>Ga0187887_10001064_pt1 | contig 24511 bp, 22 predicted proteins | sample June2016WEW_7_10_FD_132977 | JGI IMG/M metagenome (GOLD analysis project Ga0187887, IMG submission 132977) | Peatland microbial communities from SPRUCE experiment site at the Marcell Experimental Forest, Minnesota, USA - June2016WEW_7_10 | ecosystem: Environmental > Terrestrial > Soil >... | reverse complement strand
GGCGCAGGAGCCGCAGATCTCCTCGAGGCAACTGGAGTCATAGGTGATGGGCGTGGTCTGCTTGCCATCCCGGGTGACGGGGTTCGCCGCGATCGCCATCAACGCCGAAGTGATGTTCATGTTCGGCCGGTAGGGAATCTCGAACTCTTCCCACGACGGCTTGGCCTCGGGAGTGAGTTGACGTTTGATCTTGATGATTACGGTTTTATTATTAGCCATTAGCTTCTAGCCTTTAGCTCCTAGCGCAAACACAATATTTCGTATCAATACTTCCTGGGCCGCGGAGGAATCAACGCCGCATCTACTGGCTCGAACTCAAACTTCGGTTCATCCGCGTCCGGAGCGAACGACGCCTTCGTGGTCTTCATCCAGTTCTTGTCGTCGCGCTCGGGGAAGTCCGGCTTGTAGTGCGAGCCACGGGATTCGTCGCGCATCGCCGCTCCCTGGGCGATCACGCGCGCCAGTTGCAGCATGTTGTAAAGCTGGCGCGCGAAGGCCACCGTGGTATTCGCCCACACCGAACGATCACTCAAGTTGATGTTCTTAAAGCGATGCAGCAGCTCGACGACCTTTGCATCAGCCGCCTGGCACTTCTTGTTGTAGCGGATAACCGTGCAATTCTCGGTCATCGTTTCACCCAACTCGCGCCAGATGAGGAAGGGATTTTCGTTGCCGTTGGCCTTCATCAGGCCGTCATTGATTTCCTGCTGACGCTTGCGTTCGGCGTCGAAGTGTCCATTGGCAGCCGGAGCTTGAAGGTTCTTCGCGTATTGCACAGCCGCCGGACCCGAAACGAATCCGCCATAGATGCAAGAGACGAGCGAGTTCGCGCCGAGGCGGTTGGCACCGTGATACTGATACTCAGCTTCGCCTGCGGCAAAAACGCCGGTGATGTTCGTCGCCTGTTTGTAATCGATCCACAGGCCGCCCATCGTGTAGTGCATGCCGGGGAAAATCTTCATGGGCGTGTAGCGGGGATCGTCGCCGACAAACTTCTCGTAGATTTCAAGAATGCCTTCGAGCTTGCGGTCGAGAGTTTTGGCGTCGATGTGGGTGAGGTCGAGGTAGACCATCGGCTGGCCGTCGATGCCGAGTTTTTCTTCGAACACGACTTTGAAAATGGCGCGCGTGGCCACGTCTCGCGGCACGAGATTGCCGTACTTTGGATACCACTCTTCGAGGAAGTACCAGCGCTCTTTTTCCGGGATGGATTTTGGATCGCGCTTGTCGCCCGGAGTTCGGGGAACCCAGACGCGTCCGCCTTCACCGCGGGCGGATTCGGACATTAGGCGCAGTTTGTCTTCTCCGGGAATGCAGGTGGGATGGACCTGAATGAATTCGCCGTTGGCATAGTAAGCGCCCTGCTGATAGAGCGCGGACTGGGCGGAGCCAGTGCAGACGACTGAGTTGGTCGACTTGCCGAAGATGGCGCCGCATCCGCCGGTGGCGATGATGATCGCGTCGGCCGGGAAGGTACGGATCTCCATCGTGCGCAAGTCCATCGCGCAGATGCCGCGAGCGGTGCGGGTTCCGTCGAGGACGGCCGAGAGAAATTCCCAGTGCTCGTACTTCTTTACCTTACCTTCGGATTCATACCGCCGGACTTGCTCGTCGAGTGCGTAGAGCAATTGCTGGCCGGTCGTCGCGCCGGCGAACGCCGTGCGGTTATACAACGTGCCCCCGAAGCGGCGGAAATCGAGCAGACCTTCCGGCGTGCGGTTGAAAGGGACGCCCATGCGATCGAGCAGGTCGATGATCCCGGGCGCAGCCTCGCACATATCCTTTACGGGAGGCTGATTCGCCAAAAAGTCGCCACCGTAAATGGTGTCATCGAAGTGCTTGTAAGTGGAGTCGCCCTCGCCCTTCAGGTTTTTGGCGGCGTTGATTCCACCCTGCGCGCAAACCGAGTGCGAACGCTTTACGGGAACGATCGAGAAGAGGTCAACTTCACCGCCCATTTCGGCGATCTTGATGACCGCGGCCAAACCCGCCAGGCCGCCGCCTACGACGATAATCTTTGGAGCTGCCATCTGTATGAGTCCGATCTTTTCTGAGTGTATTTCCCGGGTTAGGCCCGGTCCTCACTTCACATCTTCAAAACGATGTTTTGCGAATTGGGATCGAGTGGGTGATATGGAGTACTCAGGAAGCCGTACATGCTGGCTGCGCCGATTCCAATCAATCCCAGCGCGAGCAACAGGCAGAGATAGCCCAGTCGCCGCCGCGCTGTTTCGCCAGTGGTGATGCCCCACTTCGCACAGAACAGCCAGATCCCGTACGAGAAGTGCCATGACGCGGCGACGATTCCGATCGCGTAAAAAGCGATCATCCAGGGATGCTGAAACTCTCCCTGCACCTTGGCGAACGACGCCATCGGATTTGTCGGCAAATGCACACCGGTAAAACGCAAGTAGTACGTGTGCTGAATTATGTAGACGAAGGCGATGATGCCGGTCCAGCGTTGCGAGGTATAAAGCCAATTCCCCTGCCATGGATAATCGCTGACGTTCGTGTCGCCGCGCCACCAGATCCAGACCCCGTAGAGACCGTGATAGAGAATCGGAATCCAGATGAAGCAAATTTCAAGCACGAGGACGAAAGGCAAGCTGTTCAAGAACTTGACTTGCGCGCCGTAGGCGTCAGGGCCTTTGAAGGCCTCCGCGTTCGAGATGAAGTGCTCGAGCAGAAATGCGCCAATGGGGACGATGCCGGAGAGCGAGTGCAGTCGACGCCACAGAAACGAGTTGCCGACGCCCGCCCGCAAGGGAGCGACGCCGGGCTTGATTCTGGGAGCGACGGGGCTGGCGGTTGAGGCCACAATGGGCTCCTTATAGGAAGCGTTGGAAAAGGATAACCGGGTATTATCGGTGCGCTATGGAACTCTCGTCAAGGAGGACTGGATCACACCATGATGTGACGTGGGACACGTTGTCAACGGTTGCGGCGGAACCGCCCATTGCATGCGACGGATCGCTCACGGGAAGCTGAATTCAGCCTCTTCGAGCCCATTCCAAGAACTTCCGGAACGCTACCCCGCGATGGCTGTACTGTGATTTTTCCTCTGCGGAAAGTTCCGCGAACGTTTTCCCGATGCCCGGAAAGTAAAACAGCGGGTCGTAGCCGAAACCGTTCTTGCCGCGCGGTGCATCGAGGATGATGCCCTCAGCCCCGCCGCGGAAAGCCCCAAGCGTTTGTCCGTCGCGGGCCGCCGCCAGCATGCAAACAAATCGTGCCGTGCGTTTCTCCTGTGGCAGCCCGATTAGTTCGCGCAGGACGCGAGCGTTATTTGCTTCATCGTCTGTGTTCGCGTCGGCGCGGTGCGGTTCGTCAGCCGCATAGCGGGCTGAGTGCACGCCGGGAGCGCCGCCGAGCGCGTCGATCTCCAGCCCTGAATCGTCAGCCAGGACAAGTTCGCCGGGTACGGCCCGGCTGTATTCTTCCGCCTTCTTGCGTGCATTCGCTTCGAATGTGGCGCCATCTTCGACCACTGGAGGCAGGGAAGAGAATTCTGGGATGGCGGCGATCAAGATGCCATGAGCCGCAGCCGCTCCCGCGAAATCATGTAACTTTCCGGCATTCGAAGTCGCGATGAGTATCGTGCGCGGGCTCATTGATTGCCGCTCGAAAGGAACGTTCACAGATTCGATCTTACCGGAACAATCAAGCGAAGGGTTTGGTAGTCCGAGCGATGTAATCACCTGCGAGATTTGCAGGCAGGTGGGTCGAGTAAGGGAGATGCTGCAAGGGAAGGAACAGACTTCAAGAACGATTGGAAGGGGCAGGGGCTAGCATGCTTGGGGCTGCCGCGAGGGTCCGGGACGGATTACGGTCCTCAGGCCGACGTTGTATCGTCTCGCTGGCCGGTTCTACGGCCAACGCTGCGCCGTGTGGGCGGATTTTGCCGTGCCAGAGGATGGAGTGCCTGCTTTGGCGGCCATCGCCTTGCCGTGATCGTCTTCCACTTCGGCCAGTACGGCGCTATCGTCTTCCGTTTCAGTCTCCGCGAGCAACGGAGCGACCTCGCGCAGTTTCTCAGCCGCCTGCTGGAGCAGTTCAATCTGCTTGGTTAAGTTCGCGTGCTGCATTTGCTTGCGCCGCAATACCTCGTAAATGTCCTTCATGCAACCCCCCTGCGCCTTGACTCTAGGTTTGGAGGCACGCGAGGTCAATGCGAAACCCGCAGCAGGCGTTACGGCCGTAACCGGGACCGTACCTTCGGCCACCTCAAATTGACCTGGAAGGAAGAGTGCGACGCGATTGACGGCTGGGGTTAGAGAGCGCCATCCCAAAGATAATAGCCCCGCCTCGCGGCGGGGCTATGGGTGAGTGTTGTGAGCGAACCTAATCTTCGGAGGTTAGACCTTCTTGCGGCGGAAGGTTCCAGCGATTCCAAGAAGCCCTGTGCCCAACAGGCCAAGAGTTCCCGGTTCCGGAGTGTTGATATGCGTATTGCCGAGCGTGATGTGGCCTACGCCGTTCTGAAGCTGCCCGGCGGTTGAGACGATGGTCTGCGTCGTTGACCCAGTCACCATACGGCCCGTGTAGAGCTGGCCGGAGATGTCGCCGCTAAGTGTGTAAGTCAGCTTCGTTTTGACCTGGCTAACCAGAGTCCAACTGATGTCGCCAACGAAAGCGCCCGAGAAAATTACGCCCTTCGGCTGTCCGTAGTTGCCGCGGCCAACCACGTTGAACGAGGAACCGGTGGACGAGAAGACACCGCCGCCAGCGATCGTGCCGCTCGTCAGCGCGCCAGTCGAATAGCTAACCGTGCCTAAGGAATGTCCCTTCGGAGCCACGATGCCATTGAAGGATGTCAGCTCAGAGCCCCGCGTCGTGATGCCCGAATCCGAAACTGAGATGGAGCCAAACTGGTTGGTGAGATTGATGCCGTCCGCCCAAGCGGCTATCGGCAAAATCAGAGCTAGCAACGCAAGAACTACCACTCGCCTCATTTTAAGTCCCTCCAGAGATTTACCGCTGTTTCGTCCCCACCTTCAGACTTGCGCCTTGATGGTATAGGTCGCCCACGTTCAACTGAGCACTTGTCAGGCCAAATCATCCGTGTCGTATTATGTTTTATCTTTCAACGACATACGGTGATTCTGCACGACGATTCCATGCTCTTCGATTGCAATTCGCTGCATACATAGGAACACTTGCCTTCCTAGCATAAGCAGTGCCCACGACCGCGTTCCCAGCCATCCTCATATAGAGAACCGGAATCGCGAGGTTCAAAAATCGAGGGGGGCGTCTCTCATAAAAAGCTGTCGAGAGGGTCGATTTCGGAACCAGGGTTGTGCGACTGGTAATCTCCAATCGCGGTTTCCGCATATTACCAAAGTTTGGGAGTTTGGCAAGTGGCCCTTTCGTGCCACATGGACACTTCCTTCATCTACCTGATTCTATTGAACATTCTCCGTTTTACCCGAAGACAGGCTGCGGTAGGCGGCATCGACTGCAGACTGATTTTTCCATCCTTCTTCGCCCGGAACCGGGAACGCTTCACCCCGTTCCAGTGCTGCCGCAAATGCGTCCACCTGTTTCGCATAGGAAAGCCGGTTCGAAACGGTTTCTTCGGTTGCCAGTTTGCCTTCGCGCCAAAGTCCGATTCGGATCGGCTTTTCCACGTTCAGCGCGTCGTCGGCCGTCAAAACCCCGGAATCCCCGACGAGCTCGATTGGAGTGCGGTAGTGCGCCCGGGTCGATACCAGCACCGTTGCGAGCGCACTTCGCCGAAATTGCAACGTGAGGATCGCCGTCGACTCGACGTCGCCCGATTGAGCGTCCGACTGGCCGGCCGCGCTGACTTGAACTACTTCGTCCTGGAGTATGTAGCGCAAAGCGTCAATGCAATGAACCCCGACGTCGGCAATCGGCCCACCACCGGAGACGGCGCGGTTGTAGAGCCACGTGCGCGGGTGTTCGATACCGGGGTATGAGAATTCTGCTCGCGCAAACATCGGGCGGCCGATCTCGCCCGCCGCAACTCGCTCCATCAGCCGCTTTGTGCTCTCCTCAAAGCGAAAGACCTGGGCGACGCCGAGGAGGACTCCAGCGTTCCTTGCTGCCTCGATCATCCGCAGACATTCGCCAGCATTCATGCCCATCGGTTTTTCGCAGAGCACCGGCTTCCCGCAGGAAACCGCAGCCAGCACGTCAGCCAGGTGGCAGACGTTGGGCGTGGTCACAAAAACGGCATCGACTTCCGGGCACCGGGCTAGTTCGTCTGTCGAGGAAAAAACATGGGGGATTCCGTACTCCTCGGAAGCTTGCCTTGCCTGGTTCGCATCGCGGCGTGAAAGCGCAGTGACCTTGCAATTTTGGGCTAGTGCGAAGCCCGGCATCAGCCGCCGAACGGCGTGCAATCCAAAACCGGCAATACCGAAACGAATCACAAGGCTCTCCGTTATCGAAATTTCGCTGATGTCTTTCGAACCTCACCCGTCTCCCAAGGTGAAGAGTGTTAAGAGTAAGGATAGAAAACAAAGAACAGCAACGACAATGCCGTCAATGCCCAGAGTGCGGGCCGGACCTCGCCGAGCCGTCCCGAGACTACCTTGCAGAAAGGATACAAGACAAAACCGGCTGTCATTCCGATTCCGACGTTGTATGTGAACGCCATCAGCGAAATAACGCCGAAAGCCGGTACCAGTTCGCTGAGGTCGTCGAAGGGAATGCGGGTGATCGGAGTCAGCATGAGCAATCCAACAAAAATCAGTGCCGGGCCATAAGCCTGCGGCGGGATCGCAGAGATGAAGGGCGCGAAGAACAGCGTTCCCACGAAACATAGTGCCGTTACCACTGAAGTCAATCCTGTTCGCCCACCCGCCTCCACTCCGGTCGCCGATTCGATGTAAGCCCCGGAAGTGGTTGTTCCGACAATGGCCGCAAACGTTGTTGCCAGTGCGTCTGCCATCATCGGCCGTTCAATTTGCGGGAGGTTGCCGTCCTGGTCGAGGAAGCCCGCGCGCGCCGATACTCCGATCAAAGTTCCCATCGTGTCCACGAAGGCCATGATGAGGATAGTCAGTACGACCGGGAAGAATCCCCAGCTCAGGAGGCTGTGCAGATCGAACTGAAAAAGAACGGGTTGAAGGCTGGGCGGCAGGCTGATCCAGGCGGTAGGCGCCGGAGAAACATGCAGAACGAAACTCAGCACCGCCGTCACAAGAATGCTGATGAGGATCGCCGCGGGAAAGCGGCGCATCGTGAGCACGGTGATCAGCAGAAACCCGAAGATCGCGAGCAGAATCGCAGGCGAAGTGAGATGACCGGGGCGCACTGGTGCTCCCGGCGCGCCAATGGTCACGATGCCGGTCTGATTGAGTCCGATGAAGGTAAGAAACAAACCGATCCCGACCGCATAGCTATAACGCAAGGTCGCCGGAATCGCATCGACCATCCACTGGCGAAGGCGGAACAGGGTCATCAGAGTAAAAAGGACTCCGGCAACAAAAACGGCACCCAGCGCGCTTTGCCAGGTGTAGCCGAGCACGTGCACCACAGTGAACGCGATAAACGCGTTCTCGCCCATGTACGGCCCGATCGCGAACGGGCGGTTCGCGTAGAGTGCCATCAGCAACGTTCCGAAAATGCAGGTCAGGATGGTCGCGGTGAGGGATGCACCCAGCGGCATTCCCGCCGCATTGAGAATGGCCGGATTCACGGCCACGATGTACGACATGGTGAAGAACGTGGTCAACCCCGCGACCACCTCGCGGCGGATCGTCGTCTGATGACCGGAGAGACCAAAAAATTGTTCGAGCCAGCGCTTCAAAGCGTCCTCGCGTGAATTCAGGATTGTACATTCACGACGCCGGGTGAGTTTTTCGGATTTGTTGCTTTTGTGTTCTCCGCGCGCCGTGCGGTTGTTGTTTTGACTTTCATGAGCGCCCCCCGGCAAGGCGATCACCACAGAGGACACAGGGAGCACAGAGGAAAAACTGAGAGGTTTTCGGCGAGCGGGCCTACGCTTTGCGAATCTCAGCCAGCAGTTGCGGGTCGATGTTGCCGCCCGTGATGACCGCAACGTTGTTCCGTGTTTGAGGCAGTTCGGAGGAATGAAACAGAAATGCCGCGACTGCGGTTGCGCCGCTGGGCTCGGCGATCGTCTTCGGATTGCCGCTCAGCGCCCGGACGGCTTCGAGAATCTCATCCTCTTTTACGCTGACAATATCGTCCACGTAAGTGCGGATGTGCTCGAAATTAATCTCCCCAATGCTCTGTGTGCGCAGGCCGTCCGCCAGGGTTCGGGAAACCTCGCTGGCGGGGAACGAGACAATATGGCCGGCGCGCAAACTGGCTTGGGCATCGGCTGCGAGTTCTGGTTCAACGCCGATGACTTTTACCGCCGGGTTCGTCAGCTTGATGGCCGCTGAAACTCCGCTGATGATTCCGCCTCCACCCACCGGAACGAGTACGGTTTGTACTTCGGGGAGATCCTCAAGAATCTCAATGCCTACGGTCCCCTGGCCGGCGACGATCTTCTCGTCGTTATAGGGAGGAACGACCACATAGCCATGCTCAGCCGCGAGCTGTTCGGCGCGCAACCGCCGCTCTTCGCTGCCCGGCCCCACAGTAACGATTTCGGCGCCGAGGTTGGCAGTTGCTGCAAGCTTATTCTCGGGCGCATTGCCCGGCATCACGATGACCGCTTTCACGCCCATGGCGCGAGCAGCGTAGGCTACTCCCTGGGCGTGGTTTCCGCTCGAATACGAAATGACGCCGCGTCGCCGCTCGTCATGATTGAGAGACGCGACTTTGTTATAAGCTCCGCGCAACTTGAACGCGCCAATCGGCTGCAGGTTTTCAAGCTTCAGGAAAAGTTGGCGCTTTGCGGTGGCGCCCGTCCACTGGAGGAGCGGGGTGCGGACCGCAACGCCCTGGAGGAGCGTCTGGGCCCTTAGGATGTCGTTAAGAGTGACCATTTCTCATGTGGTGCGGGCGCCCCGCCCGCGGCTTTTGACATGATCGAGATGGTGGAAGCTTTCAAATCTCCAGTATCACCGGCATAATCAGCGGCCGGCGCTGTGTCTGCCGCGAGATGTACCGTTTCAACTCGGTGCGGATCTTCTCTTTGATCACACCATAGTCCGCCTTTTCTTCCGCACTGGAGGCGTCGAGCGTCTCGATTACGATCTCACGGGCGCGTTCGATCACGCCGTTTTCTCCGGGCGCGAAGCCGCGCGTTACGATTTCCGGCAAGGCTTCGACCCGTCCGCTCAGCTTATTGATCGCGACAATCGGCATCACAAAACCGTCTTCGCTGAGATGGCGGCGATCTTTCATGACAAGATCTTCGACCACGTCCGTGCGCGAGCCGGAATCAATGCACACACGGCCCACGTTCACGCGTCCTGCCTTGCGGGCTCCGAGTTCATCGATTTCGAGCACATCTCCGCTTTCGATCAGCATCACGCTGCCCACCGATCCCTGCATGGACGCGGCCAATTCGGCATGAAGCTTGAGCTGCCGGTATTCGCCGTGAATCGGAACGAAATATTTAGGCCGAACGAGGTTGATGATCAGCTTCAGCTCTTCCTGGCTGGCGTGTCCGCTGACATGTACCGGCGGATACGATCCATCGTCATAAACCACGAACGCTTCGCGCCGGAAGAGATGGTCGACCACGCGATAGATTGCCTTTTCGTTGCCCGGAATGATGCGTGATGACAGAACGACCGTGTCGCCTTTTTCAATTTTCGCGTGCTTGTGATTGTCAACTGCCGCGCGCGAGAGCGCTGACATCGGTTCGCCCTGCGTGCCGCTAATCAGGACGCACACTTTTTCGGGCGGGAAGTTCTTCATCTCGCCCGGATGGATCAGCATTCCCTCGGGAATCTGGATATAGCCGAGGTCTTCGGCGATCTCCGACGAGTTGTTCATCGACCGGCCAATGAAGCAAATCTTGCGCCCATGGTCGCGCGCCATGTCGACGGTCAGCTTGATGCGGTGAATCGAGGACGAGAAGCATGAGATGAACAGCCGCCGTTGCGTGCGCGCGAATATCTCTTCGAACTTGCGCCGCACGGCCCGTTCGCTCGGGGTATACCCTTTGCGCTCGACGTTCGTCGAATCCTGCAGCAGGCAAAGCACGCCTTCTTTGCCGTATTCGGCAAACCCATGCAGATCAAAAAGCCGGTTGTCGGTCGGAGTGGGATCGACTTTGAAATCGCCCGTGTGCAGAACGACTCCCAAGGGCGTGTGAATGGCAAAAGCGACACAGTCCACCAGGCTGTGGGTCACTTGCAGCGCATGAATTGTGAACGGACCGACTTTGAAGCGTTCACCCGGGCGGATTTCGCGCAGGTCTGCATCGTCCAGCAACTGGTGCTCGTCCAGCTTGTCTTCGACATACGCGAGCGTGAACTCCGTGCCCCAGACCGGAACATTCAGCTCACTCAGCACCCACGGCAGCGCGCCGATGTGGTCTTCGTGGCCGTGCGTGAGGATGATGCCGCGCACGTGTTTTCGATTTTCGAGCAGGTAGGAAATATCGGGAACAACGATGTCAACGCCCAGCAGCTCAGTTTCGGGGAACATCAGGCCGGCATCGACGACGATAATGTCATCGCCGTAGCGGATGGCCATGCAGTTCATCCCGAACTCGCCCATCCCGCCGAGCGGAACTATGTGAAGTTTGCCTGTTGGCATTCGAAACTTGATGCTAGCACACGGCGGGCTCGCGTCCGAGTTACGTTTCGCTCCGCAGCGTGGGCCACAAACTCTAATTTGGATAAACGCCGGCTGATAGACTTGACCCTACCGATGGCTGACGGCAACAAGTCCGAGAAAAAATCCTGGCTGCGCCGCCGCGCCGAAGACGCATTTCGCAGCGGACTGACCCGCGCCTACGAAACCGTCCGCGTCGATCCCCAGCGCTTTCTGTTTCAACTGCGCGCCGCCTATGGTTTGCCGATCGTCACGTTCCACGGTGTTTACTCGGTTGAGATGTCGAGGCTGGATGACGTTGCCGAATCCGTTCTGCGCAGCGGGATGAAGCTGGCCGCAGCCGAGGGTGCGGGGTTTGGCCTGGGCGGGATTCTGACAATTGTTCCCGATCTCGGTATTCTCTCGGCGATCACCATGCGGACCATCCAGAAGCTCAGCCTGATCTACGGATTCGAGCTCAACACCGACGACGAGATCGCCGAGCTTTGGATCGCCGCCGCCAGCGCCGCTGGAGTCGACATCAGCCGCGAGTTGCTCGAAAAAGAAGTTGTGAACCGCTTCGTGCCTAAAGTGATCCAGCGTATTGCCGCGCGCGCCAGCGCCGAGGTGGTGGAGAAATGGGCGGGACGGCTGATTCCGGTTGCGAGTTCCGCGATCGGATGCGTGCTCAATTACTACTTCGTGCGAGCCTGGGGACAGCGCGCCATGGAGCACTTCCGGAAAAAACATTTGGACGCGCGAGCACGTTTGGCTGCCGAACAGCAATCGCTTTCCAATTCGTCAGGAACTCTGCTGTCGTAAGGCATGCGTGAAGGAGCGATGGTCTCAGCGCAGCCAGTCTTCCAACTCAATCCCGCGCTCGGTTTTCTCGTCGCGATACTTAACGATCACCGGCGTATAGAGCGACAGCCCCCACTCTTCGGCCTTGCCTTTGCCCTTGGTCACCGCACGGGATCCCGGGACGACCACCGCATTTTCCGGCACCTCAAGCGGCTTATCCGACGTTGCCCGATATACCTGACCGCGCACTAGATCGTACAGAGGAGTCGAACGCGTCAGAATCGTTCCCGCCCCCAGCACCGCCTTCGTCCGCACTAGCGTCCCCTCATAGACGCCGCAATTTCCGCCCATCAGCACGTCGTCTTCAATGATCACCGGCGAGGCGTTGATCGGCTCGAGAACGCCTCCGACTTGAGCGGCGGCACTGATATGCACGCGCTTGCCCACCTGCGCGCACGACCCGACCAGCGCATGCGAGTCAATCATCGTTCCTTCGTCCACGTAGGCCCCCACGTTGACGAACATCGGAGGCATGCACACAACCGACGGCGCCACATAAGCCCCTTCGCGGATCGACGACCCTCCCGGCACGACGCGCACGCGATCGCCGGGCGTGAAGCGACGGGCAGGGAAGGTATCCTTATCGATGAAAGACAGCGCGCCGCCCTCCGACATCTCTTTGAGTTCGCCGAGTCGAAAGCCCAGCAGAATGCCTTGCTTCACCCACGCGTTCGTAACCCAGCGAGCCGAGCCATTGCCACCGACCTTCTCCGCCGCGCGAATCTCGCCCCGCGTCAGCCGCTCGCGAAAGTCGGCAAAAACGCGTCGAGCCTCAGCGGGATCGGCGATGCTTGGTGATGAGAAGAGTTCTTCGATAGCGGATTTGAGCGTCGAGATCGTGTCGGGCATAGGTTCGAACTGTATTGCTTCTACCTCATCGAGAGAACACCTTTCGGCGATTGAAATTGTCGCGCCGGTGTAGAGGGCGAAGCTCCCTCGACTTCGCTCGGGATTTCGACGCACGGCTCAAACGCCGCGCAGACGCCTCAACTTCGACTCCGCAGGCGCTTCACTGCGTGGAGAGCCTGCTACGCCCCAGGATGACAAGGACTGGAAAGCAAAAGCTAATCGCTAGTAGCTAGAAGCTGCTTTCACCCTATGCACTTGCACTCGCTGCGAATCAGCACACCTGGCAGGCTATGCGTCGCCTCGCGTGCCCCGGCCGCGTTCGCAAACGGACCGTGCCACTTCGAATGCGCCGGATCATGACCCGCCGGACGTCCCTTGCCCGACGCGCACTGCCCGCACGATGCCTTGTGCAGCATCACTTTGTGCGGACCTGCGGCCCAGTTCTCGTACACGTAATATTCTGTCGGAGCCGCGGGAGCGGCCGGCTTCGCCAGCAATCCCACATCGGTTGCGACTTTCTGGAGCTTCGAGCGCGTGTCGCGCCGCATGGGTAGCATCGGCAGACGGTACACTTCCTGAATCTTCCCCATCATCGCCAGCACGGCTTTCGCCGGCATCGGATTCGACTCGATAAAATTCGCCTGCATCAGCGGCAAGAACTTGCGGTGAATGGCCCGCGCCGTCGTCCAATCATTTGCCAGCGCTGCGCGCGTCATCTCCGCCATTTCGCGGGGGATCTCATTCGACGCCACCGACACCACGCCCACTCCGCCCAACGCGATCACCGGCAAGGTAATCGCGTCGTCGCCCGAGAACACCCAAAACGTCTCCGGCACAAGGTTCAGCACTTCGGCAATCTGCGTGATGCTGCCGCTGGCTTCCTTCACGCCCGCAATATTCGGAACCTCGCTCAGGCGCGCCAGCGTTGCGGGCTCGATGTTCGCCGAGGTTCGACCCGGGACGTTATAGAGAATAATCGGCTTGTCCACGGCCTCGGCGATTGCCTTGAAGTGCCGGTACTGTCCCTCCTGAGTCGGCTTGTTGTAATAAGGAGATGCCGACAGAAGCGCGTTCACGCCCGCGCGGGACGCCACTTCCTTCGCCTTCGCGACCGCCTCCGTCGTTGAGTTCGAGGTCGCTCCCGCCATAATCGGGACGCGTCCTGCGACGACCTCGATGGTCACGTCAATGACGCGCAGCCACTCATCGTGCGTGAGCGTGGGAGTTTCTCCCGTGGTGCCGCAGGGAATCAGGAAATCGATGCCCGATTCGATCTGCCACGCAACCAGATTGCGCAGCGCATTTTCGTCCACCGAGCCGTCCTGGGAAAACGGCGTGACCAGAGCAGTACCGCATCCTCGCAGTTGCATGATGCTAAGGATAACGCGGAACGCGGGTCTGTGGTGAGTGATGGGAGCGGTGCTACGATATTTGTAGAGAGCGCCGACTGGTTCGCATGCGACCGCGCTGACGATGGGCTTTCGTCTTCCGCTTAGGAGCGCTCAAGGGGCAGACATGACTGTCTTCTTCTTAGTGGCTGTCATCGTGGTCCTGCTTTCCACGCAGCGGGTGAATCGCGATTATTCGGTTCGGATCGCGCTCCTGATCGCGGCCTTCTTCTGGCTGGCGATCGAGATTCATCTGCTGAGCATTCTGGCCGATCTTTGTGCGCTTGCCCTGGAACACTGGCTCGAGATCGTGATGGCGTTCTGCGCGGCTGTGGTGCTCAGCGTACCGCTGATCATGGTCTACATTGCGCTGTGCGATCAACTGGATGAGCGGGCGATTCGGCAGGAGTTTCGGCAATCTCACGGGACGGTTCGGACCAGATTTAACCGGCGAGTTGCCGCGCTGATGGCTCAAGGGTTTGACCGGGAGCGGGCGGAAGCTGCGACTTTGCGGGTGCTGCGGAACAGGTGAGACGCAAGGTGTTTACTGAGTGGTAACAGAAACCCATCCCTGTCGGTCTTGTAGAATCAAAGACTTAGAAGGCAACTTTTGCCAGGTCTTTGAGAAATAAGGAGTTATTGTAAGTCATTGAAACGAAGCATTTTAGCAGATCTCAGTCATCCCGGAGATTTGGTCTTTTCATTAGAATCAATGGGTTAGCGTGTTTCCATTCTGGAGTCGATTCCTTCTAAAGTATTGACGGGGAAATACTTTACGTCCGAATCTGGGCGAATAGGAGTGCGCGACCCAAAAATCCTGTTGAGTGTTCGGAAGCCGGTTACAGTTCGCGCCAGATGGTGCGGAAGTCGTAGACGCCGGATTTGCCGACGAGCCATTCGGCGGCGCGGACGGCACCTTCGGCGAATCCGCGGCGCGACTTGGCGTCGTGGCAGAGGTAGATGCGGTCGGCGGCGGAGTTGAAGACGACCTCGTGCATGCCGACGGCATCGCCTTCGCGGAAGGAAACGATTTCGAGTTCGTTTTTGGTCAAAGCAGCATCGCGCGAAGCGGCATTCTGCGAATCAGGTTGGTTTGAATCAGACTGGTTCGACTCGCGAATAATTTTCTGGATGGTGAGGGCGGTTCCGGAGGGCGCGTCTTTCTTGGTCACGTGGTGACGCTCGAAAATCTGTCCTGAGTAGTCGAACTTGAGCGCGGCGCTGGAGGCCTGAACAATCTCGAAAAACAGGTTCACGCCGATGGAGAAATTCGATCCGTAAAGAAATCCGGTACGGGCGGCGAGCGCAAGGTCGCGCAGGCGCGGGAGATGGTCGTACCATCCGGTGGTTCCGATGACGATGCATTTGTGGGCGCGAATGCAGGCCTCAGCGTTGGCGATGACGGCAGACGGAGCGGTGAAGTCGATGGCAACGTCAACCGAGGCGAGAAACTCGGGAGTAAGCGCGCGGGCCTCGGCGTTTTCCGGGAGGTCGAGGATTTGCACGTGATGACGGCGTTCTTTCGCCACTTCGGCTACCAGGGAGCCGGTCTTTCCGCGGCCTAGGATCAGGAGATGCATAGATTTGTTTTCACCGCCGAGACGCCGAGGACGCCGAGAAAGAAATCAGGCTTTATGCAAATGTTTGGGCGCTGTTTCTCTCAGGGCTAAAGCCCCAGAGTCTGTGCGTTTGTTGGCACGGCTAAAGCCGTGCCCTTCCACAAAACCTTCCAGGAAACGTTTCACGAAACCGTTCTACAAAACCGTTTCACAAAACCCTTCTACCATACACGCAAGAAGATCACCTGAAGATTCCCGTCGAACTCCCAGGCGCACTCGGCGTCTCGGCGGTGGATTTCTCACGCGAACACTTCCGGGTCGGCTTCGGCGAAGAAGGCGTGGTGGAGGCGGCGAACTACCTCGGTGGCGTCGTCTTCTTCGATCACGAAGGTCAGATTAATTTCCGACGCGCCTTGCGAGATCATGCGGATTTTTGTGTTTTCGAGGAGGCTGAAAACCTTGGCAGCGATGCCGGGAGTTTCGCGCAGGTTTTCTCCCACCAGGCAGACGATGGCTTTGCGGCCTTCATACTTGACGTCGGCGAGTTTTGCCAAGTCGGCTGCCAGCGCGGGAATCGCCTCGTTGGTCTCCGCGGTGACCGAGACGCTGACTTCGGAAGTGGAGACGACATCGACGGCGACTTTGTGATGATCGAAAAGCTCGAAGATGGACTTGAGGTATCCGTGAACGAGCAGGCGGCGCGGGGCGGCGACTTCGACGAGCGTGATCTTTTTCTTGAGCGCGATGGCCTTGAAGATGTTTTTGCACTTCGGAGCGCGCGCGGTCACCTTGGTGCCTTCGCAGGTGGGATTCTGCGAGTTGAGGACGTAGACGGGAATATTCTGCTGAATCGCAGGCAGCACGGTTGCCGGATGCAGGACCTTGGCTCCGAAGTAGGCTAGCTCAGCGGCTTCGTCGAAGCTGATGACCTTGATGCGGCGGGCGTCGGGACAAAGGCGGGGATCGGTGGTCATCATGCCATCGACGTCGGTCCAGATTTCGATGCGCTGGGCGTTGAGGCCGGCGCCGAAGATGGCGGCAGAGAAGTCGGAACCGCCGCGGCCGATGGTGGTCGTGATGCCGGCGCGATTGGAGGCGATGAATCCGCCCATGACCGGAACGTTGCCGGCTTCGATCAGGGGCGCGACTCTCTTCTTCAGACGTTCGTTGGTTTCCTCGAATTGCGGAACGGCGCGCGTGAAGGCGCTGTCGGTTAGAAGGCATTGGCGCGAGTCGACGTGGACTCCGGGCAATCCGCGAGCAACGAAGGCGGCCGCGATGATCTTGCTGGAGAGAACTTCGCCGAAGGAGGCGACGTAATCGTAGGTACGGGGAGTGATTTCGCCGACTGCGCCGATGCCGCGCAGGAGCTCGTCGAGGTCCTCGAAGTCGGCGCCGAGATCGCCGTGGAATTCGGTGAAGAGCGCGGTGCCGAGGAGTTCTCCCGCAGTATCGTAGTGGCGTTCACGGAGGGCGCGTGCCATTTTCAGAGCGGTCTTGCGATCACCGCTGCCGGCGGCTTTTCCCATGGCGAGCAGGGAATCGGTGACCCTGGCCATCGCGCTGACGACAACAACCGGACGATCGGCCAAGCGGCCCTGGACGATTTGGGAGACGCGGTCGATGGCTTTGGCGTCCTGCACGGAGGTTCCGCCGAACTTCATGATGATCATGGGCGGAGAGGCTCCTGTGGGCTGGCTGTGGCGCAGGCGGAAAATTCACCACGGAGACACGGAGACACGGAGGAAATCAGAGGGCAGAAGTCAGATTGCAGAAGTTTCGCCTTCCCTGAGAGATGCGGCTCGGCGCTGTGGCGCGCAGGGGAGTTCGTTGAGAGAACGCCTTGCAGCGCCTGCGGTGCGATTGAGGGAGTAGGGGTCCTTCGACTCGTTCGGCTCGCTTCGCTCACCTCACTTCGCTCAGGATGACAGATGGGGTACTTCATCCGAGATAGCCTTTGGCTTTGAGCAATTCGGCGTTGAGCAGGGCTGCGCCGGCAGCTCCGCGGATGGTGTTGTGCGAGAGGACGGTGAATTTCCAGTCAAGAACGTTGCAGGGACGGAGGCGGCCGACGGCGGTGGTCATGCCTCCACCAAGATCGACGTCGAAACGGGGTTGCGGACGATCGGGAGCCGTCAGATAGACGATGGGTTGATCGGGAGCGCTGGGCAGGCGCAGGTGCTGCGGTTCGGCGCGGAATTCATTCCAGGCGGCGATGATCTCTTCGGGCTTGGCTTTTTTCTTGAGGCGAACGGAAACGGATTCGGTATGGCCGTCTTCCACGGGGACGCGATTGCATTGGGCGCTCATGGCAAAAGGAGCGGGAATAATCTTGCCGGAGCTGAGTTTCCCGAGCAGCTTTTGCGTCTCCTCTTCCATTTTTTCTTCTTCGTTCTTGATGAAGGGGATGACGTTGCCGAGGATGTCGAGCGAGGCGACGCCGGGGTATCCGGCGCCGCTGACGGCTTGCATCGTGACGGCCATCACGGCTTCTAGCTCAAAGAGACGGTGCAAAGGAGCGAGGGCGAGGACCAGCCCAATGGCGGAACAATTGGGATTGGTGACGGCGAATCCACGAGATTTGCGGCGCCAGGACTGGGATTCGATGAGCGCAATGTGATCCGCGTTGACTTCGGGAATGACCAGCGGGACATCGGCTTGCATGCGCAGGGCGCTGGAATTGGAAACCACGGCGCAGCCAGCATCGGCGAACTGGGGCTCGAGTTCGCGGGCGATGGCGGCGTCGAGCGCAGCGAAGATGATTTTGGGCGCGCCTTCGGGTTTGGCGGGCGCGATCGTCATGCTGGCGACGCGTGTGGGAATGGCAGTTTTCAAACGCCAGCTTGCGGCCTGGGCATAGGGACGGCCTTCGGAACGGTCCGAGGCAGCGAGCCACGCGACCTCAAACCAGGGATGATGTTCGAGCGCTTGAATGAAACGCTGGCCGACGACGCCGGTGGCGCCGAGAATTCCTACAGGAAGTTTGTTTGACATGGGTAATGCATGATTTTATACCAAGGATTTTTTCGGCGGGATGATGTGGGTGGCACCTCCGACAAAGCGCCTCGCGAAAAGCGCAAACCACGGAGTACACGGAGAAGCAGGGGAGGGACCGCCCAGCGTAATCGGGTTTTCTCTACGTCCTTCCGTGGCCGATTTCGTGCGGGAGGTATTCGTTCAGGGGGCCGAATTTTCGTTTTTCGGCGTAAATGCGCCAACGACGCCAGACGATGCGGAGACTAGCCATCACAGGGATGGAGAGATAAACACCAAGGACGCCTGCAATTTCGCCACCGGCCAGAACACCGAACAGAGCGGCGAGCGGATGCAATTCGACACTGGCGCCCATGATGCGAGGAGAGATGACGTAGTCCAGAATCATCCTCCACGCTAAGAGGAACAAAATCAGGATGAGCCAGTGCGGGTAGCCGGTGAGGACGGCGACGACAGTAATGGCGAGGCCGGCGACCAGAGGGCCGACAAGCGGGACAAATTCCATCGCGCCGCCGATCGTGCCCAGCATGAGGGCATTCTGGACGCGGAGAATCCCCAAGACGGAGGCATACGCAACGAATGAGAATGCGGCAAGCGTGAGTTGCGCCCGGATAAATTGGGCGAGCATCTGATTGAGGTCGTTGAGCACATCTTCTAGAAATTCGCGCTGGGAGCGGGAGGTGACGAGCGAAAGAAGGACCGCGCTAAAGCTGTCACCATCGCGCAGAAAAAAGATGGCAAGAATGGGTACCAGGAACAATACCCAGATCTCTTGTGCCGCTTCCGCGGCGCGGACGCCAATCCTTTGCGCGAAATTCGACAAATCGTCGTGGTGATTGTAGAGAAAGCTCTGAATCCGCTCCTGGGTAGCTGTGCTCCAGCCATGTTCGATGCTGATGCGGGCGGCTATCTCGCCGATCTGGCCGGAAATTTGACCATTGCTGGCCTTCTCGATCAAACCGGGAAGTGCTTGGCCAAGGCGAGCGCTTTGACGGCTGATTCTGGGGCCGGCAAGCACAAAAAAGAGAGTGACGGCGAGGAGCAACAAGAGATAGATAAGAGCAATCGCGCGGGTGCGACCGCGTACGAGTTTATCCAGGCGTCCTACGGCAGGATTAATAAGGTAGGCGAAAAAGATGGCGAAGAGAAACAGAATCAGGGTCCGGCGTGCGGCATAGAGAAAGCCCAGACCCAGGGCGAAGAGTAAAAGAGTGATGAGAACCCGCGACGTCCTTGAATCGAGAATCGTCAATGGTTATTCCGCCGGCAACTCGTTGAACCCCAACTCTTCCATGACCCCGTGTTCCTGAGGTCAAACACTTGTTTGATGCCTAGTTCAGCTTATCGCAATGAGGGAGGTGCCGAATGGAGGAATGACGAGCGGAGGGTAACCCTCGGGACACCTGCCAGGGTGCAAGCTAATCGCGAACCACTTCGGTATTGTCGCCCTCAATGACGATGCGCATCACCTTGAACTGGTCATCCAGCCATAACTGCCAATTTCCGACCTCAGTCTTGAATTCGACTTTGTTGAATTCCTGCGGGTTGCCCTTGTAATCGATTTTTTCGCGGCCCAGATAAGCCGCACTCAAAGGAGCGGAAGAGTGCTGGCGCGGGTCGAGGGTTCCAAATTGAGTACGCTGCTTGACGGGGCACTGTACCTGGCCTTTCTCCTGTTTGCAGGCAGCGGCCAGGAACCTCCAGACAAGCACTTCGCGGTGAATGAAGAAATAGTCATCGAGGATGCTGGTCGAAGGTGGGAGCAGGTAAGGCTGTTCGTGCTGTTTGTCTTGCGGACCAGAGCTCCACTTCTGGTTGAGGAATTGATCGTTCGGAATGACAACCGATTCGGCCTTTTCCGGAGTCAGCTCGTTCCATTCGTAACGGCGGATATCGCCGCTGGCGGTGAGTTGCATTTGCGAGGTCTGCAGGGCCTGGTTGGGATCATTGACGGTTTTGAACTCCGACTTGATCACGCTGCCGCTGTCGTTCTGGTAGATGGAAAAGGTCTCAGTACCGACGCGGTGGCCATTCATATAGATGCCGAACGAGCCGGAGTCTACGTTGTGGTCGCGCTCGTTCTGCTTCGGTTTATCCTTTTGCGCGGGCAAGGCCACAGCGGTGGCGCAGAACATGAAGGCCAGGATGAAAAGGAGCAAAGTGCAGTGAGAAGACGACTTCAATCTAATTCTCCTTACGGTTGATCATCGAAAAGGGTTTTACCTATTATCCGGTTTGCGGGAGATACTTCGCCACTTTGATCCGGGGGGAGGTTGGAACTTTGGTCACCGACGCTTGCGCTTAACTGCAGGGCGCGTTCGATCTCCGAGCAGATGCCGTCGGTTTCCTTGCCGGATGTTTCTATGACCACCGATGCTTGACGATAGGAGGGAAGTCTCTCAGCGTGCAACCGGGCAAACTGCTCGGGGTCTCGCTGCAAGGGACGCGCGACTCCTTGTCTCGCTTCATGCTGGCGACAACGATCCCAAAGTTCTTGAACGGGCGCATCCAGAAAGACGGTCGGCCAGGGGCGAAGCAGTTCCCGATTATTTTGCTGCACGAAAGCACCACCACCGAGAGCGACTACGGTGGGGCGGTCGAGCAAGCCGGTCAGCAGGTCCCTAAGCACGATGGTCTCGGCTGCGCGGAAAGCGGGTTCGCCGCGGAGGCGGAAAATTTCCGGGATGGATTGCTGCTCGCGAGTTTCAATACAGGCATCGAGATCCACAAAGTTCCAGCCGAGCCGGCGGGCAAGCTCCTGCCCAACCGTGTTCTTGCCGGATCCCATGAAGCCTGCAAGAAAGACAGCGCGCACTTTCTGGGCGCTCATAGTGTGGCGCTCATTTCCATGGCGTCATGGCAACAAAGAAAGCAGCTCCTCGCGCGAGCCTCGGAGCCTTTCGCAATCAACTTCCAAGTTGTTCTTAGCGTTGCTTGAGGCGGATTCTACCACTGAAAGAGTGCAGCACGACCTTGGAAGCGGCCTTGCCTAAGCTGCCAAAGAAGGAACGTCCCTCCTCCGGGGTAAAGCGGTAGTGATGGGGCTGGAGGTGGAAATCGTTCTCGACTTTGCCACGGATGGAGTGGGCGCTGAAATCAGCCGAGGTGTCGGCGGGGGCGATGGCTTCGATATCGCCCGAGTGGGTGGTGAGCTTATAGTCGCCGCCAGAACCAAAATCGCCTTCGTAGAAGATCCTGCCGCTGCCTGAGTTTGCCCGTACCAGGGGGCCGGTGACAGACTTCAAAGTAACTGCTCCGCTGATGGAGGAAATTTCGACGTGACCGTTGCGGATATCACTGAGCGTGATGGGTCCTCCCATGGTGCTGACGTGGACATGTCCGTTGCTCATGTTATGAACGTCGACGACGGCATCGGATCCTTCGAGGGTCAGATCGCCTTCCAGGTTTTCGGCCGAGAGGGGACCGGAAGAGGAGCGAAGGCTAAGAGTGGCATCGGCAGGTACCCGAAGTTCATAATCAACCCGGCCGCTTTGCTGGTCCGTGCCCGCTTGCAGATGCGATGCGATTTCGATCCGGTTGCCGTGCTGCAGGTTGTCGACTTCGGTCTTGTCCGATTGAAGAGTCGCGATGACGATAACTTGGCTGTTCGTGCCGGGCTTGACGGAGATTGCGCCGAACTGGGTATCGACGGAAATATTGGCATTGGGGCCAACGGTATAGCGATACTCCTTGCGGGTCTGTGCAAGAGCCGCGGATGCCACGCAGCTGACGACTACGAGAGCTACGACCGTTGTACGCTGAAGACTCTCCATAAAAAGCCCCTTCGACCGGCAATGCCGATCCGCTCTTACGCTATTGAATGCGATCTAAAGCCATCTGATAAAGCATTGCCTTCTGTTGATAGACTTCCATCAGGTGCTGCCGGGCATCCATATCTCCAGGATACTGGCGAATGTAAGCCTGCGTTTCCCTGATTTCATTGTTTACGGCTTGCAACTGGGTTTCATACGCGGCCCGCATGGAGGGAGCGCGCGAGGAAACCTCGCTTAAGAATTGTTGGTCGTCAATGCCGGCAGGCGGGGAAATCTCGGCTTGCTCGGGAGCAGTCTGCGAACTCCTCGGAGTAGGCGCCACAGCCTTATTCGAGGGACTGGCCGGCTGCTGAGCAACCTGAGTCTCAGGCAGCGCGACTGGAGTTTCGGGCTGTTGCACAAGGGGTTGTTTCGCAATCTGAGGGGTTACGGGTGAAGTTGTTTTCTGGTGCAGAAGAAGGGAACCGGCAGCTAAAGCCAAAATAGCGACGGGCGCAAGCCACAGGGCACGCCATTGTCGGCGCGGAGGAGTTGCGACGACGGTACGCAGGCCAGGAAGTTCCGGGTCCCTGATCAGACCCTCGGCACGCAACTGGGTTGCAATGCGCACCCACACTCTGGGGGCGGGCTCGTCGGTGTCGGACAGTTGCCGGGCCTCGCCGGCAATCAACCTGAGATCGGAAACCAATTCCGAGCAATCGGGACAAGTGCTTAGATGGGATTGCAACTCGAAGTCCTGGTCCGCACTGGTGGCGTTGCCGTCCATGGAGGCGCCATCAATGATGTCAGGCAGGATTCGATCTACATCAGAACACGTCATAACTGACTCTCTCTCCGAAAACCGCAATTACCTCTATCCCGTCTTGGCCTTTTCGGCTCTCATGAACTTCAGATAATCCCGCAGCTTCAAGCGCGCCTTGTGGAGCTGCGACTTACTGTTCCCAATCGAACAGCCTACAAGTTGGGCAATTTCATTATGCTCAAAACCCTCCACATCGTGGAGCACAAAAACCGTTTTGTAACCCGGCGGCAGGCGATTGATGGCGCGCTGCAACTGGAGCCGGTCGACGGAGCCCGACAGTTTCACATCGTTGGCGCCGAATTCCTTGCGCGGAGCCTCTTCGTCGGATTCGAGCGTTTCTTCCAGCGAAACTACCGGCAGTCCCTTCTTGCGCAGCTGCATCAAGACGACGTTGACGGTCATGCGATGAAGCCAGGTCGAAAAAGCGGACTCGCCGCGAAAGGTTCCAATCTTTCGAAAGAGCTGAAGAAATGCTTCCTGCGCGAGATCTTCGGCCTGCGAAGGATTGGATACCATGCGCAAACATAGGGAGTAAACCCGGCGCTTGTGCAGTTGATAGAGGGTTTCGAAAGCTGCTTCGTCCCCTTGTTTCGCCCGCTCAATTGCCTGTAATTCAGTGGTTCTCTGTTTCGGGTCGGTCAAGTCGCCTTTATCCGGCCGCTACTGCATCAGATGCGGCTTCGAAGTTTAATCGTTGTCCTAATTTACAAAGGGAGACGCCTAGGCGCTCACCAAGGTTCGAAAGTGCTCAAAGAATACCAAAAACGGTAGCTGGTAGAGCGAATTCGAGTGCTTATTTCCAAAAAGCATACGACCGGTGCTGGCGAAGATCACTTTGGTAATGCCTCCTACAAAGCCGCTGAATGCCTGGCTGTTCTGTGCGCATTCCTGTGGCTCTTGCTATGCCTTTCCGGCCGTAATGGTTTCTAACCCGTGACCGTGGGGGCCAGTTTCGCGGAACCGGGATATTCAGACTGACTGTTTGTTCTTTCCCTGCTCCAGCTTGCCCCCATGACGCCTATCCGACGCGAGCAGAAGGAAGGCAAAGATGAGCCCGGCCACGCCGAGGCACGCGAACATGATCTGCGTTGCCGTGTAGGTTCCGGTTACGTCGCGGAGTTTGCCATTGAGGAGCGGGAATAATCCGAGGCCTATGTTCTGGATGGCGGTCATCAACCCGAAGGCCGTGCCCACGCGCTTCTCCTCGACAACAAGCGGAACCGACGGCCACATGGCCGCCGGAACCAGGACGAAGGCTGCACCCAGCACGATCATGCTGGGGACCGGGTTCCAATGGGTGAGGCCCATGACGAGGTGGGCGGGAATCAGCATAAGGGAACCCACAACCATCAACGTGGCGCGCTTGCCGATGCGGTCGACCAGGTTACCGGCGAAGGGAGCGAAGATCATGGACGCGAAGATGACGATGCTGGTAACTCCCGGCGCCGTTGAGAACATGTGCAGGAAGTTGTCAAATATCTGGGACAGGAAGCCGCCCGAGGAGTCGGTAACCAGCGGAATGCCCCACTTGTCGTGGAACATGTCGGTGGCGAGGGCCGTGAAGGGGAAGATGGCGCTATAGAAGGTGACGCAGAGGAAGACAACGTACCAGTAGGAAGAGTTGAACTTCCGGAT
>Ga0187887_10001063_pt1 | contig 24535 bp, 22 predicted proteins | sample June2016WEW_7_10_FD_132977 | JGI IMG/M metagenome (GOLD analysis project Ga0187887, IMG submission 132977) | Peatland microbial communities from SPRUCE experiment site at the Marcell Experimental Forest, Minnesota, USA - June2016WEW_7_10 | ecosystem: Environmental > Terrestrial > Soil >... | reverse complement strand
TCCTTTTGAACTCACCAAACGATTCCTGGACATAACCCCGGGCGCCTTTCCGGCCTATTCCCTGCTCTCCGCATTCGGCCGGGCCGCTCCGCTCAACCTGGATTACCAGCGATCCAACCGCGTGCTGCCCTTCCCATTCCACTTCCTCAACAATAACGGTGCCATGAACGTCAAGCCGGCAAACTATTCCTGGCAGACCTTCTACGACCAGATCATCGACCTGACCCAGTATTCCTTCTCCACGCGCGCTATCTTCCGCCGCTTCCTGGCGACGCAAGGGGTGACTGCACGTTGGATGAACCTGGTGCGCGCGGTTTCGACGGAGGGCTTCGGCAGGGCCCGGTACTACCGGGAGATTCGCCATCGCTTGGACACCGACCCGCAATTCCCGCCCTATTTCGAGCAAGAGAGCAGCGTGCTTCCCCAGTTCTACAAAAATATAGTGCGTCAGGATCTGGGACCGCTGATGGAGTGGCTTCCCGAGGGTGCTCTCTATCACGATCCCAACGCCTACCTGAAGTCCGAGCGCTACAAGGATGTGGTAGCCCTCGTCTAACCGCGGCCGGCGCACTTTTCCTTCGTGGCGCACGTTGAAGTTCCTGCCGGACGAATATAGCAAGCACGCGCAGCCCCTGGCGCGATTTCAGCAGGAAGCCCGCGCGGCCGCCGCGCTGAACCATCGCTGGAGAACGTAGCCCGTATGAGGGCCGAGTTATCGCTCACCCCGCTGGTTTCCTATCCGTTCCAGGTGTTGCAGCGCATCCATGCCGATCTGGGAAGCGATTATATAGTTACCGGCGCCTATTTACTTCGGGGGCACCGCATTCATCTCGACGTGATGTTGTTCGATGTACGCACCGGCCGGCAAGCGGCAGCGATCGGCGACGAATCACAGGATGACGCGCTGCCGGATCTCGCCAGGCGGTGCGCCGGGCGAGTCCGCGCGCAGTTGGGCGTGCGCCTGCCTGACACCGGATCATCCCCATCCCTCCGAGCCGCTTCGACGGAGCAACTTGGGCAAGGCATGGAAACAGTATGCCAAAGGGATGGAACGCCTGCGCCAGGGCGATGCACTGAGCGCGCGGCCTTATTTGGAAAAAGCGGTCGCGGCGGACGTGTCCTATCCTCTACTTCATTCGGGCTTGGCGGCGGGGTTGTCTGCTCTCGGTCTGGACACGCAAGCCGGCCAGGAAGCGAAACGCGCCTTGGACTCCTCGCCAGGCTTGGGGAGGGTGGAGCAACTCGAGATCGAAGGGAGTTACCGCAACATCATTCACGATTGGCCGCGGGCCATTCAGGTCTATCAGGCGCTGTTCACGCTTTTGCCCGACGATTTGGAATATGGACTGCTGCTCGGGACAGTTGAGCCTCGCGGCGGCCAGGCGCAGGAGGCGCTGGGAACGGTGCAAGCGCTACGCAGCCTCCCGGCTCCCCTGGGCGACGATCCGCGCATCGATCTGACCGAGGCGCAAGCCGCCGGGGCGCTCAGCGATTTCACGCACACGCAATCCGCGGCTCGCTCGGCCTCGGCAAAGGCCAGCGCGCGGGGGGCCCGGCTGCTATACGCCAAGGCCCGGCTGCTCGAATCGGGAGCGATGCAAAACCTGAATGTAGCGGGGTTCCAGGAGGTGCGAACTGAGGCCCGGCGCATCTGCGCGGAATTGGGAGATCGCCTGTGTGTAGCCGCCGCGTACCGCATCGAAGCGAACCAAATGGCAGGCGAAGGCGAACTTGCGGTTGCGGAACGTCTATATCAAGCCGCTCTCGAGATTGCCAATCAAATCGGGAACTTCATGGAGAAGCTAAACGCCTTGAACGGCCTAGCAAACGCCGCGAGGCTGAAGGGGGACTTGCCCGCAGCGGAAGGCTATTATCGATCGGCCGCAGCCGTCACCGCCGATCTTGGTCCGCAGAAATTCCTCGAAGTGGGTCTGGGCTTGGCGGATGTACTGGCGGAATCCGGGCGTCTTTCCGAGGCACACGGTTCAATCGAGCAGGCGCTTCGCATTGCGCAGCAGACCGGCGAGCGGGAGTGCGCCGGCATGGGAGAGGCAGCCCTCGCGCACACGCTGGAATTAGAAAGCAAGAGCGAAGGCGCGCTGGGTGAATACAGTCGGGCGCTCGAAATTCTGCGCGAAGTACGTGGTCCATACGAAGTGAGTGAGACGCTGCTGGGACTCGGGAGCACGCAACTCGATCGGGCCGATTTAATGGGCGCCCGAAAGAGTTTCGAAGAAGCTCGCACCCTGGGGCGCAGTTTTCCGGGCGGCGTCAACCTGCCGGAAACCGAACTGGCTTTTGCGCATCTGAGTTTCGCCGAAGGGAATTTCGCCGATGCAGCTTCTCGCGCACGTTTGGCGCTGAGCGGCTTCACCGCTTCCGGGCGGGAAAGCGACCGCTACCTGGCGACAGCCGTGTTGGCAGAGGCTCTAATGATGAAGGGCAGCACCACTGAAGCGTCGACACTGCTGGCACAGTTTCCATCACCTGACGCCGTCAGGTTTCCGGCCCGAAGCGTCATCGAGTTTGAAATAGCGCGCTGCCTGTTGCTGGCGCACACGGGACACCGCTCGGAAGCCATGCGAGCCATTGATGGGGTCATCGCGGCGGCTTCCCGCCGCGGTATTCCCAGGCTCGAGAGGGATGCACTCGAGGCGAAAAAGACAATTGGAAGACGTCCGCCGGCAACGTCTTCGCGCTTGCCGGCACGCCCATTTCAATCCCTTCGCGAGCTTTCGACCTGCTCCTCTTTATGGCCTGCAACACGTGGCGGCTGCTCACCAAAGAGGAGCTGATGAAGGCGGTCTGGGGCGACACGATCGTTGAGGAAAGCAACCTGACCCAGAGCGTTTTCCCGCTGAGAAAAGCAAGCAGATCGAGGAGCTGTATCAAGCGGCGCCAGGCGCTCCTTGCGCCCTCCTGGATGCAGCAGGCGGGCAGGAGGACTTTCGTCCGTTCTTCGCCTACGTGCTCGTTCTTCGCCTTGAGATAGTAAGGGCAGGTGCGCGAGGCCGGACGGCACGGCATAGCGATACGCAATCCTTTACGCATCGGTGCCGATCGCAAGTCCCGACGCACTGCTAGTGGCAGGCAAATAACCAGCGAAAGTCCTCCTGCCCGCCTGCTGCACCCAGGAGGGCGTGGGGTCGGCGCTCTAGGCGTTTACACGGGAAGGGCGCTCAGTACCGGTATCTAGCAGGCCCGGAGCAGGCGCCCAAAGACCGAGGTGCCGAGGGGCCACCCGAATTTAGAAGGCCTGTTCCCGGCCTGCTCGGCGCCTGCCTGCTCGCCGTGTTCGGATCTACGCAATTACGCAGCAACAAGCATGTTATCAAAGGCTTAGGAGAATTACATCCAAAAGTATTTCAGCCTGCTCTCGGCCTGTTAGCAGGCCTCGGGCCGGGCGATCTTTGGCAGGTAAGCACCTTATATGCGCTCATCCGGATTGCTCGCTTTCAGAGGGGTAACCTGGGATGCTTGCATCGTAGGCGCCAGCCACCGCTACTTCGAATGCGGCTAGGGGTTCGCATAGCCGGCGCGCATCTCGCCGAAGAATGGCGTGTCCTGCCGCTCGACACACTCAACAGCGTAGAGGTACATCGCAGCCGACCAGGTCTGCCAATCGCGCCCGCTAGGCTGACCGGTCTGCGCCTTTATCCACTCGTTGAAACCCCACTCCGCCTCGTTTTCGTGCCAGGGCTTCACCAGTTCGGTCAGAGCCGACAGCTTCCGCTTTGCGAGCTCCATCCGCCCCGCCGCGACGCACGCCGCCACATAGAAGCCGCAGACAAACGGCCACACGCCTCCGTTGTGATACTCGCCGGGCCGGTTGTATTGCTCGTACCGTGGCCGCCAGTCGGGGTCGTGGCGCAAGATATAGGGGAACAAACAAGGCGGCAAATCCACGGCTAACTCGCCGCGGTCCCGCATAGCCGCGCACTCGGCCTCAATCCATGCCACCAAGTTTCGGGCCCGATCGGGCGAGGCGATGCCAGTCAGAATCGCCAGGCTGTTGCCCAGCAGGTCGAAACGGTCGCTGTTGAAGAGTTTGTAGGAATAGAGAGCGTAATAAGGCTTGGATAGTACCACAAGACCCTCGTGCTCATGGGGGTTCTTCGCATTGCCAAGGACCTCCAGACGATTCATCAACTGGCGCAGTTGGCCGGCTGACCCGTGTTCGCCATAAAGAACCAGATACGCGTAAACTAGCGTATTCACGTACAGCCCGAAACCCATTACCCACTGCTCGTCACGCCAGTCGCTGGTCGGTAACTGAGCGACCATCACCAGGTCGTCGGGGCTCTGATACTGCATCCAAATCAGGGCCTTCCGCGCTGCCTCGTCGAGAAACTCCGGCTCTTTGGCCGATTTCCTGTACAATGCCAGGCCGAAGAGGAACAGCGGCGTGGTATCGCTGGAGCCGCGGTCAGCCGGATCGTGCGCCAACGATGGAATGTGACCGCGCGGCGTTTGATTGGTTGCCAGCGCCACCAAGGTGCGCCGTAGCGCGTCGGCAAGCTCTCCGTTGCCGGTGGCCAGGAAGCCCAGGGCTGAAATCATCAGGTCGCGCGTGTAGGGTTCCGGATATCCCCATCCGGCGGTCCGCGGAAGTCCTTGACACGGTCCCCGTGCGTTATGCAGCAGGACGCGGAGGGCCGCCTCTTTAGCCCGATCAATGGAGGCCAGCGACTTGTCGTCAATGAGCATAGCCAGTTATTGAATTCCCAACCGGTCGGACACTATCTTTAGAAATCGCCGGGCAACCTGGCGATAGTCGAACAACCCGGCCACGTGCGTTCGGCCCGCTTCACCCATCCGCCGCCGCAGACCGCCGTCCTCGATGAGCGCCAGGAGGTACTTAGCGATGTCGGGTACGCTGGCTCGGAACTCCGCTGTTCGCGGGTTTGGAAACACGATACGGTGGCTATCGTCGATACCATGGCCTTCCCCAAATACCGCCTCTGTGATCTTCCGCTCTTCGCCCACCTCCGCCAGGAATGCTGTTTCCCCGTGGACCATCGTGTCCAGAAATGCCATAGCGTTGATCGCGATCACCGGCCTTGCGCAGGCGTTAGCCTCCACCTGGATCATTCCGAAACCCTCAAGCCTCGAAGGTGCAGCGTAGATATCGCAGGCGGCCAACAGATAGGGCATGAAATTGTGCGAGACCACGTTGGTGGAGTAAATGACCTTCTTACCGATGCCCAGATGCGCCGCTAATTCGAGGTCGATCAGGTTCTGTTCTACTGTTCGCGGCTGGGGCCAAACCTTACAGATATATCTCCAGCCGGGCGCCTCGGCATCAATCAGCGCCAGTGCCTTCATGACTTCCTGGGCGCCCTTAGACGCCGCGTCGCCGCCGGCGGTCAGGATCATGATCTGGTCATCGGACACACCCAAAGCCTCACGGATCGATCGCACCTTGAGGTCATCGCGGCTGCGTGGCGCAAAGCTATCAGTGTCGCAACCTACCGGCAGCACCTCGATATTGTCTCCCCGGATACCATCCCTGATATATGTCTCCTTCACCCAGTTGGAGGTGACCAGGATCAGCGGTAGAGCGTTGAGCGCCTCGTGGTGCGCCGCGACATACCCGTCGGCCACGAGCCATGGCACAGCCATCATCCCAAACTGTTGCGGGTGCAGAACCAGGTGCGGAATATGGCCCCAGAAACCCACGCCGACCACCACGTCCGGCCGGAACCAGCGGTAATACCATTCCTTTTCCAAGGGCGATTCAAAGTGCACCGGGTGGACATCCACTCCGATCTCGCGCAGGCCCCTGCAAAAAAGCTCGCCCTGCGTCGCCAGGCCGGCCGCCGACGGTGGGTATTCGGTGAGCACCAGCACTTTCATGCTGGTAGCTCCCAGGGTGTGGCGCGCTTTACGGCTGCCTGCGCCGAGGCAAGACACCAGAACCCTTCTTCTCGCGGAGTGGTCTGTGCTTCCCAACTTTCAGGCCCAAACCCGTACAGATCCGTGATCATTCGCCGCTTCTCGAGCCAGACGCCGTCTGTCAGTACTTCGCGCCGGTCGGCATCCTGGCACACGCGGGGCAAGTACGCCCGGTTCCCATCTTCGTAAGCAAATAGCCACAATCGCCGCGTGTCGAGGCGGCTTGCACTCCAAAGCTCAACCACGGCCTGGCAGCACTCCGCATGCCGGCGATGCCGCGTGTACTCGCCCATCGGACCGTGGGTCAAGACCAGGTTGTAGGTGGTTCCAGCCAGTAGCCGGGCGATGGTCTCCTGCACTTGGCCGACGGGTAGCGGCGCCTGGTCCGGTCCGTCATCGAGATCCGCCATCTCACCTTCCGCCCCCAGTCGCTGTAAAACGCGGCGAAACCGCGGCGCGCGGTCTGGATCCGCCGCTCTGCATAAAGTCACGATGCGCCAAAGGAATTCCGGATGAGTCAATATATAGCCGCCGCACCACAGCGTCTCGTCGTCCGGATGGGCGACGACGACCGCAGCCCGAGGCCGGGGATCTGACGCCAATTCAGGCGGCGGGATGGGTCTCATGGTATCCGTGGGCCGTCAGAGCAAAGCCTCAAGGCACTTTTGCAGGCGTTCTCGATAAGTAAGCACTGAGCACGCAGTTGGCCATCTGACGGTTTGGCCCCGGAAAAGACGCGGCAGCACGGGCACCCTTCCAAGTGCAGATACTGCGTCGGAAAGTGCAGTGTTCGCTGTTTCGGCACGCCGCGCCGGACAAGCGACTCTGCTTGCCTGCCTCCTGATCGCAATGGAGGCCAACGTGCCCTGCATTGTCTGTCGGAGCCGCGGCTGGAAAACGGCCCCAGACTTTGGGAGGAATATCTTGACCACATTACAGACAGTAACGGAAACAGCGTCGGAGTTGGGCAAACAGACGCGAGAATCAATCGAGGAGTTGGGCCGGTCAGCCGGCCGGAAATTGGATGAAGCGCGAGACCAGACAGGTGCTACGCTCCATTCGGCCGCCTCCTCCGTGCGCAGCACCGGACGCGAAAGTTCCGCGGCGATCGACAACTGCTCAACCCACACGGCGGACCGGCTGGATGCTACGGGATTGTACATCGAAAATCACGACTTGGGGGACGCAGTCACCGGCTTGCGGCGGTTTGCTCGCCGGCATCTGACAGGCTCCCTGGTCGCTGCAGGCACAATTGGTGTTCTAGCCGGAGCCTTCCTGAGCCGCGCGACACACACGTGCGGGAGATCCGCCGACAGCGCACAACGGTAGCTCTTGCCGCCGTGCCGCATGACGAAACAACAGCTCAAGCCGGCGCCGGATGACGACACGCCTTGCGACGACCAAGGGCCTGTATCTTTCTCGTTAGAAACCCTTATCGGCCATCGAAAGCTCGAGATTTCCTCCTGGAAGCACCTGCGGAACACGCGGCTACTGGTAATTCTCTCATCTTTTAGAGCTACGCAATTACGCGGTAACAAGCATGTTATCGAATGCTTAGGAGAATTACACCCAAAGCAGTTCAGCCTGCTCTTGGCCTGTTAGCAGGCGGCCCGGCCCATAGGGCGTCCGGGTCCATGCCGGCCAGTTCTTCAAAATAGGATCGGAGCTGGTCCACCGATGCGGGTTCCCAAGACTGGTAGCGAGATACGTCCGGGTCCGAACGATAGAGCAACATGAACTCCGCGTCGGCGGGCCCAAGATCCCGAAGGATCAGTCGGTCGGTGACGATGTCCTGGAACACGCTTTGAACCCGAGTCGAATCAAGCCGCTCTCGTCCCAACCCCCAATGTCACAAATAGTCACGGCTGGGCGGAAACTCTATGCGGCGCGTTTTCAGCGATCGCGAGACTATTTCCATTTTTCGCTTGACAATTAAACAGCGTCAAGCGCAGGCCCTGGGCACCCGCCGGGCTGGCGCGTGTGGGCGCGGTGCCCGTGCGGCGCCTTGACGCTCGCGCGCGCGCGGCAGCGCAACCACAAGTGCGTCCTCGGCGATCGGCGAAAGGGCCGCCCGCTGCCGTTCTGAACGTGTTCGCGGCCCGCCGCCCGTCGCCGCGACCGCCAGCGCCCGGATGGGCGGCGCGATGAGCGACGAGATGCTGTCCGCGGCCAAGGCGTTCATGCGCCGCGAGGGCGCCAGCCGCCCGACGCGATGACCACACCGGTGCGACTGGCGCTGGAGGCGTACGAGGCGTTGGCCGCGCGCGATTCGCCGCCCGCGCCGGGCGGCCGTGCCCTCCACAACGCACCACCGGCCATCCCACCGCCCGACGCGCTAAGGCGAACCACTCACATGGTCTTCATAATCTCGGCCAAGGTCGCCCTGTTCTTGCGTTGCAGCATGGCGATCACCTGGGCCGTCTTACTGCCCTGGCGCGGTGTGGTGATTTTATGCGTCCTGGGGGCGCGTTATTGGCGGCAGTGGCCTTGTGGCCCGCCTTGCTCTTGACGGGTGGGCCTTGGGCGACCCGTGCGCCGCCTTTGGCGTGGCGTGCGGCGTGCGGCTTGGCGGGCTGTGCCGGCGGCGGGACAGGTTCGGCGAGTCCCTGAATGCGCTCCCAAATGCGGGGGGCGGCCGCTTTGTAATCTTTTAACCTCCGGATTGGCTGGACACATCGATATCAAATGCGGCCACGGGTCACCTCGCGGCGCGCCGCAAATCCTTTTCGTAGCTCCCCGGTCGCCGAAAATATAAACCGCCAAGTGGCAGCGTACTCTTACGTACACCTTTATCCTAATAAACTTTGAGGCTCCACCGTAACTTTCCCGCCGCATCACACGAACCTGCAATGACAGCCGGGGTCTTATTCCGGCGGAAATCAAGCTCAGGAGAATACCGATGAGAATTCTAAACGCGAAAACCGTAGTATTGCTGGCAGCCGCCGCGGCCGCCGCGCAAGCCCAGACCCTTGTAGTCACTGCCTCCAACGCGACGAGCAACCAGTTGCTGGTCTACAACACCAATGCCAGCCTGGTCCAGACCATCTCCACCCAGGGCGTCGGCGGCGTGTCCGGCAACGCCGGCGGGATCGCCACGTCTGGAAAGCAACTCGCCGTGGTCAATTTCGGATCGAACTCCGTTGCGTTATTTGAACGCGCCGGCGACGGCTACCAATTCAGCAAGAATATTCTGGCCGCCTCCAGCCCCGTGAGCGTGACTTATGGCAACAATCATCTCTATATTCTAGGTACGACCGCAGTGGAATCGCACGGCATATTCAGTACCGGTGTCAGTGCCAGCCCCGATGGCGTCTCCCCGTTGCTGATCGCGGATGGTTCCGCGGCCCAGGTCGGCGTGCTGCCCGGCCAACTGATCCTCACGGAAAAGACCAACGCCATCGAGACCGTAAACCTAAGTGCGGACGGCGCGGTAATCGCTCCGGCCTCCATGGTCGCGAATATCCCATCCAACGTGAATACGCCCTTCGGCCTGGTAACTCGCGGTAACGACGCTTATGTGACCATCGCCCATGCCAACGAGATCAGTTTGGTGCGAAATGACGATGTACTCACCGTCACCGGATCGGGAACCCAGATGGCGCCCTGCTGGTTGGCCCTCGATGGGGCCTTCCTCTTCTCGTCCAATTCCCCCAGCATGAGCATTTCCCGCTATGCCGTCTACGGCGCGGAGATCGTCCAGGATGCCGCTGTCGCCGCCACCCTCAACGGCGATCCCACCGATATCGCCTATGCGAACAGATTGATCGCCGTTATTGACGGCTCGGGGTCCCTCTCGCACCTCTCGGTGTTCAATGTCGACGAAGACGGTAATCTGACGCTGAAAGGATCCACGACCATCAGTGCTGCCGCCAACGGCGTAGCCGTCGTGCCCGCCCAGAATTAGGATGGAGGCCGGCTTCGGCCCGCGCGAGTTGCAGCTCCGCCTTCTCGTTATGATAATGAATCGCGCCGCCGGTAGTAATGATCGGCTTGGTGAATGAGGACAACTCCAGGAGCACGGCGATAATGGGCTCTCTGTCCGTAACCGATCAGGCGGAGAGTCTGGAATCGCTCATGTCTCGCTACCAGCAGGCGGATGAGGCGGCGGCCGCGGCGCTCGTCAGGCGCGTGACGCCGCTTCTGCGCCGCTACTTCCTCACGCAGGCCTCCAATCGGATTCACGCCGACGATTTGCTTCAAGACACCTGGATGCGCCTCCATCGCGCCCGCCATACTTACCGGCCCGGCGAACCGGTTCTTCCCTGGGTCCTCGCCATCGCGCGCTACGCCAACCTGGATCACTACCGTAAATCCAGCCGTCGGGATGCGCACGAGCGGCAGGTGGATGTCCTTCCGGATCCCCCTGGCCCGGCCGCGCCGCCGTCGGATGTCCCGGATATCGATACCATGTTGTCCGCATTGCCCGAGCGGCAGCGCGAAGTCATTGTCATGCTCAAGATTTCCGGAATGTCAGTTGACGAAGTGGCGCGCGCCACCTCGTCAAGCCCCGGTTCCGTGAGACAGAAAGCTCACCGCGCGTATCAGAAACTGCGGGAAATCCTGTCTGTCCCTAGGAGGACACCATGACGCCCGACGAAATCGGCAGAATACTCGCAGAGGCCGCGCATCGCGCCCTTCCCGAGGGTGGAGGCGACGATCGCGCCGCCGCGCGCGCCGAGGCTGCCATCCTGAAGGATTTGCATTCCGTCACGCCGCTGGCGCCCTCCTGGCTGTACATCCTAATTTTAGTGCTGCTGTTCGCGGCCGCCGCCGTGGACAGCGCGTCGGTTCTGGGAATGGCAGGTCTGTTTGCCCTCAGCCCGCCCCAGCGCGCACTGATTTTCGGCGCCCTCTTCGGCACTGCGAGTCTGGCTGCCGTGGCTTGCTCCCGCCAAATGCGTCCGGCGTCCGGAAGAAATCTCAGTCCTCTGGCCTGGCTGCTGGCGACTTCACTCCTTGCCCTTGTCTTCGCACTGTTATTTGGCGGCTATGACCTTCTTCACTTTGTGCACGATGGCATCCCCTGTCTGGTCGCCGGATTGAGCGTGGCCGTCCCCACCGGCTTTGCGATCGGCCTGCTCCTGCGCCGCGGGTTCGTGCTCGATTGGAGCGCTGCCGGCCTCGCCGCCGGAGTCCTTGGCGGACTAGCTGGTTTGGCTATGCTCGAAATGCACTGCCCAAACCTGAAAGCCATCCACGTCATCGTGTGGCACGTGGCTGTGCTCATGGTAACCTGCGCGCTGGGCTTCTTGGTCGGCCGGGTCTCAATTTGAGATCCTGCAGTGTCCGGCTGCAAACCATTGAAACATATGCTGGGCCCGTGGCGACTCAAACGCCAGACCTCTACCGGGTCAGCTTAAACACCCCGCCGCCTATCCACGACTCCAACTCATACTCGCCGCTGTTGGTTCCGAAGGTTCCAAAAACGGCGCCCGTCGCATCGCGCACCAAACCGGCGTTAGGGAAGGACCCATAAGACTCGCCCGTGAAGCTGTACAAAACCGAAAACTGGCCGGACGTGTCGATCTCGAAAACGACGCCGCAGCCGGTCTCCACGCAAATGATGCTGCCGCCGCTGCCGCCGAAGAACGTGGTCCCGTAGATGCCGCCGGCGGAATCGATGGTCACACCTAACGGTTCCTCCCCGTCGGCTCCCGTAAACCGATGCAGGATCGTCTCGTGGCCGGAGCCATCCACCTTGTAGACGGTGCCACAGCCCACGCTCACGGTCACACCAAAATAATAACAGCGTACGCCCTTGCCGCCATACTCGGTAGTCCCGTAGAGATTGCCGTCGGAATCGACCGCCACACCGGCGAAACCGGGTACGGCGCCATCGGAACCGCCCGCGAAGCTATGCAGCACAGTGTAGTTTCCGGCCGGATCCAGCTTATATACCACTCCACACCCGGCCGGCGCTCCCACGAACTGACAGTTGAGATCGCCGCCATAGGCAGTGGTCCCATAAAGATTGCCGGCCGAGTCGCGGGTCACGCCCGAAGACGCACCGGTGCCGCCGGCGCCGCTGGTAAAGGTGTGCAGCACGGTGTAATTGCCGGCCGTATCCAGCTTAAAAATCACACCGGCGTTTCCATAGAGATTGCCCTCGGGATCGAGGATCACTCCCGCCGCGGGACCGCCCCCATTCGCACCGCCCGTGAAGTTATACAGCACCGTCTCGTTTCCGGCGGCATCCAACTTGAAGATGACGCCCGCGTCCGCGCTGCCCCCGGTAGCAGTTGTCCCGTAAAGATTGCCTGCCGCATCGCGGACCACGCCTGCCTTGGGTATCCCGCCGTCGGCTGCGCCGCTGAACTCATGCAGCACCGCGTAGCGGCCTGCGCCATCCACCTGGTAGACCACCCCTTGATTGGCGGCCCCGCCTACGTACGTCGTCCCGTAAAGATTGCCGGAAGGGTCGGCCATGAGCCCGCTGGTAGGGCCGCTCCCATTGTCCCCGCTAAAGCTGTACAGCGCGGTTTCGTTGCCCCGCGGATCGACTCGGTACACGACGCCGTACCCCTCTGTGCCGCCGTAATAAGTCGTGCCATCCAGATTGCCATCCGGGGCCAGCAGCACACCTGCCTTCGGAGTCGCCCCATCGGCTCCGCCGGTGAAGGTGTAGAGCACCGCATAATTGCCGTCCGCATCCAGTTCGTAAACCACCCCGCAACCCCATCCCTGGGCACAGCCGCGTTTGCCACCCAAGGCCGTTCCGTACAGGTTGCCGGCCGAATCGCGAACCACGGGACTGAGTAACTGGCCATCCGCGCCGCCTGTCGCGCCGCCCGTAAAGGTGTACAGCACCGTGAAGCTGCCCGCCGTATCAAACTTGTAAAGGAATCCCGGGCTGCCTGCAGGGCCTTCTCCAGTGCCGTAGATGTCACCTTTCAGGTCGAGCACGACCGTGCCGAACGGAAAGTTTCCGCCAACCGCACCCGCATACAGCACGGTGAAATGGCCTGCCGCATCCAGCTTATACAACGAGTAACCGGCTGTTCCGTAAAGATTACCAGCGGCATCGGCGGTTACGGCGGAGGTGGGATATAAATCCTCTTCTGAAAAGTTGTACAGCTCCGTGATATTGCCAGCGCTATCCAGTTTGTAAATGCCGCCGCAGCCATACCGTGTACACTGCTCCTGGTAGTTCGTGGTCCAGTAGACGTTGCCCGCCTGGTCGAGGGTTGGCGGCGAGGGATTGAAGGGGCTGGCAAGCATCGTAAAATTGCCGGCCGTATCTAGCTTGAACACTACGTTCTGGGCGGAGCCGTAAAGGTTGCCCGCGGCGTCACGAACTACACCGCCGCTGAGCTGCTGTGTGCTGGTGAAGTTATACAGCGTCGTGACATGGCGGGCCGCATCCAACTTGTACACCACGCCTTCGCCTCCCGATCCGCCGATCTGCGTGGTTCCATAAAGGTTGCCCGCCGTATCTCGCACCACCGGGCTGCCGGGATAGACACCCCGCGGCGAGTTTACGAAGTTGTGCAGCACGCTTTCGGTCATGGTTTGCGCCTCGGCCGATGCCACCGTCAGCGCGGCCAGCATCCACAACAGCCGCGCGTAACCCCCGCCATTCCGTCTGTTTTCCATTCTGTCCCGGCGCATCCCCATAGTATAGAGCGGAACCGAGCCGCGCCAATGAGTTGAATCGAATTAGCAGTACTAGTCTAGACTAGTGCACGGAGGCGCTCCGTGCGCGAAGCAGGTCGGCGGCCGCTTTTCTTGCGGCGGCGCGGATCGCCGCATCCACCGGATCTTGTCCGCCATCCGAACTCGCCAATGCCGCCAGCGTCTCATTGACGGGTTCGCCATCGCGATCTCAGACAGCAGGTGGCGGATCTGCTGGGAAGTGAACCTGGAAGCAGTAACGTGGTAATATCGATTCGATGCGATTCCTGTTGGCGCTGCTAGCCGGTACACTCGCCGCGCAGCCGATTACTTTTCGCGCAAACCTCATTTACAGCGCCACACTAGGATCCAACTGGACAGTTGCCACGGGTGACTTCAACGGTGACGGCCGCCCCGACGTAATCCTTGCCGGGCTCGAAGCGCTCCTGCTTTATCCCGGGCGCGGCGATGGAACGCTGGCGCCGCCGGTGAATTTGAACGTCAGCTTTATGCCATTCGCCGCGGCTGCCGGAGATTTCAATGGCGACGGTTACACCGATCTCGCTGTGACGGTTTACTATCCGGACGGAAACGCGGGCACGCTGGAAATCATGTTAGGTAAAGGCAATGGGACTTTCGCACCACCAATGCCCGTCGCCTTGCCTTCGCCGGAACTCTCTTACCCGCTGGTCGCGGACTTCAATGGGGATGGCATACCGGATATCCTGGTGTGGGGATCCACGGGTGCCGTCGTGGCTGTCGGCAACGGAGACGGAACGTTTCAGACGCCCGTCGCCGTTTCGAATCTGGACTCGGTGTCCGGCCTCGCTCTGGGTGATTTCAATGGTGACGGCTACATCGATATCGCGACGATCCCGGTGTTTACAGAGGGATCTAACATCTTGTTACAGTTCGGAAACGGCAAAGGTGCCTTTCCGAAATCGGAGAAGATTTCCGTAGGATTGAACAATATCGGCTACCTCTCCGGCATCGCGTCCGGCTACTTCAACGCGGATCACCGGCTCGATTTGGTTGTCGGAGGCTCCGAAGGGTACGCCATTCTGCTGGGAACCGGCGGCGGCCATTTTTCATCTCCGCGGAGCTATTTGGACGCGGCTGGCTCTGTATTCGTCGCCGATATCAATGGCGATGGCGTCAGCGACTTGATCTTCACCGATAGTGCAGATAACGTAGGGCTTGGTTATGCGCTGGGCAATGGAGACGCTAGCTTCCAGCCCGCGACGTTCACCTATCAGTTGGTGACCTCCCTCGCTTTGGCGGACTTTAACGGCGACGGCATCACCGATGTCGTTGGCCTGATGGATCCTAACTTGGAAGCATCGGCCATGACTGTTATCCTGGGCAGCCAAGCCGGTCTATTGACTGCTCCCGTATTGCCCAACATACCGTCATGGGGGCTGGTCTCGGGCGATTTCAACGGCGACGGGCATCCCGATCTGGCGGCCTCTGGTTTCCAGTGGATATTTGGACCGGGCGATTCCGGCGCTTGCGACGAGATACACATTCTGCTGGGGAACGGCCGCGGCGGTTTTACGCCTTCCCAAACCTTTGGCTGTTACACCGTAGGTGGAGTGGGCGGCATGGTCGTTGGCGATTTCACGGGGGACGGCGTGCCGGATCTGGCGACCACTCCCAACGCCGCGGACCACATTGCGATCTATCCCGGAATGGGTGATGGCACGTTCGGCGCCCCCTTCACCTTAGAGTTGTCTCACGATCTGGGAGCCATGGCCGCGGGCGACTTCAATCGGGATGGAAAGCTCGATTTGGCCGTTGTTTCGATCGGCGCGCGACCTGCGCGGCAAGGCTCGCTGTTTATCCTGCTTGGTAATGGCGATGGCACTTTCCAGCCGGCCAAGTCGTACGCGGCGGGTCAGGTTCCTAGTGCGATCGCCGAGGGCGATTTGAACGGCGACGGAATCACAGATCTGGTCGTCGCCAACTACGAGAGCCGGAACCTTTCTGTCTTCTACGGAAAGCCGGACGGCACATTTCAGCCGGCGCTTACCATTTCGGATGGGTACCCGCCTTCCGCCGTCCAGATTGCGGATCTCAATGGCGACGGCCTGGGCGACATCGTTGTGGTGGATGGTTATGTATCTGTGTTCCTCAATCGGGGCGGCGGTGGATTCGAATTATCCCGCTTTTCTCCTTGCATTGGATACCTGGAATGCGAACTGAGTGGCTTATCCGTTGCCGACTACAATGGCGACGGCATCCCCGATGTCGCCGTGCCGCTCGACGAGGCGCGCGCCGTCGCCGTACTGCAGGGGAAGGGCGATGGATCGTTCGGACCGCCGGTTCTGTACGGGACCCAGCAAGACTCTGGGGCCGTGCTTCCTGGCCGGTTCTTTGGGAGCTCTTTGCCGGATCTGGCAGTGGCAACCGGTGGCAGCATCTCGCTGCTGCAGAACACGTCGCCGCAGTGATTCGCCCTTCGCTGGCCAGATGTGAGGCAAATGGGTCGTGAGCAAAAATCACAATGTTTTCATCAGTTGGTCCTGCGACTGCCTGCAGCTCGTTCTACGGCACGCTCGATGCGTTCCGCGAGCACTCATGTCGCGCGCGTCGCTGAGCGTACAAAGTTTGTGTGCCCCCCTTTGCGTGTGCCAAAATGTCCCCGATTTCGAGAGCGCCGACGCGCTCCGAAGAAGGCGATCTGCTTCCCGTCCGGCGACCAATGCGGCATATTCGACCAAATGGGCGGCGCCGTAGCGCTTTGCACGATTCGTCACGGGTATGCACGGGTATAGGGGGGTGCCGCAGACCACACGATGCCGCTCCCGAGGGAGCGCGCGGATAGGAACGAGCAAATGGCGGTTAAGGACTTCATCGCATACGCCATATCGAGTGGGCAAGAATCGGCGGAGTGGCTGTCGTATTCGAAGCTCCCGGCATTCGTGCAACAAGAAGCGCAGGCTCTTCTGCCACAGCTCACGGCGAACGGTCAACCGCTGAAATAAACCGCACGGCGGACTCCGCGATTGACGCGCGCACGCCGGGTGGCGCGCGGCGTCCTGGTTGGAGCGCTACCGTGTCAAGGTTGACCCTGCGCACTGGCGTGGGGAAAGATGTGCTTCGCCGCTGACTTCGGACCTCATCGGACCTCAGGTTTCTTCCGAACCGTTATTGCTCCCCCAAGGCAGGCAGACCACCACTGAAACAACGAGACTTAGGACCACCAAATTCCCGCGGCGATCCGCTCCGTCCGACTTAGCCCTCCTACCCCCATCTGGGACCTCGCGTGACCTCGCCAACCTGCAGACGCCAGATGGCACCAGATGGCGAGCCAGAAAATTTCATAAGGATCGAGGATCTAATCACTCTGAGGCAGTTACCGATTCCCATGAGGCGAACAGACAGCGAATCTGCTCGTATTTAGGGCCTCTGGCGTCTGCGGGCGTCTTCGGCATTGCGCGTGAAGGATTGGATCTGGATATGGAGACACGCCTCGCGGGGGGCAAATCATGCATACCGGTTGGTATGATTGTGCAGCTCGCTACGAAAAACCCATGGCGCCCATATGAATCGACGCTTTGCGACCCGGAGAAGGTGCGCGCTGCGCCGCCTCTCCTGCACTCGCCAGCGGGGGACCTGTGCCGAGGCATGTGCCGCGACGGAGCACATCATGCATACCGGTTGGTATGATAGCGCAACTCGCTACGAAAATCCATAGGGCGGTCAATGTACTCCTACTGGTACCCATATGAATCGACGCATGACGCGCGGTCGGCTCTTGGGAACACTTCGCCGTGTCGTCTCCTCTTTTGTTAGCGTTGCACTCGAATTCAACAAGCTCACCTCATTCGCCTGATTTGCTTTCGAACGTGGACCTCTGCGTGCTGCAAGCTCGCCCTGAATTAAGAGGCTGCGGCCTACACTATTGAACAAACGAAAAGGAGAAGATATGAGCGTACTAAGACAGTTGCGAACTTTTTGGATGCCGTCGGTTACGACGATTGTTCTTGCTTGCTTCAGCAATGCAGTCGCTCAGGTGAGCTACAAGGTTACCGACTTGGGCGTTCTGCACAATTGGAATCAGGGTTGTGCCATGGGCGTCGATAATCACGGTTGACGGAGGGCATGGATGGGATCTTGGACCCCTCAGGGCAACTCGCAACAGGCCGGGCGGTGATAAACATCGACGGATCCAAGATCGACCTCGGCACGCTTGGAGGACCGAACAGTTGGATCAACTACAACGGGATCAACGACCCCGGGGAAGCCGTCGGTTTGGCCGAAACATCTGTTCCCGATCCGAACGGCGAAGACATTTGCGGCTTCGGCACACACCTTACGTGCCTTCCGTTTCTTTGGCAAGACGGCCACATGAGCGCTCTCCCGACACTGGGCGGAAATAACGGCAGGCGAGCGCGATCAATAACTATGGACGAATCGCAGGATATGCGGAAAACGGTATCGTGGACTCCACATGCCCGGCTGACACAACTAATAATCGGATTGTACTGCCGGTGTTGTGGGAAAAAGGCAATGCCCAAGCTCTTCCTACGGTGGGTAGCGATCCAGACGGGGTTGCGTTCGGCATCAACGCTCAAGGCCAAGCCGCGGGCTACTCGGGAACCTGCACCGCAGCGAATCACGCGGTATTGTGGGAAAATCGCACTGCCATCCCCCTTCCCGACCTCGGAGTTCCGGGCGCCAGTTTGGGCATCGCCATTAACGACCAGGGCCAAATTGTTGGGCAAGTCGCTAGCGCTGACGGCACAACCTTCTATGGCGCCCTTTGGCAGAAGGGCGCAATCACAAACCTCGGCACTCTGCCGGGAGATTTTACCTCCTTCGCCGAAGGCATTAACAACCAGGGCCAAGTGGTGGGAAGCACTCAGGACTCCAGCTTCCAGTGGTCGCATGCCTTCATCTGGCAGAACGGTGTGATGACCGACCTTAACACGCTGTTTCCTGCCAGTTCCAACCTCTACGCAACCATGGCTAACTCGATCAACGAGCGCGGACAAATCTCGGGCATGGCAACGGTGCTCAGCGGTCCGGATCGGGGCGACGTCCACGAGTTTCTGGCAACCCCTGTAAACGAAAGCATCGGTACGTCGGTTGCAGATATTGCACCTACACACCCGAAATCCAATTTGCCCGCGAATGTTAGCAGACAGCCCTTGCAGAGATTTGGACTCGGCCAATTGGGGCGATAGCCGCGTCCCACAACGCTTCCATTTTTCTGGGGAGGGCGCTTTTGCCCTCCCTGTTTTCTTATCTGCCCCTGGCAGAATATGAAACGCTGGGCTCGACATGTCCCCGTCTGAAGATGCATACTAGCTAGTATGTCCGCTGCTAAAAAACGACCGCGACGCTCGCTGGGGACGTCGCGGAATCCGGAACGCACACGAACGCTCCTGTTGCAGGCTGCCTTCCAGGAGATGTACCGCTCTGGCTTTCGGAGCGCCGACCTGGATGCCATTCTGGCTGCAGCGGGCGTAACCAAAGGAGCGCTATACCACCACTTTGACAATAAGGATGCTCTCGGGTATGCGGTGGTGGACGAGGTCATCGCAAGTAACCTTCACCACAAGTGGGTGCTGCCTTTACGGAACGCAAAGAACCCCATCGATGCGCTGGTCCGCATCATTCAGTCCGAATCGCTGAAAAGAGAGGACGTTCAGCGTGGCTGCCCCTTGCTTAACCTTTCTCAAGAGATGTCAGGTCTTGATGAGGGATTCCGCAGAAGGACGGCTAGGGTTTATAAGGACTGGCATGACGCCATGGCTGAGGCACTGCGCGAGGGGCAGAAACGCAGGGTAGTTCGGAGTGATATAGACGCGAATGAAACGGCTACGTTCCTGATCGCGGCGTGGGAGGGGTACGTCGTTTTAGGGAAGAATTCGCAGGATCCACGGATGATGCGATCCGGCCAAATAAGGGTGAGCGGCCAAATTGAGTCGCTACGCGCGGCACGACGGCGGACGCGGCGAACTGTGTAGGTATCTGGATCGCTTTTGGCGAGGGGTCAAAACACCGTGGCCGCGCTGACCTTCGTTGAAATCAGCAAGCGATAATGGTGGGACAACGCCCTCGCGAAATGGCCGTGCAAAGGCACCTACCAGGGGCGCGTTCGGATTACTTCCGGATGCTCCGTTAAACGGGATGTAACGCGGACGGGCCGTCAGCGTCTCGACGAACCGATTGACTTAAGGCCACTTCTTTCCCAACGTGTCCAGGCTCGCGCGCGAGAGATCTTCGGGCGTCATAGCAATGCGGAACTCCACTTTGGCATTAAAAGTGAGAAACCACGGCTCGGCCACGTCGAGCGGCGTGCGCCACTGCGCCCGATGAAGCCCCTGTCTCGGACAGCGTCTCATCGCCGATCGCGTCGCCCATCCGCCTGCCGGCGGTCGCGGCGACGACCGCCGTATGGGGCGGGCGCGGGCGGCGTATCGCGCGCGGCCCACAGATCGCACGCCTCCAGCGCCACTCACGTCGAGCGACGGGCGGTGGCGAAGGATCGGGCGGGGATCGCGTGCATGGGGATTGGCCGCCGGCACTTTCAGAACGGCTGCTTTCGTCAGTCGCCGAGGACGCACTTGTGGTTGCGCTGCCGCGCGCGCCAGCGTCATGGCGCCGCACGGGCATAGTGGCCACACGCGCCAGCCCGGCGGGCGCCCAGAGCCTGCGCTTGACGCTGTTTCTTTGTCAAGCGAAAAATGAAGTCTGGCGAATCGCTGAAAACACGCCGCCTGGCGTTTTCGCCGAGCTATGACATTTTGTGACATGGACGCACGGCCAAGAAGTCCGCTCCGGTGCCCGAGATCCCGCCGCGCTCCCGGGTAGCAAGACGGCGCAGGTGGTGGCCATGCCGCAGCGCGAGAACGGCGTCACGCTCTCGGAGATCGTGCAGAGCATGAGGGGGCAGAAGCACACGGTGCGCGGGTTCATGGCGGGCGCGATGAAAAAGGCAGGCACGCCGTGGAATCCTTCAAGTCAGAAGGAGGCGAGCGTACTTATCGCATAAAATAGCATCGGACGCCCGCCCTTCCGCCCGCCCGGCACTGCCGCGGCGGGCTTTTCTTTGTTTGGGCGCCCGGTTTGAATTCTGCAATGCCTGCCGCGCACGGCTACTTGGCATTCACCGGCTTTTCATGGGCCGCGTTCACCAAAGGCCGATGTTCCGAGATTGTTACTTGGGGAGGCAAGTACGGGCCATGCTGTTAATTACGTTAACGGCCCAACGAAGAGCGTGAGAAAAGGTCATGATACGAACAAAACCCAAACCCTAAAAAAGCCTTTGTCTGCAATGGCATAGCTGTATTCGCAAAAACTTTAGAAAAACTTTTTGCCAGCCTGAAGACTGCCATCTGCCGTTTGGGCCACGATACCACGGGTAGGTGAGGGTGGCGCACGGGACCAATTCGGTGGGCAGCCTAGCATCTACCTCCGCCGCCTAAGAAACCGAACAAAGGAGATTGTATGGTACGAATCAACGTTGGAACGTATGCGAGTCTGCTAATATGGAGCGCTCTTCCCGTGTTGGGCCAATCGTCCGCGACTGGAACGCGCGTCACTGTTCCCCAGCTGGTGAATTTCAGCGGCGCGCTCGCCGATGTCAAGGGCGAACCGTTGACCGGTGTAGTGGGCATTACGTTCTGTCTCTATAAGGAGCCGCAGGGTGGCGCACCGGTCTGGACGGAAACCCAAAACGTGCAAGCCGACAGTGCCGGCCATTACACGGCGGCGCTGGGTTCTTCGAGCAACCAGGGCCTGCCCGCCGGCGTTTTTGCTTCCGGCGAGGCGCGCTGGTTGGAAGTTCAGGCGCAAGGCCAGCCTGAGCAGCCGCGCATCCTTCTGATGAGTGTGCCGTACGCTCTGAAAGCGGCGGATGCCGAAACCGTCGGCGGCATACCGGCTTCCGCCTTCCTGCTTGCGGCGCCGCGATCCGGGGTAGGCGGCGGCAGTGGCGGCACGGCTGCCGCGGCAAAGGATACATCTCCAAGTGCGAATGAACCCGCTGTTTCGGGCACGGGCACGACCGATTTTATTCCAATGTGGACCAGTTCGACCGCTCTCGGGAACTCGGCCATATTTCAAGCCCCCTCGACAGATATCGGGATTGGAACAACCTCGCCGGCCGCCAAGCTGGATGTGGCAGGAGCCGCCAGGGTTCGCGGGAATCTGAATGGGATCACCGCCACCTTTGCGGCGAACAATGCCGGGCAATCGGTTACTGTTACCCAAAGCAATACCTCAGGGCTCGGGCTGGTCTCGACAGCGCCAGTGGAGGCGTTGGTTGGTAACGCGACCGGGTTCCTCGACGGCGGCATCGGCGTGCAGGGAAATGCCCTCTACACTGGCGGGGGGACCACCTATGGCGTGGAGGGGAACGCCGCCAGCTCGGGCGGTGTCGGGGTCTACGGCACGGCCAGCGGTTCAGCCGGCATCGCAGTGCAAGGGTACATCGTCAATAACACAGGCTCGACCGCCACTCAAATTGCAGTCGAAGGCGTTTCAAATGATACTGCCGCCAGCCCCATTGGCGTGCAGGGCCAAATCGCCAGTCCAACCGGCATTGGCGTCAAGGGGATCAGCGTCGAATCGAGTGGCACGGGCACCTCAGTCGGAGTACTGGGAATCTCACCCGACAATAACGGCATCGGGGTGCAAGGGCAGGCCACCAACACCAGCGGGGCGGGCGTACCGATCGGGGTCTCGGGAGAGTCCTCCAGCGCCTCGGGCATCGGCATTCAGGGAACCTCGCCGGGAACGGGAATCGAGGGCATCACCACGGGCGCCGCCAGCTTTCCGATCGGCGCGCATGGAACGACTAACAGCTCCGTCGGGGCTGCCGGTGTGTTTGATACCTCCGCCACGGGGGGCTTCCCGGACTATCCGTGCGAAGGCAACATCCTCATCGGGCGGGCCATAGGCGGTGTACTGCATGAGCAGTCCCAGGTGTTCCGCGTGGACTGCACTGGGAAAGGCTTCTTCGACAACGGCACGCAGACCGGGGGCGCGGACTTTGCCGAGTCGGTAACGGTGTTGGGAGATCGCGCTCAGTACACGCCCGGCGACCTGCTGGTGATCGACTCGCGCGGCAAACGGCGTTTGGCGCTCTCGCAACAGGCATATTCCACGCGAATCGCCGGCATCTACTCCACCAAGCCCGGGGTACTGGCCACGCCGCACAAGATGGCGGCCTCTCAACTGGCGCAGGAGGTCCCGCTGGCCGTGGTTGGGATTGTGCCCTGCAAGGTGACGGCGGAAAACGGCCGTATCGAGGTGGGAGATCTGCTGGTAGCTTCGTCCAAGCCTGGCTACGCGATGAAGGGCACCAACCGCCGACGGATGTTCGGCGCCGTAGTGGGCAAGGCCATGGAACCATTGCAGTCGAACACCGGCGTTATTGAGGTGCTCGTGACCTTGCAGTGAAGAAGCGGGGTAGCTCGCCGCCTTTCAGTTCGCGTGTGGGACAGGCTGGCTTTGGTCCGCCGCGGTAGTTTTGCCTGAAGGGAATCTGTGGCGCGTGAGACGGCCATGCACCGCTGAGTGCTACATTTCCTCCACTTTTAACGTCACATCCGCCTTGGCCCAAGCTGCGTCGAATTCGCGCTTCACCCAATCGGCGTCCTGGTTCTTTCCCGCGCCGATTACGTCGCCCATCCGGCATCGGGCGCGACGCGCCCAGCACTGCTCCTGGACCGCGGGCGGCGCCGGTCCGAGGCCGCGGCGATCACGATGGGCCACGTCGAGTGGTGGGATGGCTGGTGGTGCGTCGGCGAAGGGGCACGGCCGCCATATCACGGCGTACCGCGCGCACGTCCGGCGCCAGATTTGCGTACAATAGTCAGTCGTGGAATGGAAGCTGCCATCGGACAAAGTCCGCAAGCTTGTTGGAGCGCTCGCCATCGCGTTAGCGCTATACGGATGCCTCCGCTGGGCCGGCTTCTATGAGTTCGCAAGCCGCGACGCCGAGGGTCTAGCGACCCTCACTCAGTTCCTCGGCGACATCTATGCTGTCCTGTTGGCCTTCACCATTTTCGTCATCTGGGGGCAGTTCACCGAAGTGGAGAATTGCGTGATCCGCGAGTGCAACTCCTTCGATGAGCTGCTGCGCTTCAGCCGCTATCTGAATGCGGACGATGCCGCCAACATCCGTCGCGCCGTGAAGGCTTACCGGGGGCAAGTCCTCGATCACGAGTGGCAAGCCTTGGGCGACGGCCGCAGAGACAGGCGCACGGAAGAGTTGTTCGTGCAGTTCATTAATGCGGTGGTCGAAACAACGCCCCGCAACGAAGCCGAACAGGCCATCCTCGTCCGGCTGCTGGACATGGCCCAAAAGACCAGCGATCGCCGCGATGACCGCGTCGCCAAGAGCCTGACCCGTATTCCGCCCACGCTGGCCGCCTTGGTGAACACCATTGCCGGCGTGCTAGTCCTGTTGATCTTCGTTTACCCCTTTCGCTATTGGGTCACCGGCGCTCTCTGCTTCACGCTGGCGGCCTGTGTCATCTGGCTAGCCAATCTGGTGATGATGGACACCGACAATCCGCTGAAGGGGATCTGGAACGTCACCCCGCGGCCCTTCGCCGATCTCAAATTGTAGGACCACCACAGCGGCCTCCAGTTCTGGCCTGGCCCGCGGGATGGTGTCTTGGCAGGTGGCGCCAGCTCTCGGGGCGTGGCGCTTGGTGCACCCTCCCGGCGCATTGGAGGCCTTGGTCTTGGACAGCGCCCCCTCGCCCATCGCATCCCCGTCCGCCCGCTGGCGGTCGCGGCGGACGTCTACGGCTACGGGACCACTGCAAGCACGATAGGGGCCGATCTGGCGGGCACTGTTGCGGGAGTCTGGGGTGACACTAACAATGGGACCGCCGGCGTGCTGGCCACGGCGGACTCCGCGGAGGCCATCGCCGCGTACAACAACAGTGCCACTGTGGCCACGCTGTTTGTTGAAAACCAAAAGGACACCACCGATTCGGGGATCGTTCTGGCGACTTACAGCGATTACGGCGGCTATTGCGACATCTTTGTGAGTGGCAACCTG
>Ga0187887_10001058_pt1 | contig 24577 bp, 23 predicted proteins | sample June2016WEW_7_10_FD_132977 | JGI IMG/M metagenome (GOLD analysis project Ga0187887, IMG submission 132977) | Peatland microbial communities from SPRUCE experiment site at the Marcell Experimental Forest, Minnesota, USA - June2016WEW_7_10 | ecosystem: Environmental > Terrestrial > Soil >... | reverse complement strand
AGTCGGAAGACCCATAATTATTAATATCTATGTTTTCAGGTTTTAACACAGTCAAATCAACCCGAAAACCACTTTCATTTTCTTTTTTAAACCAAGTGATTTGTGAGTGCACAAAACCTGTGTTCCAGTCATTTGATTTTGTTTTTTTATACTTGTCGAAACTTGGATTATCCGTTAGTCGTTTATAGAGATGACATTCTAAATCACCTTCTGTTAAAAAAAGTCCTTTAGTAAGTGAATATTCAATTTGTAATTCTCTAATTACTTTAATAATTGAGTCTTTCCATTGAATCAATTCATTATTCATCTCGTAAACCTTATCTACATAGCGTTACACTTGTACCGCTGGTTAGAGAATTCATATATTTATGGCAGCCGTTCCCATTCGGCAATATCTTCGGGAATACCCAGAATCGCTGTATCAATCACCGACGAGATTGAGAACGTATGGCCACCAGCCAAGTCCAATGCCGCTTGCCACGCCATTGCGTAACTTCCGAGACTCTCACTCTCATATATCGGATGGAAGCGACCATTCAGCTCTCCGATGTAGAATATACCGATTCGTGTATGAAACGCATACAGTAGCTTCATGTACTTTTATCCTGCAAAATAGTGTTAAAATGGATCTTATACCACAGGGCTTTGCCCATTAACTTTTATCTTATCGTAACATTTGGAATCTGATGCTCCAGGCGCTTTTTAATTTTCTGAAATATTTCGTCAGAGTAAGATTTTTCTTTCAGAAATATTTTGTCCAGGGTTCTCGCCGGCACAAAATTCTGCAATACATAATGGCTGGCGCCGGAGATCAGTTTGGTTATATTGATAATATCTTTTTCTTCAAGCTGTGATTGCACAACGGTTGTGCGGAATTCATACGGAATTTTTGAGTGTAAAATAATTTTGATACTTTCTTTTATTGACTCAAAATTGACCGATACATTAACGATTTTTTCGTATTTTTCAAGCGGCGCTTTGATATCCATGGCGATATAATCAAGCAGTTTTTCAGAAAGAAGAGCCTTGATAACCTGCGGTTTCGATCCGTTGGTGTCAAGTTTGACGGCAAATCCCATTTTTTTTATCTGTTTGATAAAGGGCATTAAATTATTCTGGATGGTAGGCTCACCGCCGGTAATCGCCACGGCATCGAGCTTTCCCCGACGTGTTTGAAGAAAGTCCAGTACATCTTTTTCGTTCATGCAGGTTTGAAATAAATCAGGATCAACCAGTCCGGGATTATGGCAATATGAACACCTGAAATTGCATCCCTGTGAAAAGATAATTGCGCTGATCATTCCCGGATAATCAATAAGTGATACTTTTTGCAAACCGCCGATTTTCATTTTTTCCCTTCTATATTCAGACGCACCAATACACTGCGTAAGAATTCCTTTAAATATTTTTTAATTATTTCCTGGTATTGTTAGAACTTGAATACCTGTCTCGAATCAAACTCTTCCTGCTTCCCCTTATTCCACTGTTTGACCGGGCGTAAATAACCAACCACGCGGGAGTAAACCTCACAATCATCGGCGCAGGTCGGACATTTTTCCTGTTCGCCTTTAAGATATCCGTGCGACGGACATACGCTGAAAGTGGGTGTAAAAGTTATGTAAGGCAAATGATAATTGCAGCAAATCTTCTGAACAAGTTTCTTTACCGATTTGGGATCATCTATTCTTTCGCCCGCGAAGGTATGGAATACCGTGCCGCCGGTGTATTTTATCTGAATTTCATCCTGTAGATCCAGCGCCTCAAAAACATCATCTGTATAGTTTACCGGCAGTTGCGTGGAATTCGTATAAAACGGCTCCGCGGTTTTCGATTTGTTATCGCTGGCCGTAATAATATCGGGATATTTTTCTTTATCTGTTTTGGCCAGTCGATATGACGTGCCTTCGGCCGGAGTTGATTCCAGATTATAATTGTTTCCGGTTTCCTTCTGGAAATCGATAAGCTTTTTTCTCATAAAATCAAGAACCTGTTTTGTGAATTCCTGGCCTTTTTCCGAAGCAATGTCAACTTTCAGTAAATTTAAACAGGCTTCATTCATCCCTACAAGTCCGATTGTGGAGAAATGATTCTTCCAGTATTCGTTGAATCTTTCCTTGACGCTGCGCAGGTAATATCTCGTGTAGGGATAGAGATTGCCGTCCGTAAATTTCTCCAGCACCTTCCTTTTCGTCTCCAGACTTTCCTTGGCAATATCCATCAGCTTTCCCAATTGATCCAGAAAAGCTTTTTTGGATTTAGCCAGATAGCCGATACGCGGCATATTGATGGTAATAACGCCGATGGAGCCGGTGAGCGGGTTGGAACCGAAAAGGCCGCCGCCTCTCATCTCCAGTTCACGATTGTCAATGCGCAGACGGCAGCACATGCTGCGGGCATCTTCGGGATTCATGTCGGAATTGATGAAGTTGGAAAAGTACGGCACGCCGTATTTGGCGGTCATTTCCCATAAATCCTTCATATTGGGATTGTCCCAGCTAAAATCTTTAGTGATGTTGTATGTGGGAATCGGGAAGGTAAATACTCTTCCCTTGGCGTCGCCTTCGGCCATCACCTGTAGGAAAGCTTTGTTGAAAAGATCCAGTTCAGCCTGAAATTCCTTATAGGTTTCTTTTTGAGGCTTACCGCCGATGATAACACTCTGGTCCGCGTAATATTTCGGTACGGTCATATCCAGAGTTACATTGGTAAAAGGCGTTTGAAAGCCCACTCTTGTCGGCACATTAATATTGAATATAAATTCCTGCAGCGCCTGTTTAATTTCTTTAATCGTTAAATTATCATAACGGATAAACGGGGCAAGCAAAGTGTCAAAATTGGAAAAAGCCTGCGCTCCGGCAGCTTCTCCCTGGAGCGTATAAAAGAAATTCACCACCTGCCCCAGAGCGCTGCGCAGATGATTGGCCGGTTTGCTTTCCACTTTGCCGGACACACCCTTAAATCCCTGCAAAAGAAGATCATATAAATCCCAGCCAACGCAATAAACGGAAAGCAAACTTAAATCGTGAATATGAAAATCACCTTCAATATGAGCCCTGCGGATTTCCGGAGAATATATTTCATTGAGCCAGTAAACCTTGCTGACTTCAGAAGATATATAATTGTTCAAACCCTGTAACGAGTAATCCATATTGCTGTTTTCATTGATCTTCCAATCAGCTTTCTTCAAATATTGATCAACCAGATCAACTTCCATCTTATTGGTAATATCTCTTAAACGCGAATGCTGATCCCGGTAAATAATATATGACTTGGCCGTTTTACGATGCGTGGATTGCAAAAGAACTTCTTCGACAATATCCTGAATTTCTTCAACGGATAAAATTTTACTGTCAAACAGTTTTTCGGCAAGATTTAAAACCTTGATCGTTAATTTATGCGCTTCATTAATTTCGAATTCACCTGTAGCAGTTCCAGCCTTGGCAATGGCGTTGGTAATCTTTTCCGCGCTAAATTTAACTAAACGGCCATCTCTTTTTCTAATTTTTAAATTCATTTGCCAACTCCATTTATAAATAGAAAATCAAATATAATTAACTCAATATGACGCTATATATTGTGGTATGTGAGGATAATACTACTACATATAGTAATTATCAAGAAAATAATAAATTTTTTTTCAGGGGATGTCCTGGGGTGAAAAACTGAATGAAATAGCAGCTATTTAAACATGACAAGACGGCTAAAATATTTTATGCCTTGTTATATTCTGAAAAAATCATGGAAAAAACAGCACGTCCCTGAGTGGCTGATCTCAAGTCAGTGGAATAACCAAACATGGCCTTCAAGGGAACTTTAGCTTTAATTTCGCTTACATTTCCCTTCGGATTAACAGATTGAATTTCACCTTTGCGGGCATTGATATCACCTATAACATCGCCCATAAAGTCACTGGGGGTAATAATATCAACCATCATAATCGGTTCGAGCATAAGGGGATCACCAAGATTACATCCATCACGGAAAGCGGTTGCCGCCGCGATTTTATAACCCTGGGCTGAAGATTCACCTTCCCGGAAAGAACCGCCCGTTATCGTCACTTCTACATCTATTACCGGATAACCGTTTAATACGCCGTTCATCATCGCTTCCCTGATGCCTTCTTCGATTACATCATAATATTCGGCAGGGATTATACTCTCATCAATTTTATTTATTATTTCATTTCCGGAACCTCGCTTACGCGGCGAAAGAGAAAGCCGGACATGACCGAAGTGTTTCTTTTCGCCTAATTCCTTTTCAAATAATCCTTCAACTTCAGCCTTCTTTTGAATAGTTTCACGATATACAACCCTGGGTCTGCCGACATTGACATGGCTGTTGAATTCGCGGCGTAAACGGTCAACAATAATCTCCAGATGCAGTTCCCCCATGCCGGAAATTATCGTTTGCGCGGTTTCATCGTCATATTTTACCTTCAACGTCGGATCTTCTTCTGTCAGCTTATCCAATGCCATGGTCAGCTTTTCCTGATCAGCCGGAGTTTTGGCTTCAATGGCCTGACTGATTACCGGCTCGTAAAATTCTATCAACTCCAGCATAATCGGGTTTTCTTCTTTGCAAATGGTATCTCCCGTTGTTGTTGTTTTTAAACCCAGGACGGCAACGATGTCCCCCGCTGAGGCTGTATCTATTCTTTCCCGTTTATTGGAGTGCATACGTAAAAGGCGGGCAATTTTTTCCCGTCTTTTCTTTACTGAATTATAAACTTCATCATTGGCATTGATTTTACCGGAGTAAATCCGGATGTAAGTAAGCTTTCGGCCTTCATCAAGCATTACTTTAAAAGCCAGCGCCGCCAGAGGTTCTTTATCGGAGCTATGCCTGAGTTCTTCTTTTTTTGTTACAGGATTAATCCCTTTAATGGGCGGAACATCGTCGGGGGACGGCAGATAATTGATAATGGCATCAAGCACCGGCTGAATTCCTTTATTGCGCAGAGCCGCGCCGCAAAGGACAGGAACTATTTTCAGAGATATAGTCGCTTTCCTTAAAGCCGCCTCTATTTCGGCTGCGGTAATTTCTTCACCAGTGAGATATTTATCAGCCAGATTATCGTCAACTTCGGCAAGCGTCTCTATCATCTTTTCACGTCTTAATTTTACCTCATCCCAAAATTCCTGCGGAATTTCCTGCGTGGAAAATTCCATACCATGGGTTGAATCATCCCAAACCAGCATTTTTTGATCAATCAGATCGATTGCCCCGCGAAAATTATCTTCACTGCCCGCGGGAATCTGAATAGGAACGGGAATAGAAGAAAAACGCTCGCGCATCATTTCAATAGTGGCAAAATAATCAGCGCCTACCCGGTCCATTTTATTAATAAAGGCAATTTTGGGAACGCCGTATTTATCCGCCTGATGCCACACAGTTTCCGATTGCGGCTCAACACCGCCGACCGCGCAGAAAACAACAACCGCGCCGTCGAGCACACGCAGCGAACGTTCCACTTCAATTGTGAAATCAACATGCCCGGGCGTGTCAATGATGTGAATATCATGATTGTTCCACACACAAGTGGTCACAGCGGATGTAATGGTGATGCCTCTTTCCTGTTCCTGCGGCATCCAGTCCATAACGGCTTCACCGTCATGCACCTCCCCCATCTTGTAAGATTTACCTGTGTAATAAAGAATTCTTTCAGTAAAGGTTGTTTTCCCCGCGTCAATATGAGCAACTATACCTATATTGCGTGTGCGGGCTATTTTGGATTTTGCTGCCATAAGATAATCAACTATTGCCCTATTTTTCCGGAATAATAAGTTCCAAATCAGGAGAAAAAGCCCTCCGTGTGGAAATATGACCTTTAATAGACGACAGTTCCTTGCCTTCCACTAAAATTTTTACTTTTTTTATACCCGGTATATTTTGAGTTATAGAATCTGTTAAGGAATAGATTGTTGCCATTTCCGAAGCGGAACCGCCCTGATACAATTTCGTCAGGCTCTTGCTGAAATTAACAGCAGCAATTTCATTATCCACTATTTTTACATCTATAACGGTAACACCGTGAGGAAATGTATTTACCAAACCTGCTTTTGAGCCATCAAGAAGGGCTTTAACAATTTCTTTAGCTTGTAACGCAACATCATTTTCCTTAACAATGTAACGTTTTTCAGGCCTCAAAAAACGTTCCTGTTGATCAGAAAAATAAATTTGCACAATTTGTTTTTCTTTCTTTTTCATGGAGTCCATATCAACAGGAGGAAATATGGCGCTAAATAATGTAACAAAGAAAACAACCAGCACAACAAAAATTCCACCGAGTATAAGCGATAAGTAAATAATTCTTGTTGATTTTTTTATTTTCTTTTCCTTGATATTTTCTGACCGCAACTGTCTCTTGGTCGTCATAAACTTAACTCCTCTTTGAAAAACTTTGTCAATTTATGGCATTTTATCCAAGCTGTCAAGAAGAACAAACTTAAGGCTTCAGATAAATAAATAGCCCCTGCACTCACGGCAATATTAAACTGAGAATGCAGGGGACTATTTAAAAAAAATTTCTTTTTTACAATTTTTTAATAATTTTCCGCTAAAACCTCATAATACGATTGCGGATGTTTACATGCCGGACATTCTTTGGGCGCCTCATCTCCTTCATGAACGTAACCACAATTAGTGCAGTGCCATTTTACAGGCGCTTTCTTTTTAAAAACTTCGCTGTTGGCAATGTTAGCTGCCAATTTGCGATATCTTTTTTCATGAAACATTTCAACTTTTGATATTTGCTCAAATGAGCGGGCCACTTCCGGGAAACCTTCTTCTTTGGCAACCCTGGCGGCCTCGGAATAAAGAACAGTCCATTCCATATTTTCACCTGCCGCCGCCGCTTCTAAATTACTTTTAGTATCTCCGATAACACCGGCGGGATAAGATGCCGTAATTTCGACATCACCGCCTTCAAGATGTTTAAAATATACCTTGGCGTGCTCTTTCTCATTTTCCGCAGTTTCGAGGAATATTCTTGAAATCTGCTCATATCCCTCTTTTTTGGCTGCGCTGGCAAAAAAGGTGTAACGATTTCTAGCCTGTGATTCACCGGCAAACGAAGCCAGTAAATTTTTCTCTGTTTTTGTGCCTTTTATTGATTTAGCCATAGTTCATCTCCTTTTTTATTTCTGTTTCACCCTATTTTATGCACTCCACTTAAACATTTCAATGGTTATTTCAAATCTTTTCCTATGGAAAAAGCTTTTCCAAGATATTTTCCCACACCGTAATAAGATTGTATTTCCGGCCCGTAAAGCACCGGATTGATTTTTAAGATATCCGGCAGTCCATCTTTTGCCAGCATTGATTCATCAACCTTGACATCTGTAATCTCGCCGATGAAATGTGTGTGGATGCCGATTTCAATGGAATTTATAAGTTTGCATTCCAAAATCATTGGAAATTCCATAATATAAGGAGCGTCAACCTTTTGGCTTTTTACGGCAGTTATCTTTGCCGCCGCGAATTTATCAACACTTCTACCGGAAACTATGCCGCAATAATCGGCAATTCCAACTTGGGATGCGGAAGGAACATTTATCGTAAATGCTTTACGTTCCACAATATTGCCGTGAGTATAGGTAGCAGCTCTTAGCGATACGGCCGCGCACGGAGGTATGGAACTGCATACGCCTCCCCAGGCTATAGTCGCAACATTGGGTTTTCCGCTTTTATCGTATGTCCCTATTAACCACACAGGTGTCGGATAAATCAGAGTTTTGGCATCAAAAGACTTTTTCATAAATTTCTCCCGGATAATTTTTTGATGAATAATTGCGCTTATTGTATTTAATTTTGAGAATAAATTCAAATTGTTAAAAAATTAATTTCTAAACTAATTTATAGTATGATAAGAAAAAAACAAAGTCAGCATTGGATGAATACCGGATGCTGTTAATTTCTTGATTAGAGGAGAATATCTTTATGGCTACTATTATGCCGGAATCGGAACATGTACAAAAAGCGATCAAGTGGATATCAACAAATTTGGAAGAAAAAGACGCCGAGCCTATAAAAACGCTTATACAAAAAGCGATTCTTAAATTTGACTTGTCACCTAAAGACTCAGATTTCTTGATGAATTTCTTTGCCAATAGGTAAAGACAGGCATTTTTAAAAACCCGATTAAACTCAAGCAGCCTGAGGCCTTTGCTAAAAAGACTGCTTGAGCTTGTCATTTAATTGCCGGATAATCCTTTTTCTTTCATCATCAAATTTCTAATTTCGGTAAGCAGTTCCTGATCTTTCGTCAGCGGTGGCGGCGTTGTTTCTTTCTCCTGCTTATTCTTCATGATCAATCCGATAAATTTGACAATGAAGATATATAAGGCCAAAGCAACTATCAGAAAGTTGACGATTTCTCCAATAAACAACCCGTAAGGAACATCCTTGCCGTTAATCACCCATTTCCAGGTCAGATAACTCTGATTGCCGGGCATGATCACGCTGATAAAAGGCATAATAATATGTTTTACCAGAGAATCAATGATCTTGCCGAATGCCGCTCCGATAATCACGCCGATAGCAAGATCGACAACATTGCCTTTAAAAGCAAAATTCTTAAATTCTTCCAACATTGCCGATACTTTTTTCTGCGCATCCATATTAACTCCTTTAAAATTATTTTTACTCGACGTTAGACATCTCTTCATAAATTTTCAGTTCGATCACATCAAAAAAAGTGTCATACTGCTGTTTCTGCAAAAGCCGCCTCATTTCCCATCCTGTTTTCGTTTTTTTCTCCGAGGTCACTGCAAGGGTCACCTCGCAGTCCTTCCAGTTGAGGCGTTTGACGCGAGCGCTCGCCTTCGTGCGCCAATCGCCCGACTCCCAATAATCCGAATCAACCCGCAGATTCGTCTGATCTATCCTGACATGAGTGCCGATATTCTTTTCTTCAAAGACATGGGCAACGGCCTTGAGAATTACTGTTTCTTTAGCTTCATAAACGTGGCTGGATTCATCCGGTTTTAATATTACGACCCCGCCCATGTCAGGAACACAGGAGATAAGATTAATGATGAGAATCACAGAAAATAACAAAAGAAATTTTTTATTAACCATGCAACCTGCCCCGTGGACAGCAATAAATTTCAGCGGCCGTTTGCGTTTATCCACCAGGATCCTTTTTCTTTAAACCACCATTGGGAGGAATCTGTTTTAATAATTCTTTCGGCAAGTTTTTTCCCGTTTTCCGTATTTAATCTCTGCAGCGCGAAGTCAATCCATTCTTCCGAATATTTATTCCCTAAATCACCGCATTCTTTTAATTGCAGAATAAGAGCGATCTGATCGGCATCCCGCGTGATTAATGATTCCTTAGTCTCTTTACGGTTAAATTCGTCAATTGCCGCTTTAATATCATCACCGAAAAAAAGGCTTTCCGTCAATTCCGACACCGCTTTCTCTTCATCGACATTAACATATTTTTTATTCACATAATTCATATCACCGGTGCGCGCCTCCGGCAAATCGTGAAGAAAACACATTTTTAAAACGCGAAATTCATCAAGAGAATCATCCATTTTACAGAGAGTGTAACCGACAAATACAGTGCGCAAAACGTGTTCTGCCACCGACTCTTTGCCGCTTCCCAGAAACTGATAACCGCTGCGCGGCGTTCTGCTGAGCATTCCCACCTCAAACAGAAAATTAGCAAGACTATCCATCTTATTCCCTTTTCAATGTTTTGATTCGATTAGCCATCATTTCAGATATCTTTGTGATTTGCAATTGCATTGAAGCAACGCCGTCGGGCCGCATGCCGATAACCTTGTCCAGTTGCGCCTTCCAGTGTTCCAGCAGCGTAATTTCGTTTTCTTTCATTTTTTTCTCGAAACGCTCCTGGTATTCTTTGATAAACAAGTCTGTTGCATTCATTCTAACCACCTTAAATCTTATTTTTTCCCGGATTTTGAGGCATTATATCATTGAAGGTTTATCTTGCAACAACGATTTTAAAAATCATCGTTTGACACTGCGCGTCAAATGCTATAAACAAAAGCAAAAAAATCGATCGGATGTAAATAAATAACTATGCCATCTCAACATAAACATGAAGATATAGCCGGCGGACAAGCGATCATTGAAGGCGTAATGATGCGTCATGACAATAAAATAGCCGCAGCGGTAAGAAGACCTGACAAGGAAATTGTTTTTCAGGAGCGCGAATTTATTCCGCTGACCAAACGTTATAAGATACTCGGATGGATGTTTGTCCGGGGAACAATAAATTTATTTGAGATGATGATTGTGGGCTTTCAATGCCTGATGTTTTCGGCTGATGTCGCCATGTCGGAAGAAGAAAGAAAACCAAAAAGCTGGGAAATGTATCTTTCTTTTTTTATAAGTTTCTCCGTCGCTATTTTTTTCTTTGTTGTCGTACCGGCGTTTTTCTTTACCAAAATAAAATATTATATAGATAATCTTATTCTTTTAAACATTTTAGAAGGATGTGTTCGCCTGGGAATGTTCCTTTGTTTTCTGTCGGTCACACTCCTTATGACGGATATGAAGCGTGTTTATATGTATCACGGCGCCGAACATAAAACCGTGTTCGCCTGGGAAGACGGGCAGGAACTGACTGTTGAGAATGTTAAAAAATATTCTACCCGTCATCCCCGCTGCGGAACAAGCTTTATTCTTTTTGTCATGATTGTTTCCATACTGGTGTTTTCTTTATTGGGACGCCCGGATTTTCTGCACAGAGTAATCTACAAAATTTTGCTTCTCCCCGTTGTCGCGGGTATTTCTTATGAAGCCATCCGTTTTACCGGTAAATACAGTCATTCGAAACTTATACAACTGTTGAGTTGGCCGGGATTAATGCTGCAAAAAATCACAACCAGAGAACCGTCTGACGATCAAATCGAAGTGGCCATTGCCGCGATGAAAAAAGTGATTTAGTCTAAAGCTCCTTTCAATAAATTAATTTACAATATCTCACAGCGGACTTTTTATCTGTTTTTCCGGCATAGAAACCTGAAATTTTCTTTGCGTGCAATATATTTAAGGATTTGACATTTCTTATGAATTAAAGTAATAATTAAAAATATTGAGATTTATGAGTCTCTTAAAAAAGGGGAAGAAGCTAATGATTAAGCGGTACGTTTTTGTGTTAGTTTTGGTTTTCTTTTCATTCGCCTTTATTTACCTATCATCAACGGTATCAACGGCGGAAACGGGTAAAGAAGATACGGCTCAACTAAAGCTCAAAAAAACAGCTATACCTTCCAAAAAATTATATACCTACACGGTAAAAAAAGGAGATGTTCTTTCGAATATCATCAAAAGTATTCCCGGTGTTACCGAAGAAGATGTCTCCAAAAATTATGAGCTTATCAAAGAACTAAACCCCAATATATCCGATCTTGATAATCTCGAAGCCGGACAATCGCTGATTCTGCCTGGGAAACCACTCACGGAAACAGAAAATAATGAAACAGAAAACAAAACCGCCGTTACTCATAATATTTCTTCAATCGGACATAAATATTATTTAATAAAAAGGGGTGATACTTTATTTAAGATCATTCGCCGCGAATTAAAAAATGAAACGAATATCGAAAATACCCTGAAAGTTATCAAGTCAATAAATCCGGGCATTAAAAATGTTAACAGAATTTACGCAGGCGCGGTTATAAGATTGCCGGGAAAAACTCTCTTTGTTAAAATTCCTGAGGAAATCAGGCCGGCAATGCCGGTAGTGGCAACACTTTCAAAAAAATTAAATCAGCCGGAGAAGATCGTCGAAATAAAAGAAAAGAAAATTATTTCGCCTGAAGCCCGCCTGGCTGTATTGAAACAAGTCATTACCCAGATGAACGGATCAATTACTACAACCGGCAATTACTATCTTCCGATACCCAAAGCGGGTCAGGTCACTATTGATTGTTCTATGATTCCGCTCATTGAATTCGATGATAACACGGTTGTATTTGTTGATCTGGAAAATCATGCCCATAATTATTTAAGAAGGATGATCAGTGACAATTGGACGAACTACTTTCTGGTCAAAGTTGATAAAAATGATGACATCATCACTACCTTAAGAAAGGTTATTAATACAACAAGAAATTATCGCATGTCCAAAAGCGAAAAGCCATTGGTGATAGGCGCTGTGCCGCCGGTAGAAGTAATGGTAGACTGGGTCATTGAAAGATCTCTTCCCCATCGACAGCCTCAAGCGATACAGGGATTGCGCTCGATTTATGAAAATAATTTACTTTTACCCGGATCGATCAAAAATTATTGTCAAAAGAATGGATTAACCATCACTGAAATTTCCGATGAGACGGGTATCGTAGGAAAACCGGAGGAAGCATATTCTTTGCCGCCAATGCCTGTTTTCCCTGTAACATCAGCTAAAGATTTTTCTTACGCGCTGGTTACCTATTTGGGATTAAATGCCGAAAAAGATGTTGATATGCAACTATTCGACACCGTGAAAGACGGCTTTAATTTGTCAATAAAAGCCGATGTGCTGGTAAAAAATGAAGATAAAAAATATATTATATATTCGCAGACTCTTTCTCAGCAATTTACTAACGCGTTAAGACAAGCCGGTAATGAACTTATTTTCGTCAAAGATAGCAATTCTCCAAAAAATATTATGGAAAATATTTTGCGCGGCATGAATATTCCTTTCACTTTTGATAATTTTACATTTTCCGGACTCAGTAAAGGTCAGGCGCCTTATACTTTGAAATTCAGCGGCACTAAAATTAAAACGAATCAGGATTTGTATGTTGTCAATTTTGACATTGATCAGGAATTACGCGGTTTACTGCAGGAAGTATGGTCTGTTAATATAGCCAGATATTGATATTTTGTAAAGTTACTTTGAATACACAAAAGAAGCTGCGGATTCTTCTTGAAAAATATTATCCTCAGGCTCAAGTCTTTTCTTTTATCAGTGCCGGTTATTTGTAAATAATTGGAACTCTCCGTAGCAAGCCACGGAGAAACTTCGATTCTTAGGAGAAATTATAATTATATATTCGCTCGCTTACCCCGCGGCAGGCGAAGGTGAAAGCTTGCTTACGAATTCTATTTCATAAATTATTCGGATATTCTTATGGTTAAAGCCATTGCCCTCTTTTCAGGGGGATTAGACAGCATACTGGCGGCCAAATTAGTCAGTATGCTAAATATTGACCTTGTCTGTCTGACATTCACAACGCCGTTTTTTAACGCTCAAAAAGCCCGGACAGCAGCAAGGCAGATAAATCTGCCACTTGTTGTTTTGGATATTACTGCCGAGCATATGAAGATGCTTAAATCTCCCCGCTACGGTTATGGTAAAAATATGAATCCGTGCATTGATTGTCACACATTAATGCTGCAAATTGCCGGCAGAAAGATGGAGGAAACCGGAAGTGACTTCATTATTACCGGAGAAGTTCTCGGCCAGCGTCCTATGTCTCAAAACAAACAATCTCTTTATATCGTCGCTAAAAATTCCGGCTACCGCGATTATATTCTAAGGCCTTTAAGCGCTTTGTTGCTTGATCCGACAAAAGCGGAAAGAGAAAATTTGATTGACCGCTCTGGATTGCTTTCTATTGAGGGACGCGGCCGCAAGCAACAAATTAATCTGGCCGCTGATTTCGGCATAGTTAATTATGCGCCGTCCGCGGGGGGATGCCTTCTTACCGATCCGTTATTTTCACGCCGCCTGCGCGATTTATTCTCGCATGAGGCTGACCGGAATCTTCGAGATATCGAACTGCTTAAATATGGACGCCATTTCCGTGTTGGTGATAACTGCAAAATAATCGTTGGAAGGAACCATGCTGATAACGAAGCGATAACGAAGCTTGCCATATCTGATGATTTAATTTTGAATATGACCGATTTTCCCGGTCCGATTGTTTTAGTGCCTTACGGTAATAGAACTGATCAGCAAATTGCGTCCACATTGTGTGTTCGTTACAGTGATGCACCCGATGATCTGGAAGCGGAAGTGATGTGCCTGTACAATAATGCGTCAAAATCAATCATGGCTACGGCAGCGGCAAAAGAAGATTGTGCGAGATGGATCATTTAACCGGGATATATAACGTCATTGAACTAAATGTTCGGGACGTAAAAGATCATTAACAATTTTTACCGGATTAAAGACGATAAGCGGCATTTTTATAAAAACAGTATTCCAGTAAGCCATGCTGCCGTTCCAAAGCCCGGGCGCTTCCAGGGCTTTTATCCTGCGCCCCTTTTCATTTTTTTCTGTAATTAAATACGCGTCATTATTTACATAATCAGGCAAATCAAACTTTTTTCCTTTATAATTTTTTATACCGCATACCATATCCACCGGATTAAAATATTGAGCTTTTGACCAGATGATTAACTGACCTTTTTCGCTTTTATCAACATGACTGCCTTCGACAATCTGCAAAGTTTGAATGCCGTCTTTTTCTTCAACCCAGAAAGGTCCTCCTCCCAGTTCCCCTTCGTTTCTCACCATTGCGCAAACGCGCAGAGGACGATTCAATACGGATACCAGAAATTTAATTTTATCTTTTCGTGATTGCCGCGCGAAATTTCGCGGGAAAATAATATTCAGCTTTTTTGAACAGAAAACTATAATTTTTCCCATTTGAGAAACACTTATTCCCGCTCTTTCCAACCCAACAATACTTGCAAATATTTCTTCCTGCAAATGCATGGCCAAACCGCCCAGCATTTTCTTATAAGGAATAATTTTTTCTAAAAGCGGTTCCGGCGCGATGTTATCAATGTTTTTTATAAAAATAAAATCGGCATCAAGATTTTGTAAATTTGCAAGCAAAGAACCATGACCGCCCGGCCGGAAAATGAGGCTGCCTGCGGCATCCCGCAGAGGCATATTCTTTTCATCAACGGCCAGTGTTTTCGTTGAGGATGATTGCACCGAATAGGATATTTTATATTTAATCCCGAAAAGGTTTTCGTATTTGGATTTAACTTTTTTTATTTTTTCAGCAACATTTTTTTTATGCTCTGGGGAAATTGTGAAATGAAGATGACAAACGTCGTCCGCGCCCCGAATATAAAAAGCTGCCTCAAAGAGATGTTCCTCCAGAGCGGTACGCACGTCTTCCCTGTGATAAAAATGAAAAGGAATTAACGCCTTGGGAAGCCATCCGAAATTCAATCCTTTGGCCGATAAAATATAATCCAGTAAACTCACGATATTTTTTTTCTTAATGAATTCAGAAACACTTTTACTCTGATTAATCAGTGAGTAAAAAGGATACTTTTTGAAATTATTTAAAAATGATTGATTGAGCGCCGGAGAGTCAAATCCGCCGGTCTCCATCGCGGAAAACCATTCCGTGAACATCCGGCTGGCCGCGCCGGATGCGGGAACAAATTTCATCAATTTATATTTTCCCGATTCTTTTTCATAGAAAGAAATCAGTTCCTTTTTTTGCGCCGCTGTAAATGATAAAATACCATCGCCTACCAAGCAAGACCTGTTTAATTTCAAGAAAGAAGAACCCTGTCCGTACATACCCAGTTGCTTTTTCACGGTGTTTAAATTTAAACCTAAGTGCTCTAATTGTTTAATATCTTTTCGGGAAAACAATAAATTATTTTTATTTTTAATCATTTTCTTCATATAATTTAAATAACATCAACACAAAACATTGGCAAGAAGAAACAGCATCAGCCATTTATTACGGTGGTAATTATTAAATTTGATTTCGTAAAGATTTGACAAACACTTCTTCTTTGGTTAAACTTCCTCAATCTCAATAAAAATACTTTATGAAAGAACGCGACTTGAATCCTTTATATCAATTATTAAGAGTAAGTTTAATCGTCATAATAATAACTGCCGGCGCAGTGAACGTCGAAGCGCAAATAGGATCGCGCCAGTCAGTCGGACAATCACTTATCCGGGCGATTAAAATCAGCGGACCTCTGACTTTTTGCAATGAACCGGTGCCCCTCAACGAAGCGGATGTCAAAGAAAGACTGGAAAGAGAATTACTTGCGTCTCTTGATAACAGCGGCGAGATTATATTATGGCTTAAACGCGCCAATCGTTACTTTCCTCATATTGAAAAAGCGTTAAAGGATAATGCCCTGCCCGATGATTTGAAATATGTCGTCATTGCCGAAAGCTCTTTAAAACCACTGGCAACTTCAAGCCGAGGCGCGGTGGGATTCTGGCAATTTATTGAAAATACCGGAAATAAATATGGTATGAAAATAAATAATGACATTGACGAACGCCGCAATTTTTTTATTTCCACAGACGCGGCAATAAATTATTTCAAAGACCTTTACGCGATTTTCGGCTCATGGACTCTGGCAGCTGCCGCTTATAATATGGGAGAGGAAGGCCTTAAAACAGAAATGCTGATGCAGAAGGTAAACAACTATTACCGGCTTTATCTGAATCAGGAAACACAAAGATATGTTTTTAGAATTCTTGCAGCTAAAATGATTTTATCCGATCCGGAAAAATATGGATTTTCTTTAACCGAAGACGAACTGTATAGACCTTTTCAGTTTGATCATATAGAAATAACTGTAAATCAGCCGGTTCCATTGTATATAATTGCCCAGGCGGCAAACACCTATTTCAAAGTCATCAAGGATCTCAATCCTCATATTAAAAACTATTATTTATCTGCCGGCAAATATGACCTTTTGATTCCCAGAGGAACGGCACAGGGATTTCAGGAAAGATATGAAAAGCTTCTAAATCAATGGCTCGAGTTAAAAGAGAAATCCATTTACACAATCGAACAGGGAGATAATTTATCAATCATCGCTAAACGTTTTAATGTTTCGATTAAAGCGATAATGATCTGGAACGACATCAGCAATACCAAAGACTTGTCTCCCGGAGATAAACTCATTATTTTCACCGGCACAGATTTATTTGACTCTTCCAAATAACAATAAGACAAAAATATGGACCGGATACCGGTATACGCCGGTATGACGATTATTGAGATATGGCGCTACTAAAAAATCTTAATTTCTTGACAAATGTTCTTTTCTGATTTAATCGCTACTACATAGATATCATGTATAAACCATCTTAATTAAAGACAGCTTCAAGATGAAGAAATTATGAATATTGCGGAAAAAATCAACAAACTGAAGAAAGAAAAAAATGCTGTCATTCTGGCGCATAATTATCAACTGCCGGAAATTCAGGACATTGCAGATTTTGTGGGCGATTCGTTAGGACTAAGTATTGAAGCGGCGCGAGCAGATGCCGCGGTAATTGTTTTCTGCGGTGTGCATTTTATGGCGGAAACAGCCAAAATATTGTCTCCGCAAAAGATGGTGTTGCTTCCGGATAAAAATGCCGGTTGCCCGATGGCGGATATGATTGATCCCGAAGGCTTAAAGGCTCTTCAGGCAATGCATCCTGAAGCCGTAACCATGTGCTATGTAAACACTTCGGCGGCTGTAAAAGCCCAGTGCGATTACTGCTGCACTTCCGCAAACGCTGTGAAGATGGCGCGGAAAATCCTGCTCAATCATAAGAAAATAATTTTTGTTCCCGACAAATACCTGGCACAGTATGTTTCCGCGCAAGTTGAGCATGATTTTATCACCTGGGAAGGATACTGTCCGATACATGCTGAAATCTTACCGGAAAATATCATGCGGGAAAAAAGTCTACATCCTAATGCCAAAGTCATTGTGCATCCGGAATGCAAACAGATAATAACCGATTTCTCAGATATTGTCGCTTCCACCGAAGGAATGAGCAAATATATTCAGAACTCAACAGAAAGGGAATTCATTATCGGCACGGAAGTCGGCATCATTCACAGATTAAAAAAAGAAAATCCGGATAAGATTTTTTATCCGGCAGCACAAAAGGCTTTTTGTCCCGACATGAAACGAATCAATCTTGAAAAAGTTCTTCAGTCACTCGAGAATTTATCTTATGAAATAACGCTGCCGCCGGATATTATGGAGAAAGCCAGACTTTCCATAGAAAGGATGCTGCAAACAATTTAAATCGGCACAGAATCGTCTATCTCCGAAAAACAATTTACAGGAAGGAAATAACAAATGAAAAAAAACGTTATCGCTTCAACTGAATTTCCCGTTTCCGGACCATATTCTGCCGCTGTGGAAGCAAACGACTTTATTTTCATTTCCGGTCAACTGCCAATTGATCCGGCCACCGGCGAAATCATCAACGATATTAAAACAGCCACCAGACAAGTTCTTATAAATATACAAGCCATACTGAAAAAAACTGATCTGGATATGTCTGATATTGTCAAAACAACCATCTTTTTAAAAAACATAACGGATTTTCCCGTCGTTAACGAAATATATGCCGGTTTTTTCCCTGAAGAACCTCCGGCACGTTCAACAATCGAAGCCAGCGTATTACCCAGAGAAGCTCTGATAGAAATCGATGCTGTTGCAATAAGAAGATAATTCTTTTCAAGCAAAGGTGTTTGCCAGCTTACGAATTCCTTTTTTGGCTCTGAATAAGTTTTTTATTTAATAATTCCAGTGATTCATGAGCTATTTTTGATAATGCATCATCGCCGTGTGACAGTTTGTTTAAATAATCCCTGGACTTTGATCCGCCTATTCTGCCTAGACTCGATAAACAGGCGGATATAATTTCCAATTGTTCCTTGCCGGGTTCTGTTTTAATAAATTTCAGAAGAACATTTCTTCCCTTCAATAAATCTGATGCTATTCCGATAATCTCATCCTCCAGATGTTCTTTATCAGAGTAATCCGTCGATTTCCCTATTGCCTTTAATAGACCGGCAATAAAACCCGCCTCATGAATTGTCATATCCTTTTTATTTTCCAGTTTCGCTTTTATCAGCAGGATAAGTTTTTTAACCGATTCTTCCGACAAAGATAGTTCTCGTTCTATTATATTTGACGCATGAATCCGAACCTTTTCATCCTCGTCACCCAAAGCTTCTATCGCCGAATCCTCGGCATCATGTTTGTTTAATTTAGCTATCACACCAAGAGCCTTGTTTCTAATGCTTGAGTTTGGATATTTAATATATCTTTTAATCAAACCAATATCATCAGTTTGACCGACATTTATGATTACAAGCAAAGCAACGTTTAACATAGATATGGATTGATTCTGATCATTAAGTATTTTTATGGACCATCGCCTGGCCAAATCGCCTTTTTTAGACAGTAGTTCTATCACACTTTTCAAAACATTCGGATCCTTACACTTATCAAATATAACAGCGGCTATTTTGATGCATATGGATGTCATTTGCATCAAAATTTCATTTATTTTGTTTCGCTCTTCAGGCTCGGCATTCATGTACTTATGAGCAAATATTTCATCAGAACCTTCAAAGACGGAATCCTGTAAATTTAAAAACCTTTTAACAGCGCCTGAATCAAATCCTTCCCGCGATAAAAAAATGCATATGACTTTCACAATCTGACCAATCGCGTCCCACTCTCCGATCCTGATGAGCTCCGGCATTACCCTCCTAAATACAACGACAAGAGATTCCATTTCTTCAAGAGACGAAGTCTTTGAAGCCTTTTCTATATACGAATCTATTTTCGATATAACATCACCGGCCAGCTTTACGCTTTTTATATTAAATCGAATTTCTTCCGGAAGCATTTCGAACTTAATGATCTTGTGATCATATAATTCTTTGAACAGATCTGCCGTATCCGTCAGATTTTCCGCAATGATATGCTTTGCGGCTATATCGAGCACTTTTGCCAGATAAACACATTTTCCCTGATATTTAGGATTATCTTTATCCGATTGCATTTCCGTTTTGCTTTGTTTGTAAACCTCGAAAACAGCCCGTGTAACAGGCACCATCTCATTTGCCGGCAGTGAATCTACGATGATCGCTTCGAGTTCGTCGGTTTCCATTGATTCTGCAAGATGGCTCGCGATCACATCGCAATTAATCAGCAGGTCGCGTAACAACTCATTATTATTAAGAGGCCGTATGATGTCCGCCACAATTTCCTTTCTTATCTGTTTGATTTTATCCATGGAAGCATTCCGAAACATCGGCAGCACTTTCAGGTCTTTGGCTAACCTTCGCAATATGATTGACACACGCCAGGGAAGCTTTGCGTGAAGCACTATATCGGTTTTGAAAATCGTGGTAACTTCGGTTATATTTAAGTTAACAAGAGCCTTGGTCAGATACTCGCCAAGCGAGGAACTATCGGCATTCTCCGCAACAGGCTCGCTCATGACATCAATAAATGATTCAAAATGTTCAGACGTGATATTTTTTTTTATGACAAAGCTGTTGAGACTTTTTCGCTCAAAATAATCCTTGAGCTTCGGAACAAATAAATCCAGAGTATTTTCCTTCGTTAATTTTCTTATATTGAATGGTTCATCCAGAATTCCACTGATATGGATATCAACCGTTTCGCCTAATTCATGACAGGTAAGCATGATTTCTGAAGAATTGCCCAAAGCATTTATAAATGAACCGTAAAGCCCTTTTTTGACATCAAGGGAAACAGGATGGCTGGAATCATAATAACCACTTCGTGAAATGGCTTTGGTAAGATCAATAACAAACTCGCATGCGGTTTTGGCTTTGACGAATTCTTCCTGAGTCAATTCTTTCTTAGCATCAGTCTTATAACTGCCGTCAGTAATTGTTTTCATATTCCAGTCCTACACTTTCGATATTTCTGATAACACTTTGATACTATAAAAATGGAATACTTTACTTAAAGACAGTGATGTATTACTTAAAACATGAACAATTCCTGCTTTAATGAATTGTCATATTTTCATGCACTTTTTTGTTGAAATAGTTTGAAACTTACTGAATATTTTACAAAATTATATCATACCTTCGAATAAATACAAACAAATTCTGTAACGACGGCAGGAAGGCCGATTCCATGAGTTGACAACGGGCGGAAAGAAGTTATAATAGAAATTACTTGAGTTCGGATTTTTAGGATAAATAATATGAATGGAAAAAGATTTTGTTTACGTAACGGCGAAAAGATTAATATATCTTTGCTTATACTTTCTTTAATTTTCATGCTGAGCTCCTGCGCTACCGCTCCTGTGCCTGTAGCCGTCAAACCGGCTAAAATAGCAGTCGTGCTTGGAGGCGGAGGGTCCAAGGGATTCGCGCATATTGGCGTGCTCAAGGTGCTGGAAGCGCAGAAGATTCCCATACACATGGTGGTGGGAACAAGCGCCGGCAGCCTGGTCGGCAGCTTATACGCGTCAGGCAAGACAGCCTTTGAATTGCAGGGAATAGCCTTGAAGATGGATAAGGATAATGTCATTGACTATGATTGGAAAATCTGGAGCGGCGGACTTATCAAGGGAGACAAGCTTGAAAATTTCATCAATGCCAATGTGAATTACACCCCTATAGAAAAGCTCAAAATCCCATACTATGCCGTGGCTACCAATATCGCTACCGGTGAAGAAACGGTCTTTGCCAAAGGCAATACAGGCATGGCCGTGCGTGCCAGCTGCTCCGTTCCGGCTGTTTTTCATCCCTTGAAAATCGGCAATAATACCTATGTGGACGGCGGCCTGGTGAGTCCGGTTCCCGTTGATGTGGCGCGTCGCAACGGAGCGGACATCGTTATCGCCGTGGATATCTCCGGCGGTCTCAAGAATGAAGTCCCCGACGGAATAATGGATACCATGAAAAAATCGGTAGCCATAATGTATTCCAAAATCTCTGAATATCAAATAAAGAATGCCGATATAGTGATCCGTCCCGACATGACGGGGATCGGGTCTACCGACATGGATAAGTTTAACGAGGCCATTTTTGAGGGTGAAAAGGCGGCAACCTTAAAGATACCTGAACTGCAGAAACTCATTGCCAGGTTAAAACAGGAAGGCCGGCTTTGATATAATCCCCTTCCCTGGAACCGGAATTGTTATGATCACTATTGGAGGAAGAGCCCACAACATAGAAGAGATCAATGCTGTAAGCAAATATGGCTACCCTACTCTGGAAATTTCTCTTGATGATCCTGCCATAGTTTCCGGATGGATTCCTCAACTTCTGGAAATAAAAAATACCTACGGAACCTCGTTTCTTGCGCATTACCCCAATGAGGACAATCCTGTTGATGTGAAAATACTCAGGGATAAATTTCTTCCCCGCATTAAAGCGTTGATGGAAGTATCGCGGCGACTGGATATCAACAAAGCAACCATTCATTTCTGGCTTGATAAAAGAAGGGCTCCGGAAGATATCATTCTCGGAAAGATTGAACTGCTATCCCGCATAGTGGATTATGGCGCTGATTTCGGGATTACCGTATGCATTGAAAACTTAACTGAACGCTCCGATAGTTTCGCGCCGGTATTTGAAGTTATCTCCGGACTCAGAATGACACTGGATATCGGACACGCCCAGCTTCTGGCCAGACAGAATACTTCTTTTGGTTTTATAGAAGATTGTTTTCCTAAAATTGCTCACATGCACGTTCACGACAATAACGGCGGAACGAGTGTTAAAGACGATCTTCATCTCGCCCTTGGAGAAGGCTCTGTGGATTATAAGGCGATTATCAAAGCTCTGATCATCAAGGGTTATGATTCAACCATTACAATGGAAGTAAAACCCAAGGACATAGTCAAAACAAAACAAACGCTGGAAGATTGCATCCGCAAAGCTCAGAATTCCGGTTGGATTTGACTACTCAGGCAATTGGCAGCAAACATCATCAGAATAACTCTGCATGTCAATCGTGAACATCAATGCGACGCATGGCAATCGTTATAAGTCTGCGACATTTTGTTGTATTCATCGATCATTGATCCCACGACGGACGATTTGGCTTTCTCGTCTTCCAAAATTCTATTATACCAGCGACTCTTTTCATTCAGAGCTCTAATCCTTTCATTTAGTTTCTCGATTTTCTGATTATCGTCATAGGCATATCTTCGATCTGTCTCGATAGATTCATTCTCCGTGTCGATTTCATGCTTCAACCGGCTAAGCTGATCTCTCAGAGTTTCTATCTCCGCCTTTTTAAGGTCAATATCATTAAGAAGGCTTTTCGAGGGAGGAACACACGTATGCTCCGAAACAAGCGGCGACTGAAGACCGAATATCTGCACAGTTATATACGTTTCCGCGCCTTTCATTTTTCCCTTTAATACGGCGGCGCCGATATCTTCAACTTCAGCAGAAAGCATATTGCTTCGGTGACCCGGACTCTGCATCCAGTTATCAATTATTTTCTGGTTTGTATAAAAATCACCGCTTCCGATATTTTCCGCTATAATCTTATACCGGTAACCAACGCTCTGAGCTATGTCTGAAGCCTGTTGGCCTGTGGGAGAGACATGGGCGAAATACTGTTTTACCAGCATATCGTTCGCTCTTGATTCGGCTACTGAGTTCAGGAGTTGGTTCTCTTTCAAAGGGGGAAGGCCGCTAAGGGATCGGGCATTATTGGTTAAAGTTATAATGGCGTCTTTGGTAAGGACCTCTCGCGAAACAGAGGGCATGAAAGAGTTTTCAAGATTTTCAGCCCTCTGAACAACAAAGTAACCAACGTTAATTTCTGATTTGAAAAAGTCAAAGAGCTTCGGCATATTTACGGAAATGACTATGAAAAAAACAAGAATAAGAATAATTATGATTATTCCATATTTTTTCCAGAAATTAGATTCTGATATTTTAGCCATTAATGGAAATTTCCTTTTTTATTCGGAAGTATATGAATAACGGTTTTGCAAGTCAATGCGATATTGAAGCTCTCTTTGAGCAGGCCGCGGAGACTCTTCGATTCTTAAGGAATTATATCTTTAAGGAAAAGCCTGCCAAACCCTTAAGCAAGCTATGACGTTAGCCCGCTTACGAATTCATTGTCTGCTGAATCAGTTATTGCCTGGACGAATTCGACTTCGCGCGGAACTTTGTAATTGGAAAGATATATTTTGCAGTAATGTATTATTTCTTTCTCGTCGGCGCTATGTCCCTCTTTCAGGACAATATGCGCTCTTACTATTTCACCGCGCATCAAATCTTTTTTACCCGACACGCGTGAAACCTGCACCGCCGGGTGTAGATTCAGTACCGTTTCCACTTCGCGGGGGTATACATTGAATCCGCTGGTGATGATCATTCTTTTCTTGAGTCCGGTAAGGAAAATATAATTTTCCTCATCCATTCTGCCCAAATCTCCGGTATGTAGCCAGCCGTTTTTAATAACGGCGGCTGTAGCCGCTTCATTTTTATAATATCCCTTCATGACGTTGTCACCTTTCACGATCAATTCTCCGATTTCATTCCGGGGAAGTTCGCGGCCATTGTCATCAACAATTTTTATGTCAATTCCTGTCAGCGCCGTGCCGATGGATCCGGGTTTTGCTACACATTCGATCCTGTTAAAAGAACAGGCGGGGGATGCTTCCGTCAGTCCATATCCTTCCAGGATGCGCACGTTGAATTTCTGCTCAAAAACAGGCATTAAATCGGGCGGCATGGCAGAGCCGCCCGTGACGCAAAGCTTCAAGGAACTCAAATCATATTTTGCCGTCTTTTCATAAAAGATCATTCCGACGTAGAGACGGGGAACGGCGCAGATATAAGTTATTTTTTCT
>Ga0187887_10001056_pt1 | contig 24583 bp, 23 predicted proteins | sample June2016WEW_7_10_FD_132977 | JGI IMG/M metagenome (GOLD analysis project Ga0187887, IMG submission 132977) | Peatland microbial communities from SPRUCE experiment site at the Marcell Experimental Forest, Minnesota, USA - June2016WEW_7_10 | ecosystem: Environmental > Terrestrial > Soil >... | reverse complement strand
GCGGGGATAAGGCGACGCAGGCCGTGGACAGCCGCGTCAAGCCGGCCACCGAGGAGGATTGGTCGACCGAATATCTCGACGCCATTATCGCCGCCAAGGTGGTGGATGGCGTGGCCGCCGCCATCGAGCATATCGAGCGCTACGGCTCGCACCATACCGACGCCATCGTGACCGACGATGCGGCGGCGGCGGAAAAATTCTTGCGTGAGGTCGATTCGGCGATCGTGCTGCATAACGCCTCGACCCAATTCGCCGACGGCGGCGAATTCGGCTTCGGCGCGGAGATCGGCATCGCAACCGGCAGGCTGCATGCGCGCGGACCGGTCGGGGTCGAACAGCTTACAAGTTTCAAATACCGCATCCGCGGCAGCGGACAGACGCGGCCATGATCTCCACGCCCTGCCCTGCTCGGTTCTGCGGGAGGGTCGCTGGGGCGGCGGCGATGCGTGGGGAGGGGATTTCTTTCTGAAGGCCATGAAGTTCGAGTCTCTTCCCGTGCGCTCGGCCCTCGCGCGACCTGGTGGCCGAGGCCGTATCATCTTGCCCCCACATGCCCGCGGCATGCGAATCGGCTTGTTCGGCGGCACCTTCGATCCGCCGCACGCAGCCCATCGCGCGGCCTGCTTGTTGGCCATGAACAGGCTTGGCCTCGACCGGGTGTGGTGGCTCGTCACCCCCGGCAATCCGCTGAAGGACACGAGGGGGCTTGCCCCGCTCGCCGAGCGGCTTGCCGCCGCGCGAGCGCTGGCGCGGCATCCGCGCATTGATGTGAGCGACTTCGAAGCCGATCTCGGCACCAGCTACACTTTTGCGACAATCAGCTACCTGGTGCGGCGCTGCCCGGGGGTCCATTTCGTCTGGATCATGGGCGCCGATAATCTGCGCCACTTCCATCGCTGGCAGCGCTGGCGCGACATCGCGTCGCTGGTGCCGATCGGGGTGATCGATCGGCTCGGCCCGAGCCTCTATTCGACGGCGGGGGTCACCGGCCAGGCGCTGGGCTTTGCGCGCTTGCCGGAAGCGGCGGCGCGAACGCTGCCGAAGCGTAGGCCGCCGGCCTGGATCTACCTGCACGGTCTCAAATCAGCGCTGTCCTCAACGGCGCTGCGGGCGGCCCGCAGGTTCCACAGCCGTTAATGGCGATTGTTTGAAGCAAAACAGTTGAAACCATTAACGCGACGTGACTATCTTAGAGCATGCCTCGGATTCGGAGGCCGGGACTGAGCGCATGGAACGAGTGGAGTAAACCACGAGTGAAAGGATAAGAAACCCTGTCCCCAGTTGTAATCTCCCGGGCCGAACGTCGCGCGCCCGAAGCGGTCTCCAGAATGCGTCTTGACGCCGAGGAGATCCTCCGCATGGTCCTTAGCCGCCTCGACGATATGAAGGCGGAGGACATCGTCACCATCGATCTTCGGGATAAATCTTCAATCGGCGACTATATGGTCGTGTCCTCCGGCCGGTCGCAGCGCCATGTCGGTTCGGTGGCCGACAGGGTCGTCGAGGATTTGCACAAAGTCGGCGTTCGCGCGCGTGTCGAGGGCACCCCGCATTGCGATTGGGTGCTGATCGACGCGGGCGATGTCATCGTGCACGTCTTCCGTCCCGAAGTGCGAGATTTCTACAATCTCGAAAAGATGTGGACGGCGGGCGCCACGACAAAGCGCGCGAGCTGACGCGCTCGGGCCGGCGTTGGCGTGATCATTGCGGGCGACTTCGCCCCGACGGTTGCGGTTGCGCGCAATCGCTTTGTTGAAGTCCGACTGTCGATGTCGGCTTTTATCGCTTGGCTGCTTATGCGTGTCGTCATCGCCGCCGTCGGCCGCCTCAAACAAGGGCCCGAACGCGAACTCGCCGCGGCCTATCGTAAGCGCGCGCAGTCCATCGGCCGCGGGCTGGGTTTTCGTGACATCGAGCTGATCGAAATCCGCGAAAGCCGCGCCCAGGACGCCGAGCGGCGGCGCACCGAGGAATCGATCGCGATCGCCACTGTCATTCCCGAGCGCGCGATCATCGCCATTCTCGACCAGCGCGGCGACAACATCGACAGCGCGGGGCTCGCCGGGCTGTTACGCGCATGGCGCGCGGAGGATCGTCCGGCCGCCTGCTTCGTCATCGGTGGCGCCGACGGCCTGGCGCCTAGCTTGCGTGAGCGCGCCAAGCTTAAACTTGCCTTCGGCACCGTCACCTGGCCGCATCAGCTGGTGCGTATCATGCTGTTGGAACAGATTTATCGCGCCGGCACGATCCTGGCCGGCCACCCCTATCATCGCGCCTGACGGCACAATTTTGGCTGCGAAAGGCCGGCGGCCGGTTTTCCGCCAAGATCGTGCGTCATAAAGCCGGTCGGCAGCGTCATCTCCGCATCACCAAATTGTGACGAAGTGAAACGCAGCACGTCTTAATCCGGCCGATCCGGGCTGCTTTCACCTTGCCTTCCTGGGGCTTGCGTCTAACTTGAACCTGATGATTCTCCGACGGTCGAGCCGAACCGATCCGCGCCAAGCGCCCGGTTCGAATATGCTCGGCTCGACTGTGCTCGGGACCGCCTTGATATTCGTGTTGCCCTTCGGCGCCGATATCGGGGCGAATTCAAGCTCTGTCGCGCAAACTTCGCCCGCCCAAACCCCGGCCGCACAAGTTCCGGCCGCGCCGCCGCCGAGCGGTGCGGAGGCACTCAAAGCGCACGACCAGGAGCTCGATGCCGCGCGCGCAAAGCAGCGCAATTCGGCTGAGAACCAAGCCAAGCTACGGAGCGAAATCGAGGCGCTCAGTACGGACCGCCGCAAATTCAATCTGCAACTCATCAACACCGCGACGCAGATCCGCGACGTCGAGAACAATATCGACGCCACACAGGCGCGGCTTGAGCCGCTCGACCTTCAAGAACGGCTTTTTCAGAAGTCGCTTGAGGACCGACGCGCCGTGATCGTGGAAATCCTCGCCGCTTTGCAGCGCATCGGCAGGGAGCCACCCCCGGCGCTTATCGTGCGGCCGGAGGATGCGCTGCAGGCGGTGCGCACCGCGATCGCGCTCGGCGCCGTGCTCCCGGAAATGCGCACAGAAGCCGACGCGCTGGCCGGCGATCTTGCGGATTTGCTGCGCGTACGCAAAGAGATCGTCGAACAGCGCGACCGGCTGGCGCAAAATCTTGCCCAGCTGGCGCGCGATCAACTGCGCATGAGCATGCTGATCGACGAGCGGCAGACCAAGCAGGCCGCCGCCGAGCAAGCGCTCGACGCCGAGCGCCAGCAGGCCGCCGACCTCGCGCACCAAGTCGACAATATCAAGGACTTGATCGCCAAGCTCGAAGCCTCGCTCGATCCCACGACCCGCGCGGCGCGGACCGGCGCGCGGGCGATCGCGGACGATGCGACCCAGCCCGAACTCGCAGCCCTCGGCGATCCGGGACGACTGGCGCCGGCTGTTGCTTTCGCCCAAATGCGCGGACACCTGCGCCTACCGGTCAATGGCGAGCGAATCCGCGAATTCGGCGGTGCCGATGGCTCAGGTGGAACCCAAAAGGGCCTTTCTATCGCCGCGCGCACCGGCGCCGAGATTACCGCGCCATGCGACGGTTGGGTTGTTTACGCCGGCGCGTTTCGCAGCTATGGGCAACTCTTGATCCTGAATGCCGGCGGCGGGTATCATGTGCTGTTAGCGGGGATGGAGCGGATATCCGTCGATCTCGGCCAGTTCGTGCTAACCGGTGAACCGGTGGCGGTGATGGGTGACGGAGCGCAGGCGTCCGCGGCCGTCACGACCGTGCCTAAACAAGCCGGGCTTAAACAACCCGTACTCTATGTGGAGTTCCGCAAGGACGGTGCTCCCATCGACCCCAGCCCTTGGTGGGCGATTAACGAAGGCGAAAAGGTTCGCGGATGATGCGCAAAACTTCCCTCATTTTCCTCGGTGCAGTGGCCGGCGCCGCGGTGACGCTGCTGGTAACCCAGCCACACTCGATGTTGATCGGCTCGGCTGCGCGAGCGGCCGCCTCGGATACTTACCGGGAACTCAACCTGTTCGGCGACGTGTTCGAACGGGTGCGCGCCGATTATGTCGAGAAGCCCGACGACTCCAAGCTTGTCGAATCGGCGATCAACGGCATGCTGGCCGGGCTCGATCCGCATTCGAGCTACATGGACCCGAACAGCTTCCGCGACATGCAGGTGCAAACGCGCGGTGAGTTTGGCGGTCTCGGCATCGAGGTCACCATGGAGGACGGCCTGGTGAAGGTCGTCGCCCCGATCGACGATACGCCGGCGGCCAAGGCCGGCGTTATGGCCAATGACATCATCACCAAGCTCGACGACGAGCAGGTCCAGGGCCTGACGCTGAACCAGGCTGTCGACAAGATGCGCGGTCCGGTGAACACCAAGATCAAGCTCACCATCATGCGCAAGAACTCGGACAAGCCGATCGAAGTCTCGATCATGCGCGATGTCATCCGCGTCAAATCGGTGCGCTCGCATGTCGAGGGCGAAGATGTCGGCTACATCCGCATCACCCAGTTCAACGAACAGACGACCGACGGCTTGAAGCAGGCGATCAACGACCTCAACAGCCAGCTCGGCGCCGACAAGATCAAGGGCTACGTGGTCGATCTGCGCAACAACCCGGGCGGCCTGCTCGACCAGGCGATCTCGGTGTCCGATACCTTCCTCGACAAGGGCGAGATCGTATCGACCCGCGGCCGCAATCCGGAAGAGACGCAGCGCTTCAATGCCCGTCCGGGCGACCAGACCAAGAGCAAGCCGGTGATCGTGCTGATCAATGGCGGCTCGGCGTCGGCGTCGGAGATCGTCGCCGGCGCGTTGCAGGATCACAAGCGCGCGACGCTGGTCGGCACGCGCTCGTTCGGCAAGGGCTCGGTGCAGACCATCATCCCACTCGGCGCCGGCAATGGCGCGTTGCGGTTGACCACGGCGCGTTATTTTACGCCGTCGGGCCGCTCGATCCAGGCCAAGGGCATCACCCCCGATATCGAAGTGCTGCAGGACGTCCCCGATGAGCTAAAGGACCGTACCGACTCCAAGGGTGAAGCCTCGCTGCGCGGTCACCTCAAGGCCGAGGGTTCGGAGGAAACGGGTTCGCAGTCCTACGTGCCGCCGGACGAAAAGAACGACAAGGCGCTCAAGATGGCGCTCGATCTGCTCCGCGGCACGGCGAGCAACGCCGCGTTCCCGCCCAATCCGAAGGCGGCCGTTCCGAACTGAGCGAAGCGCGCAACAATCCGCGCTTGGGGCGGCCTCGGGGCCGCCCCTTTTTTGTCGTGTTAGCGAGGGGCAAGCGAGGAAGCCGCTAGGCCCGCCGTGATAAACTGCGCGGCATGATTCGTCTGGCCAAGCGAGCGATCCAAGAGACAGACCTATGACGGCCGATGATTTGAGCGCACCCCTCGGCCTACCGCCGAAAAGGCGCCGGCGCGCCATTAAAATCCCGGTGCCGCAAATCATGGCCGGGGCGCTCGCTTTGTTCCTCGGCGTTTATGTGTTGTGGGCGGTCGTGGCGGACGATCCGTTCGGCGGCGAACCGATGGCGGTCGCGCCGGCAGATCTGCGCATTGCGGCGAAACCTACCGCAGACGCCGCGGCCCAGCCGCCTCCGTCCGCCCTTGAAGCTGCGCCACGACCGAGCGGTCCCGGAGCGGCGCCGCCTGCTCCAGTCGGCGCGCAAAGGGGGGGGCCAGGGGCGCCGGTAAACACCACAACAGTAACGATCATCGACGGTAAGACCGGCGCGCGCCAGGAAGTTGTGGTTCCGGGGCCGACGCCGGCACTTGCTCCCACATCCGGAACCGCCCCTGCCGGCACGACAACCGGCCCGGCGTCCGGTGGCGCCGCACCGCCGCCGGCAAGCGGCGGAGCCCCCGGCGCGGCGCTCTCGGTCGATCAAAAGTTCGTCGAAATGACGCCGCACGGCGCGATTCCGAAAATCGCGGCCGACGGGACCCGGCCGGCGGATGCCTTCGCACGGCCGGTGCAGGCATCTCCCAGCAAGCCCGACGCGCCGCGCATCGCACTGATCGTCGGTGGCCTCGGAATAAGCGCAAGCGCCACCGCGGAAGCCATCGCCAAGCTGCCAGGCGCGGTGACGCTGGCCTTCGAGCCCTATGGCAGCGACATCCCGGCGCTGGTCGCGCGTGCGCGCAACAGCGGCCACGAAGTCCTGCTGCAAGTGCCGATGGAGCCATTCGAATATCCGGAAAACGATCCGGGTCCGCAGACACTGCTCACTTCGCTCACCCCGCAGCAGAACATCGACCGGCTGTATTGGCTGATGAGCCGGTTCCAAGGCTATGTCGGGCTGTCCAATACCATGGGCGCCCGCTTCACGGCCGCCGAGACGTCGTTTAGCCCGATCCTGCACGAAGTCGCCAAGCGCGGACTGATTTTCGTCGATGACGGCGCCAATCCGCGAAGCATCGCCGGCCGCATCGCCGGCGCCAACAATCTGCCGTTCGCGCGGGCCGACGTGATTCTGGATTCGGTACCGACGGCGACCGAAATCGACCGCGCGCTCGGCCGCCTGGAAATGGCCGCACGCGAACGCGGCGTCGCGGTCGGATTCGCGTCGGCGCTGCCGGCCTCGATTGATCACATCGCCAAATGGGCGAAAGCGGCGGAAGGCCGCGGCCTGCTCGTGGTGCCGATCACCGCGGTTGCCGCGAGGGCGAAGCAGACGTAACAAACGCCGGTCATCAGCGATCGATTCTCCCGATATGCGGTTCGAAAATCTACCCTATCGCCCCGGCGTCGGGATTGTGCTCCTCAATCGCGACGGCTTGGCTTTCCTCGGCCGACGGCTTGAAGGGCCCGGGCACGCCGACCTCACCAATGTCTGGCAAATGCCGCAAGGCGGCATCGATCCCGGCGAAGAGCCGTGGCCGGCCGCGGTGCGCGAATTATTCGAAGAAACCAATATCCGCTCCGTGGAACGCGTCGGGGAGATTGCGGAATGGCTCAAATACGACATCCCGCGCGACCTCGTCGGCGTGGCCTGGAACGGCAAATATCGCGGCCAGATGCAAAAGTGGTTTGCAATGCGCTTTCTTGGGTCGAACAGCGAGATCGACGTCGTTCGTCCCGCCGGGGCGCAACATGCGGAATTCGGCGCCTGGCGCTGGGAGCCGTTGCAGAATGTGCCGCGGCTCGTGGTGCCCTTCAAACGCGCGGTCTATGAGCGCGTGGTCGCGGAATTCGCCAAATTTGCGGCGGGCGCGGCGCAATAATCTCGTTGAATGATCTTGAGTTAAACGAGCCGCGCTACTGCGCCAACGCCGCCTGCAGCGATTTCAACTGCTCGAGATGGCGGGCGAGCTTGTCGCGCGCCGCGGCGTCCTTTGCGTCGGCGACGTCTTCCTCGGCATCTTTGATCTCGGCGGCAAGCGTCGCCACGTCGAAATCGCCGCGCGCCACCGCGCGGTCGGCGAGCACCGTCAATCCCGCCGGGCCCACTTCGGCAAAGCCGCCGATGACGACGACCGGGTCGCGCCGGCCGTCACGGAAGATGGTCACGATGCCCGGTCGCAACGCCGTCACCATCGGGGCATGGCCGGGCAGAATGCCGAGATCGCCTTCGGCTCCAGGCAAATCGACCTGATCGACATCGCCCGAAAACAGCACGCTTTCCGGCGAGACAAATTCGAAATGAAGCGCGGCCATCGGATTACGCCTCAGCCGCGAGTTTCTTACCCTTTTCGACCGCCTCCTCGATGGCGCCAACCATGTAGAACGCAGCTTCCGGCAAGTGGTCGTACTTGCCTTCGACCAGATCCTTGAAACCCTGGATGGTGTCTTTCAGGTCGACGAGCTTGCCGGGCGAGCCGGTGAAGACCTCGGCGACGAAGAACGGCTGCGACAGGAAGCGTTCGATCTTACGGGCGCGGGCCACCGTGAGCTTGTCCTCTTCGGAAAGCTCGTCCATGCCCAGAATGGCGATGATGTCTTGCAGCGCCTTATAGCGCTGCAGCACCTGCTGCACCCGTCGCGCGACGGCATAATGCTCTTCGCCGACGATCAGCGGCGACAGCATGCGCGACGTGGAATCGAGCGGGTCCACCGCCGGATAGATGCCCTTGGCCGCGATATCGCGCGACAGCACCGTGGTGGCGTCGAGATGGGCGAACGAGGTCGCCGGCGCTGGATCGGTCAGGTCGTCGGCCGGCACATAGATCGCCTGCACCGACGTGACCGAGCCCTTGGTGGTGGTCGTGATGCGCTCCTGCAGCGCGCCCATATCGGTGGCGAGCGTCGGCTGATAGCCCACCGCCGAGGGGATGCGGCCGAGCAGCGCGGAGACTTCGGAGCCCGCTTGGGTGAAGCGGAAGATGTTGTCGACAAAGAACAGCACGTCCTGACCCTGGTCGCGGAAATGCTCGGCGACCGTCAGCCCGGTGAGGCCGACGCGGGCGCGGGCGCCGGGCGGCTCGTTCATCTGGCCATAGACCAGCGCGCATTTAGAACCTTCGACCGAACCCTTGTGCGGGTCCTTGTTGACGCCCGATTCGATCATTTCGTGGTATAGGTCGTTGCCCTCGCGGGTGCGCTCGCCGACGCCGGCGAACACCGAATAGCCGCCATGCGCCTTGGCCACGTTGTTGATCAATTCCATGATCAGCACCGTCTTGCCGACGCCGGCGCCGCCGAACAGACCGATCTTGCCACCCTTGGCGTAGGGCGCGAGCAAATCCACCACTTTGATGCCGGTGACGAGAATCGCGGCCTCGGTCGACTGCTCGGTGTAGGCCGGCGCTTCCTGGTGGATGGCGCGCATCGCCTCGCCTTTGACCGGGCCGGCCTCGTCGACCGGCTCGCCGATCACATTGATGATGCGCCGGAGCAGTTGGTGCCCGACCGGAACCGAGATCGGGCCGCCGGTGTCGCGCACTTCCTGACCGCGGACCAAGCCCTCGCTGGTGTCCATGGCCACGGTGCGCACCGTGTTTTCGCCGAGCTGCTGGGCGACTTCGAGGACCAGGCGGTTGCCCTGGTTCGTGGTTTCGAGCGCGTTCAAAATCGGCGGCAAGTTCTCTTCGAAATGCACGTCGACGACGGCGCCGATGACTTGTGTGATGTGTCCGACTGCGTTGGCCATGTGGTCCTCTTACGAATCTTACAGCGCTTCCGCGCCGGAAATGATCTCGATCAGTTCCTTGGTGATCATCGCCTGCCGTGTGCGGTTGTATAGCAGCGTCTGCTTGCGGATCATGTCGCCGGCATTGCGCGTGGCATTGTCCATTGCCGACATCTGCGCGCCATAGAAGGATGCGGCGTTTTCCAGGAGCGCGCGGAAAATCTGGACGGCGAGATTGCGCGGCAACAGCTCGTGCAGAATGTCCTCGGCGTCGGGCTCGAACTCGTAGACCGCGCCGCCAAGCGCGTCCGTAGCCTTGGCGTCGAACACCGGCGGGATGATCTGGCGCGCCGTCGGTATCTGCGCGATCACCGAGCGGAACCGCGAATAGAACAGCGTGCAGACATCGAACTCGAATTTGTCGAACAGCGCGATGATCTTCTCGGCGACCATCTCGGCGTTTTCGAAACGCAAGGTCCGCACCGAGCGCAGGTCGACCAGTTCGACGATCTGCTCCGGGAACAGCCGGCGCAGCTGATCGTAGCCCTTGCGGCCGACGCAGAAGAACTTGACATCCTTGCCCTCCCGCATCAGCGCGTTGGCGCGCTCGCGGGCAAGCCGCACGATCGCGGTATTGAACGGGCCGCACAGACCGCGTTCGGCGGTGCAGACTAAAAGCAGATGCCTGTCATCGCTGCCGGTGCCGCGCAGCAGCCGTGGCGCTGTGTCCTGGCCGGCGACCGATGCCGCGATATTGCCGAGCACGGTGTCCATGTGGCTCGCATAAGGACGCGCCGCCTCGGCCGCCGCCTGCGCGCGCCGCAGCTTCGAGGCCGCGACCATCTGCATGGCTTTGGTGATCTTCTGCGTCGCCTTGGTCGCGGCGATGCGGTTGCGCAGATCTTTGAGACTAGGCATCCGGTGCTCGGTCTATTCGCAGGCGCTCGGGCGAAAGTCTTGGTTAAGCGAAGGTGTTGGTTAGGCGAAGGTCTTGGTTAGGCGAAGGTCTTGGCGTAACTGTCGACCACGCCTTTGAGCTTGCCTGCGGCCGCGTCGTCGAGGTCGCGCGAGTCACGGATCGTGGCGAGAAGATCGGCATGCTGGCTGTGCAACTGACCGAGCAGCCCGTCTTCGAAAGCACGCACGCGATCGAGCGGCAGCGGATCCAGATAGCCGTTGACGCCGGCATAGATGACGCAGACCTGCTCCTCCATGCGCAGCGGCGAGAACTGCTGCTGCTTGAGGAGTTCGGTAAGCCGCGAGCCGCGGCTCAATAGCCGCTGCGTGGTGGCGTCGAGATCGGAGCCGAACTGCGCGAAGGCCGCCATTTCGCGGTATTGCGCAAGCTCGCCCTTGATGCGGCCGGCGACTTTCTTCATCGCCTTGGTCTGGGCGGCGGAGCCGACGCGCGACACCGAGAGGCCGACGTTCACCGCCGGCCGGATGCCCTGATAGAACAGGTCGGTTTCGAGGAAGATCTGACCGTCGGTGATGGAGATGACGTTGGTCGGGATGTAGGCCGACACGTCGTTGGCCTGGGTCTCGATGATCGGGAGCGCGGTGAGCGAGCCCGCCTGGTGCTCGTCGTTCATTTTCGCCGCGCGCTCAAGGAGCCGCGAATGCAGATAGAACACGTCGCCCGGATAGGCCTCGCGTCCCGGCGGCCGGCGCAGCAACAGCGACATCTGGCGATAGGCGACGGCTTGTTTGGACAAGTCGTCGTAAATGATCACCGCGTGCATGCCGTTGTCGCGGAAATATTCGCCCATGGCGCAGCCCGAAAACGGCGCCAGGAACTGCATCGGCGCCGGATCCGACGCCGTCGCCGCAACCACGATCGAGTAATCGAGCGCACCCTGTTCTTCCAGCACCTTGACGAATTGTGCCACCGTCGAGCGCTTCTGCCCGATCGCCACATAGACGCAATAGAGCTTGATCTTTTCGTCGCCGGATTGGTTGAGCGATTTCTGGTTGAGGATGGTGTCAAGCGCGATGGCGGTCTTGCCGGTCTGGCGGTCGCCGATGATCAGCTCGCGCTGACCGCGGCCGATCGGAATCAGCGCGTCGATCGCCTTCAATCCCGTCGCCATCGGCTCGTGCACCGACTTGCGCGGGATGATGCCCGGCGCCTTGACGTCGACCCGCGCCTTATGGTCGGCCTGGATCGGCCCTTTGCCGTCGATCGGATCGCCGAGCGCGTCGACGACGCGGCCGAGCAAGCCTTTGCCGACCGGCACCTCGACGATGGCGCGGGTGCGCTTGACCGTCTGGCCTTCCGCGATGGCGCGGTCGGAGCCGAAGATCACGATGCCGACATTGTCGCTTTCGAGGTTGAGCGCCATGCCTTTGACGCCACTCTCGAATTCGACCATCTCGCCGGCCTGCACATTGTCGAGGCCGTAAACCCGGGCGATGCCGTCGCCGACCGACAGCACCTGGCCGACCTCCGAAACCTCGGCCTCCTGACCGAAATTCTTGATCTGCTCTTTGAGAATTGCGGAGATTTCCGCGGCGCGGATGTCCATTAGCGGGCCTCTTTCATCGCGTGCTTGATCGCGTTGAGCTTGGTGCGCAGCGAGGTATCGACCATGCGGCTACCGAGCTTGACCACGAGCCCGCCGATGATGGCGGGATCGATCTTGATATCGAGGTCGACGTCCTTGCCGCTGACCGATTTCAGCGCGGCGCGCAGTGCCTCGACATGTTCATCATTGAGTTTTTCGGCGACGGTGACCTCGGCGGTCGCCTCGCCCTTGTGCTTGGCGACCAGTTCCCGATAGCCCTTGATCATCTGGCGCGCCGCGAACAGGCGGCGGTTCGCGGTCACCAGCTTGAGAAATTGCGCTGCGAGCCCTCCGATGCCGGTGCGGTCGAGCACGGCGGACAGGGCGTGCAGCTGTTCGTCGGCGGAAAAAACCGGGCTGCGCACCAAGCGCTCAAGATCGCCGATTCCGGCAACCAATGCGTCGAAGCGTTCGAGGTCGGCTTTGACCGAATCGACTGTGTTCGTCTCGCTGGCGAGATCGAACAAGGCGGTCGCATAACGGCCGGCCATGCCGGAGACAAGGTGTGTTTCGCCTGCCACTTCGCGTGCTCTCTACGCCTACGCCCCCAGCACTTCCCTGCCCCGGGCGGGGACGAAAGGAGAGGGAATTGGAGCTTTTCGGCAAGACCCGCAACCGCACAATGGTCGGCACAAGCCCTTGGGATTTTAGCGGGACTTGATCTGACGGGACTTGGAAATCGCGGGCTTAGCGCGTGCGCCGCCCCCGGCGAAATCGTGGCGTTGCTAACATAGTGCGCAGTGCGGTGCAACAATGGGAACCGGGCCAAATCTCCCGTGCGGCCGGCATTTTCCCCGCCATCAAGGGCTGCCCGCTGCGTGCTGGCGGATCGCCTGCAGAAATACCTCGCCATATTGTCTGAGCTTGGCTTCGCCGACGCCATGGACGGCGCTCATTTCGGCTGCGGTCTTGGGCTTGAGCCGGACCATGTCGATAAGCGTTTTATCGGCAAACACCACATAGGCGGCGACCCGCTGTTCCTTGGCGAGTTCGGAGCGGCGCTTGCGCAGCGCTTCGAACAGCCCCGTGTCGTCCGCCCCGCCGTCGGCCAGCGCCGCGGCATTGGCGGCGGCGCGCGCGGTCTTACGGGTAGCCGGTTTGAGCGTGTCCTTGCGTAGCGTGACCTTGTCGGCGCCTTTGAGCACGCGGCGGCCGGCTTCCGTCACCGACCAGCCGCCATAGCCGGTGATATCGAGCGCAACGATCCCGGCGCCATGCATCTGGCGAAAGATCCCCCGCCATTCCTGCTCGCCGAATTCCTTGCCGACGCCGAAGGTTGGCAGCCGCTCATGGCCAAATTTGCGGATCGCGTCGGTGGCGTCGCCGACCAGAAGCTTGGTCAGATGCTCGGTGCCGAAGCACGAGCCGGTGCGCACGATGGCGGACAGTGCCTTTTGCGCGGCAATGGTGCCGTCGATCACCTCGGCGCCGTCACAGCAGAAATCGCAATTGCCGCAGGGTTCGGCCGTTTCGGCGAAATAGGCCAACAAAGTCTGGCGCCGGCAGCGCGGCGATTCGCACAGCGATACCAAGGCGTTGAGCCTCTGGCGCTCGACCCGCTTCTGCTCGTCCGATGAATCGCTGTCGTCGATCTGCAGCCGGCGCAGCCGGATATCGCCCATGCCGTAGAGCGTCAGCGTCGCGGCCGGCAGTCCGTCACGGCCGGCGCGGCCGATCTCCTGGTAATAGCTTTCGATATTGGCCGGCATATCGGCATGCAGCACAAAGCGCACGTCGGGCTTGTCGATGCCCATGCCGAAGGCCACCGTCGCCACCACGACGACGCCGTCCTCCTGCAAAAACACGTCTTGGTTTTGCGAGCGCGCCGAAGGCTCCATGCCGGCGTGATAGGGCAGCGCTTTGACGCCGTTGTCGCGCAAAAATTCCGCCAATTCCTCGGTCTTGCGCCGCGAACTGCAATAGACGATGCCGCTCTGGCCGCGGTGATTTTTGATGAAATCCAGAATCTGTTTGCGGCCGCCGGCCTTAGACTGCATGGCAAGCCGCAGATTGGGCCGGTCGAAACCGTGCACGAATACCGCGGGCTCACGGCTGAAAAGTTTTGCGAGAATATCGCTGCGGGTTGCAGCATCGGCGGTGGCGGTGAAGGCGACCGTCTGCACCGCGCCGCCAAGCGCCGTTTGCACCCCGCCGAGCGCCGCATATTCGGGCCGGAAATCGTGGCCCCATTGCGAAATGCAATGCGCCTCGTCGACCGCCAGCAATGAGACTTTGGCGCGCTTGAGGAGATTGAGCGTTTCGGCCTTCACCAGCCGTTCCGGCGCGATGTAAACGAGCCGCAATTCGCCGCGCGCAATCTGGTCGAGCACCAGCCGATTTTCGTCGGCGTCGTTGGCGGAGTTCAATGCCGCCGCCGCAACGCCATAGCCGCGCAATTGCGCCACCTGATTGCGCATCAGCGCGATCAAGGGCGACACCACAATGGTGAGGCCGTCGCGCAACAGAGCGGGCAGCTGGTAGCACAACGACTTGCCGCTGCCGGTCGGCATCACCGCCAGCACGTCGCGGCCGTCGAGAATGGCGGAAACGATCTCGCCCTGACCGGGCCGAAACGCCTCAAAGCCGAAGGTTTTGCGAAGCGTCTGTTGTGCCGCCGCGAGGTCCGACATTGCCCTATCCTGCGAGTTGTTGTTCTAGCTTTGTTCCTATATGAGTGCAAGCGGCTCACACCGCGTCGACGGCGCCCCATCGCCGATCGCGTTTTCTTGCACCGACGCCCTCGCTGATGCACGGTCCGCTACGCCCAACGCTCAGTCACTCCATGCTCCCTGCCGGGACTTCCGCCACCGCCGGCCTCACGACCGGCCGCCTCATCAAGCTCATGGCCGTGCTGTGGCTCGTCGGCGTCGCCATGCGCATGACGATCCTCGCGATGCCGCCGGTGATCCCGCTGGTGCATGCCGAACTGCATATGTCGGAGACCCAGGTCGGGCTGTTGATCGGGCTACCGCTGATGATGTTCGCCATTGCGGCGATCCCGGGCTCGCTCCTGATCGCGAGGACCGGGCCACGTCGAGCAGCAGTGGTCGGCATGGTAATCGCGGCGCTCGGCGGCGCGGCCCGGGCCGCCGCGGTTGACGTGTGGACGCTGTACGCCGCAGCACTCGCGACCGGCTTCGGCGTCGCCATCATGCAGCCGGGCGTACCGAGCCTCGTGCGGGAATGGCTGCCGAACCGCATCGCGCTTGGCACCGTCGCCTATACCAACGGCATGGTGCTGGGCTCGACCTTTCCACCGGCGCTGAGCATCCCGTTGGTGCTGCCGCTGGTCGCCGGCTCGTGGCGGCTCGATCTGATGCTGTGGGCCGTGCCCGCGCTCCTGATCGCTCCGCTGTTCTTGGTGCTGAGCCCGCAAGGAAGCGATCGCGCGGCAACGGCGAAAACGTCGAGCCGGCTGTGGTGGCCGGATTTCAAAAATCCTTTGATCTGGCTCCTCGGCATCACCTTCGGCAGCAATAATAGTCCATATTTTACGACCAACGCTTTTCTCGGCGACTACCTCGCCAGCAGAGGCGAGGCGGATCTGCTCGGCCCGGCCTTGGCTTGGCTCAACGGCACGCAGATCGTGGCGCTTGTGATACTTCTGGCGATGGCCGATCGCCTGCAGCAGCGGGCGTGGCCGTTTCTGATCTTTGGCCCCCTGCTACTCGGGGCATTCTTGGTCATCATCGTTGCGCCGTCCGCGGCCGCGATTATCGGCGCCGCCGGCATGGTCGGGTTCACCACGGCGATCACGCTGACCGCGACGCTGGCGCTGCCACCGGCTCTCAGCAGCACCGCCGACCTGCCGCGCACCGTTGCCGGCATGTTCACCATCAGCTACGCCATCGCGATCGCCATTCCGACGATCAGCGGCGCATTATGGGACTTGACCGGCAAACCGTGGACCGCCTTCGTGCCGCTATGCCTTTGTGCCGTGACGCTCACGGTGCTCGGTGCGGTGATCACGCGCTATCGGCCGCAAAGCGAGACATTGGCCCGCCAATGAATAAAATGCGGGTATAAAAAGACAACGGGAGGAATTCCGACATGGCCAAACAATTGAAAAAATCCGCGCCCAAGCGCGCCCCGGGCAAAGTGTCGTCCAAGCAGCCCATGCTGCCGCACGACCGCGTCGCCTATTCGCCGATCACCGAACGCGAGCCGCTGAAACTGCCTGACGGCGCCCGCATGGCGGTGTGGGTGATCGTCAATGTCGAGGAATGGGATCCGACCCAGACCATGCCGCGCACGGTGCTGACCCCGCCGGCCGGCGGTTCGCCGATGCCCGACGTGCCGAACTGGTGCTGGCACGAATACGGCAATCGCGTCGGCTTCTGGCGCTTCATCAAGGTCTTCGACGAATTCGACATCCCCGGCGTGATCGCGATCAACGGCTCGGCGATCTCCGCTTATCCGCAGATCGTGCAAGCCGCGGTCGCGCGCAAATGGGAATTCATCGGCCACGGCTTCACCCAGCGCAATCTGCAGAAGGTGCCGGACGAGCGCGCCGATATCCGCAAAGTCCGCGAGGTCATCACCAAAGCGACCGGCAAGCCGCCGCGGGGCTGGCTCGGCCCCGGCCTCACCGAAACGTGGCAGACGCCGGACGTGCTGGCGGCGGAGGGCTACGATTATGTCGCCGACTGGGTGCTCGACGATCAGCCGGTATGGCTGAAGACGCGCGGGCAGCCGATTCTCAATCTGCCTTACACGCAGGAATGCAACGACGTGGCCATGATGCTGATCCAACACCACAAGGCGTCGGAATATTGCGAGCGCGCGCTCGACCAGTTCGAGCAGATCTATGCCGACTCCGCCGATTCGGCCCGCGTCATGGCGCTTTCGGTGCACCCTTACATCATGGGCGCGCCGCATCGGGTCAAATATTTCCGCCGCATCTTCGAGGTCATCCGGCAAAAATCCGACGTGCTCTTCCTGACCGGCGCGCAGATCGCCGACTGGTATCTCGACGCCGGGCCGAAAGCGCCGTGATCTTCGGCGTCGTGAAAAATTCGTGACACCGTCGGCTCGCAAGCATGAGGCCGCGCGCCGCGCCGATCTCGGCGCACGGCTGATGCTGGTTGTGTTGTGCTCGATCTGGGGCGTGACCTGGCCGGTGGTCAAGATCGCGCTCAACGAAATGCCGCCGCTCACCATGCGCACGGTCACCGCCGGCCTCGGTGCAGTGGCGCTTTATCTGATCTGTCTCGTCAAGCGGCGCAGCTTTCGCATTCCCTCGGCGCGGGCTTGGGCGCATGTGGTCGTCGCCTCCGTGCTCAGCATCGTCGCCTTCACCGTGCTGAGCTCGTTTGCCCAGATGAGCGCGGGGACCGGGCGTGTCGCCATTCTCGCCTATACGATGCCGGTCTGGGCCGTCGTACTGGCTTGGCTGTTTCTCGGCGAGCGGCCGAACCAGATGCAAGTGATCGCACTCGGGCTGTGCATCGCGGGGCTTGCCGTTCTCATCTATCCGCTCACGGCGGCCGGCGTTCCGCTCGGCATTCTCTTGGCGCTGGCCACCGGCGTGAGCTGGGCTGGCGGCACGGTCTATCTGAAATGGGCGCATATCGAGGCCGATCCGATGGGGGTCGCAAGCTGGCAGATGACGATCGCTTTTGTCGTCACGGTGGCCTGGATGATTGGCTATGACGGCGGCCTCGATCTCTCGGGCGCACATATGGACGGATGGCTCGCCGTCGCCTGGTCCGGCATCGTCGGCAACGGCGTTGCCTACGGCCTCTGGTTCACCATTGTGCGGCGGCTGCCGGCGACAACCGCCTCGCTCGGCGTGCTCGGCACTCCCGCGATCGGTGTCATCAGTTCGGTGCTGATCCTCGGCGAGCGCCCTACCGGCGCAGACCTGATCGGCTTCGCCTTGATCTTTGCCGCTTCGGCCTGCGTAGTGCTGACGCGACGAGATCCCATTGATCCCGCCCCCGCAAGCGATGCGGAGATGGAATCGCGTTCTATGTCTTGATCGCGCGCGCCAGTTCGACGACCCGCGCCGTCATCGCGCTTTGCGGATCGGCGAGCGCGTCAATCACGGTGAAATGGTTGGTGCCGACGATCGTTTCGTAGCGCGTCTGCGCCCCGCTTTGCCGCCACGCCTGCGCGAGCCCTTGGCTCTGGCGCAGGAATTCGCTGGATTCCAGACCGCCGGCGACCGCGTCAAAGCTGCGTCCACTTTTCACCGGCCAGAACAACGGCGAAACTTGGCGCGCCCCGTCAGCGGTGAGCCGCAAATCCTGATTGACGCTGATGCCGACCAGCGGCGTGAGGTCGAAGACGCCGGAAACCGCATAGCCCGCGGGAGCGAGATCAGCCGGCGCCTTCGGATAGAGTGAAGCCCAATCGGTCGCGACCATCGCGGCGGCGAGATGACCGCCGGCCGAATGTCCGACCAGGAGCAAGCGTCGGCCCGATCGCTGCCACAAGAACGCGCAAGCGCGGCGAATTTGTTCGATGATGTCGGCAACAGCGACATTCGGACACAGATCGTAGCCGACGACCGCGACTGAAACGCCACCGGCATTGAGCCCGCGCGCCATCTGGCTGAACATCGACATGTCGAGTGAGCGCCACCAGCCGCCATGGACAAACAGCGCGAACGGGGCTGCTTCGCCGGCCTTCGGCAGAAAGAGATCGATGCATTGCCGCGGTGTGTCGCCGTAGGACAGACCAAGCTGGGCGCGGCCGGCTTTGAGCATATCGGCGCGGTAATTCTCCGCTTCGCGCGACCAGCGGGCGAAAATTTCCATATGTTCGGGCACGCGAGCACGATTGTTGTATTCGACCTCGTAATCCATGGCGGTCACCGGCACCTCCCGCATCTTATGCTGGTGAGATTGCGGCAGGCTTGCGCCGCTGGCAAGTTGCGGCTGCAGTCGCATTGCGAGGAGCAAAGCGACGAAGCAATCCAGTTCCCCGGCGCAGAGCTGGATTGCTTCGCTTCGCTCGCAATGATGGCTATTTACGCCATCGACAGCCCATCAAAATCTGCTAGGTGAAGTTTATGAAAGTGAACGGCAAACCCATGCGCACCATCTGGCTGGAGCCGGATGGCTGGTCGGTCGGCGTGATCGATCAGACGCTGCTGCCGCATCGTTTTGCCACCACCCGGCTCACCACGCTCGACGAGGCCGCCCACGCGATCTCCGCCATGGTGGTCCGCGGCGCGCCGCTGATCGGCGCCGCCGCCGCCTATGGCATCTGCCTCGCATTGCATGCGGATGCGTCCGACGAGGCGATCGAGCACGCTTATGCCACGCTGATCGCCACGCGACCGACCGCAATCAATTTGAAATGGGCTCTCGACGAAATGGTGGCCGTGGTGCGCAACCGGCCGCGCGCCGAACGCAGCGCCGCCGCCTATCGGCGCGCCGGTGAAATCTCCGAGCAAGATATTGCGACGAACACCTCCATCGCCGACAACGGCCTGCCGCTGATCCAAAGCATTGCGACACGTAAAAAAGCGGGTGAGCCCGTCAACGTGCTGACCCATTGCAATGCCGGCTGGCTGGCGGCGGTCGATATCGGCACCGCAACGGCGCCGATTTATCGGGCCCACGACACCGGCATTGCCATTCACGTCTTTGCCGACGAAACGCGGCCGCGCAACCAGGGCGCATCGCTGACGGCCTGGGAACTCGGCCAACATGGCGTGCCGCATACCGTGATCGCGGACAATACCGGCGGCCATCTGATGCAGCATGGCCTCGTCGATCTGGTCATCGTCGGCACCGATCGCGTCACTGCGAACGGCGATGTCTGCAACAAGATCGGAACTTATCTAAAGGCGCTCGCGGCGCGCGATAATAATGTGCCGTTTTATGTCGCACTGCCTTCGCCGACCATCGACTTCACCGTCGCCGACGGCATCGCCGAAATTCCGATCGAACAGCGCAGCGCCGACGAAGTGGCGAACATGACCGGACGCACGGCCGATGGCCGCATCGAGACGGTGCGCGTCATCCCCGAGGGCTCGGCAGTGGCGAATTACGCTTTCGACGTGACGCCGGCGCGGCTGGTAACCGGTCTGATCACCGAGCGCGGGGTGCTCGCGGCGACGCGAAAAGCCCTGGAAGGGGCTTTCCCGGAACGCGCCGGCGCGGCAGAATGAGCAACCCTAGCGTGTTGATCGTCCGGTCGGAGTGCGTGCTGTGCGTAAGCTCGCGTGTCGTCCCCTGTCGAATGTGCCGCTACCTGGAATCCTGACGATGAGCCTTTCAGCGCTGGCTACCTCTTTGCCGGTCGATGGCCGGCAGTCGCAGACCGCGCTCGCGATCGCGCGCGGCACCGCGCGCTATCTGCATGCGCTCGGCTATTGCGTGGTCGCCGAATTACCGCTGCCGTCGGGACGGCGCGCCGATCTGGTCGCGCTGGGCGGCGACGGCGAGATCATCATCGTCGAAATCAAATCCTCAGTGGCCGATTTCCGCGCCGATCAGAAATGGATGGACTACCGGCTGCATTGCGACCGGCTGTTCTTCGCCACCGTCGTCGACGTGCCCGGCGCGATCTTTCCGTCCGACGCCGGCCTGATCGTGGCCGACGCCTTCGGCGCCACCATCGTCGCCGAGGCGCCCGAGCACCGGCTTGCCGCGGCGACGCGCAAGACCGTCATGCTGCGCTTTGCGCACGCGGCGGCGCTGCGGCTGCAGGCGCTGGCCGATCCGCAAGGACCTTACGCCGGCGAAGTCTGAATTATTTGGGCGCGCGCTTGGCGAGGATACGCTGCAAGGTGCGGCGGTGCATGTTGAGGCGGCGCGCGGTTTCCGAAACGTTGCGGCCGCATAATTCGTAGATGCGCTGAATGTGCTCCCAGCGCACGCGATCCGCCGACATCGGATTTTCCGGTGGTTCGATCTTCTTGTTGTCGAGCGCCAAGAGCGCCGCCGCGACATCGTCGGCATCGACCGGCTTGGCGAGATAATCCACCGCGCCGAGTTTCACCGCATTCACCGCGGTGGCGATATTGCCATAGCCGGTAAGGATGATCGCGCGCGCCTCAGGCCGCCGCTTCTTCATCGCCGAAATCACGTCGAGTCCGTTGCCGTCGCCGAGCCGCATGTCGACGACGGCAAAGGCTGGAGCGGCTTTCTCGACCTGCAACAAACCGTCGGCGACCGATTCGGCGGTGCTTACCGCAAAGCCGCGGCCTTCCATGGCGCGGGCAAGCCGCTGCAGGAAGGATTTGTCGTCTTCCACGATGAGCAGGGTCCGCTCGCTCGGCAGCGGAATTGCGGCGGCATTGGTCATTGCAAACCCACTCCGTCAAGGCGAAGCAGCACCCGTCGCACCGTCGCCATTGAACTTAAGGGGCAGGGGCGCCGCGCTCAAGGGGGGACGGCGCGATCGGCCGCTCGAAATCGGCCCGGCTCCAGGTCACCGTGACAGTGGCGCCATGCAGCGGCGGCGCTTGGTTAATGAGGGAAAGCTCGGCGCCGGAGCGTTCCAGCAGCGTTTTGGCGATGAAAAAGCCTAATCCAAGCCCGAATACCGGGTCGTCTTCGTCCTCCGGCCCGCGCGACCCGGGCCGCCGGTGGGTGACATAGGGCGCGCCGATGCGGTCGATGACTTCCGGGGCAAAACCCGGCCCATCGTCGCTGATGGTGACGCTGACTTCGTCCGCCGTCCATCGCGCAAAAATTTCAACCCTGGTGTGGGCGAAATCGACCGCGTTCTCGATCAGATTGCCGAGGCCGTAACGGATCGCCGGATTGCGGGCGCCGGCCGGTTCCGTCGAGCGATTGGGTGGATAGGTCACCCCAATCGCAACGCCGAAATTGCGGTGCGGCGCCACCGCTTCCTCGATGAGCGCCGACAGCGGCGTGCGATCGAACGGCTCGCCGGTCGGCAGTTCGGTGATCTTTGCCAAGATCGCGCGACAGCGCTGCGCCTGCTCGCGGAGGAGCTTGACGTCGTCGGCCAGCGGCGAACTCGCTTCGAGTGCGCGCTCGATCTCGCGGATGACCACAGTGATGGTGGCGAGCGGCGTGCCGAGCTCGTGGGCGGCAGCAGCCGCAAGACCGTCGAGTTGGGACAGATGCTGCTCGCGCGCCAAGACCAGTTCGGTTGCCGCCAGCGCATCGGACAGCTGGCGCGCCTCTTCGGCGACCTGCCAAGTATAGACGCCGATATAGCCGATCGCGATCAGGATCGAGAGCCAGACCCCGACCATGTAGATTTCCGGCAGTTCGAGCCGATCCTCGGAGTCCCACGGCAGATCGTAGTGCAGGAACACCAGCACGGTGGCGCAGAACATGGCGAATGTGCCGATCAGCAAAGTCATGCGCGGCGGCAGCGCCGTCGTCGAGATCAGCACGGGGCCGAGGAGGAGAAATGAGAACGGGTTTTCCAGGCCACCGGTCAGATAAAGCAGCGCCGCAAGCTCGGCGATGTCGAAGGCCAAGAGCCACGCGGCACGGTCCGGCTCGAGCCACTGGGTATGGTGGAAGCTGACCCGGAGCGCCACGTTCAACAGCACCGCCAGCGCGATCACGGCGATGCAGGCCCAGATCGGAACCTCGAATTCGAGGCCGAAATGCACCACCAGGACCGCCGCGCATTGGCCGAAAATCGCAAGCCAGCGCAGCCGGATCAGAGTATCCAGCCGGACGTTGCGCGAGCGCCCGTAAGTTCGTGGCAGGCCGAACATGGCGACTAATCTAGCGACTGGTGGAGTCATCTCCAAACCGCGCCAAATGGCGCGCGACTCGGTACTGGCGCTGGTCGCGCCGATGCGCGAAATTACCAGCAAGCCAATTGTCTTAAGGAGCGACCGCAATGGCCTATGGGCTCGATCAGTTCATTTCCGACTGCCGTTCCATTCTGTCCCGCGATCCCGGACCGAACGGACGCGAGGAGGTGCGCGTGCAGCTCGAACAGCTGCTGCAAAATGGCGACTTCGTCCGCGAACATTGCGGCGAATCGACGCCGCGCGGACTGCACGTGCTTTACGAGGATCCCGACCTCGGCTTTCAGATCCTCGCCCACATCAACGACAAGGCGCGGGTCTCGCCACCGCACGATCACGGTGACTCCTGGGCGATTTACGGTCAGGCCACCCATCACACCGACATGATCGAATGGGCGCGCGAGGACGATGGCGGCGACCACGATCACGCCAAGCTCGAGCCGGTGAAGAAATACCGCCTGATGCCGGGCCATGCCGGCATCTATCAGGACGGCAAGATTCATTCGATCGATTATCCGGATTACGCCCGCTTCATCCGCGTGACCGGGACCAATCTCGATCGCATCCACCGCGTGCGCTTCGATCTCGAGACCGGCGAGGTCAAGCGCATGACACCACAGCAAGCCACCTGATTGAGCCGTGACCGTGCCGTGACTTCATCCGTGAGTCCCGCCGCACTGCGGGCCATGTTCGGTGACGGCGGCGAGCTCGCGCTCATCGATGTGCGCGAGGAATTGATCTTTTCGCAGCGCCATCTGCTGCTGGCGCGCTCGGTACCGCTGAGCCGATTTGAGATGCGCTTTGCGCAGCTGGTGCCGCGCCGGCAATCCCGCATCGTGCTGTGCGACGATGATGGCGGTCTCGCCGCCGGCGCAGCTGAGATGCTGGCGCGCAACGGCTATTCCGACGTCCGCATCCTCGACGGCGGCGTCGCGGCCTGGGGCGCGGCGGGTTACGAGCTGTTCTCCGGCGTCAACGTGCCAAGCAAGGCATTCGGCGAATATATCGAGCACAAAAACGGCACCCCCAATATCGGTCCGGCCGAACTCGACACGCTGATCCGCGACCGCGCCGACCTGGTCGTGCTCGATAGCCGCCCGTTCGATGAATATTCGCGAGTGTCGATCCCGACCGCCACCAATGTGCCGGGCGCCGAACTCGTGTTGCGGGCGCGCGAGCTTGCGCCATCACCGGACACGCTGGTCGTGGTCAATTGCGCCGGCCGCACCCGCAGCATTATCGGCGCGCAGTCGCTGATTAACGCCGGCCTGCCGAACAAGGTCGTGGCGTTGCGCAATGGCACCATGGGCTGGACCCTCGCCGGCCTTCACTGCGACAGCGGCAAAAATCGACGGGCGCCCGGCGCGTCGCCGAAAACGCTCGATTGGGCGCGGCAAGCGGCATGGCGCGTGGCGCAAAATTGCGGGGTCAGGCGCGTCGAGGGAAAGGTGCTCGAAGCTTGGCGCAACGACGGCACCCGGACGCTCTACATTTTCGATGTACGCGATCCCGCCGAATACGAAGCCGGGCATTGGCCCGGCGCGATTTCGGCGCCGGGCGGACAATTGGTGCAGGCGACGGACCACTATGTCGGCACGCTCGGTGGGCGCATCGTGCTCGTCGACGACGCCGAGGTGCGTGCTGCGATGACGGCATCCTGGCTGCGCCAGATGGGCTTCGCCGATGTCTTTGTTTTCTCCGGAACGGGCAGCGAAACCGGAGGGCCGACAGTCCAAATTCTCGAAACCGAGATGCCGCCGGCCGCGGCGATCGATTGCGCCGCGCTCAACGAACTCTCGTCCCGCAACGCAGCGACGGTCATCGACCTTTCGCTCAGTCGAAATTATTTGCGGGAACACATTCCGGGGGCCTGGTTCGCGATCAGGACGCGTCTCGCGCGCGCGCTCAAAACGATACCGCATCGAGGCACGGTCGTGCTGACATCCGAAGACGGCGTGCTGGCGCGGCTGGCCATCGCCGAAGCCATGGCGCTGCATGACGGACCGGTGCGCTGTCTCGATGGCGGCAATGCCGCGTGGCGAGCGGCCGGGCAGGCGTTCTCGTCCGAAGCCAAGATGGCGGATGAGGCGATCGATCTGTGGCGCAAACCCTACGAGCGCTCAGCCGACAGCGAAGCCGCGATGCGCGATTATTTGGCGTGGGAGACCGATCTTTTGCCGCGCGTCGCGCGCGACGGGTCGCTGAAGTTTTTTAGCTTTGGCGAGTGAGACGCGATAAAGGTTGC
>Ga0187887_10001051_pt1 | contig 24652 bp, 26 predicted proteins | sample June2016WEW_7_10_FD_132977 | JGI IMG/M metagenome (GOLD analysis project Ga0187887, IMG submission 132977) | Peatland microbial communities from SPRUCE experiment site at the Marcell Experimental Forest, Minnesota, USA - June2016WEW_7_10 | ecosystem: Environmental > Terrestrial > Soil >... | reverse complement strand
TTATACTTTCTTGGATGATGCGCCAGTATGCCCGAGAGCCGGGTCCGCGATCGCTCGTTCGTAACCGACCGCGGCATAGTAAATTGCCCGGTCAAAAAACTGCTCCAGCAACTGCAGCATTTCCAGTTCACCGAAAACTTCTACCGGGTGTTCCAGAACCGATTCCTTCTTGATGAACTCCCACAGGTTGTCCTTGGTCAAAACGATCACCCAAATCACCTCACTCATCGGCACCTGCTGGCCGGCCCGGCGCGCGCCAATCTGCAAATAGCGCTGCTCAAGCTGAAGTTCATCCTTCCCCATGAGCCACTCACCCAGATGACGGTAGATATCGCCCACCCGTTCTTTCAGATCGTCCGCTGGGACCTTTCGTTGAAAGTTTTGGGTCAACTTGGAATTCTGGACTTGATCGAGAAGGCCAGCAGCCAGTGCTTGGGAGTGCGTCTCGATCAGCCGAACGAGACGATATAACATCATCATGGCAGTCCTACCCTCCACAACTCGTCTACAGTCTCAGCGCCCGCGATGTCTGTAACCATGACGGGCGGTACATTCTGTGTTGAGTATCGCAGAGGGAGTGCTTTGTGGGAAATAGAAATCAGGTGGCGGTGCTGGACGTGGCCGGCGTGGTCAAAGAGCCGAGGTACGTCCTGACGGGTGTTGGCGGAGTTGACTCCAAGAAACTAAGATACGAAAGAGCACGAAATAGAAAGGCGAGATTCGATGACTCCCGTAGCCTCGGTACATTCCCCGCAGCATCATACTTCCATGCAACCCCTGACGCCCGAAGAACTGCGCAAAATTGACGCCTATTGGCGTGCGGCCAATTATCTTTCCGTTGGTCAGATTTATCTGTACGCGAATCCACTTCTCCGCGAACCGCTGAAGATCGAGCACGTCAAGCCGCGACTGCTGGGACACTTTGGGACCACGCCCGGCCTGAACTTCATCTACGCCCATTTCAATCGCCTGATCAAAAACTACGATCTGAATGTCATCTACCTGGCTGGCCCCGGCCACGGCGGCCCCGGAATGGTCGCCAATACCTACCTGGAGGGCACCTACAGCGAGTTTTATCCGAACATCACGCAAAACGAAGAGGGCTTGCAGAGGCTGTTCAAACAGTTTTCATTTCCCGGAGGAATTCCCAGCCACGTGGCGCCCGAAACTCCGGGCTCCATCCACGAAGGCGGGGAACTGGGTTATTCGATCATGCACGCTTGTGGCGCGGTGTTTGACAACCCCGACTTGCTCGCGTGTTGCGTGGTGGGAGACGGCGAGGCGGAAACCGGCCCGCTAGCCACCAGCTGGCACGGCAATAAATTTCTGAATCCGGCGCGTGACGGTGCCGTGTTGCCGATTCTCCACCTCAACGGCTGGAAGATCGCGAATCCAACCGTGCTTGCCCGGATGGATGACCAGGAGCTTACCAATCTCTTCACCGGCTACGGCTGGAAACCCTATTTCGTCGAGGGACACGTGCCGGAAGAAATGCATCAACTGATGGCCGGAACTTTGGACACGATTGTGAAGGAAATTCGCTCGATTCAAGATACCGCTGGTCAAAATAACGTTCGTAAGGGTGGGGATGCCAGCCTGCCCGCCTGGCCGATGATCGTTCTGCGCAGCCCGAAGGGTTGGACGGGGCCGAAAGTGGTTGATGGAAAGCCCATCGAGGGTACATGGCGCGCGCATCAAGTGCCGGTGGCCGACCTGCAGTCGAAGCCGGAACACCTGAAGATCCTGGAAGACTGGATGAGAAGTTATCGGCCGGAGGAATTGTTTGACAAGAACGGCAAATTTATTTCCGAACTCGCGGAACTGGCTCCCAAGGGCGAGCGCAGGATGGGGGCGAATCCGCATGCCAACGGCGGCTTGTTGCTGCGCGATTTGGTCATGCCCGACTTTCGCGAATATGCCGTCAAAGTTCCGAAGCCCGGCACTGAGAATGCCGAAGCCACGCGAGTGCTCGGTGTATTGTTACGCGACGTAATGAAGCTGAACACGGACTCCAAGAACTTCCGCGTCTTCGGCCCGGATGAGACGGCTTCGAACCGGCTGGATGCTCTCTTTGAGGTTACCGACAAGCTATGGATGGAGCCGATCTTGCCGGTGGACGAACATCTCTCGCAAAACGGTCGTGTGCTGGAGATGCTCAGCGAGCACATGTGCCAGGGCTGGCTCGAAGGCTACTTGCTCACCGGGCGCCATGGCTTCTTCTCCTGCTACGAAGCGTTTATCCACATCATTGATTCGATGTTCAACCAGCACGCCAAATGGCTGAAGGTTACGCGCGAGATCGAGTGGCGGCGTCCGATCGCATCCCTCAACTACTTGTTGACTTCTCATGTGTGGCGGCAGGATCACAATGGATTCACCCATCAGGATCCCGGCTTCATCGATCATGTGATCAATAAGAAAGCCGACATCGTCCGCGTCTACCTTCCGCCCGACGCCAATTGTCTGCTTTCGGTCGCCGACCATTGTCTGCGGAGCCGGCATTATGTCAACGTCATCGTCGCCGGCAAGCAGCCCTCATTGCAGTTTCTCAACATGGAGTCGGCCATCGAACACTGCTCCACCGGCATTGGCATCTGGGAGTGGGCAAGTACAGACAAGGGGACCGAACCCGATGTCGTGATGGCGTGCGCGGGTGATGTGCCCACGCTCGAAACCTTGGCGGCGGTCGATCTTTTGCGGCAGCATTTCGCCGACATCAGGATTCGCGTGGTCAATGTTGTCGACCTCATGACCATTCAGCCTTCGAGCGAACATCCTCACGGTCTCCCGGATGTTGATTTCGATTCCATGTTCACGGTGGATAAGCCGATCATCTTTGCTTACCACGGCTATCCCTGGTTGATTCACCGCCTCACCTATCGCCGGCACAATCATGACAACCTCCACGTGCGCGGCTATAAAGAGGAGGGCACGACCACCACCCCGTTCGATATGGCGGTTCTCAACGATCTGGATCGCTACCACCTAGCGGGGGATGTGGTGGACCGGGTTCCCAGACTGCAGAAAGTCGGGGGTCACTTCAAGCAGTTGCTGCGCAACAAGCTGGTCGAGCATAAACAATATATTTACGAACGTGGAGACGACTTGCCGGAAATCCGCGACTGGACTTGGCCTTACTGATGACGATGAACGTGCTTGTTCTCAACTCCGGCTCCAGCAGCCAGAAGAGCTGTCTCTACGAAATTGGGGATGCCCTCCCCGACGATCCACCGGCTTCGATTTGGGAGGGCAAGATCGAGTGGGCCGATCACCAGGCCCAATTCTCGATCAGGAACTCCCATGGCGTTTCCCGAAAAGACCAGACATCAGTGGGCTCTCGAGGGGAAGCGGTTGAGCGGCTGCTCCGCAGTTTGTGGAGCGGTGAGGCGCAAGGGATTTCTGGCCCTTCCGACATTGATGTTGTGGGACACCGGGTGGTCCACGGCGGTCCGCAATATTTCGAGCCCTCGTTCGTTACCGCGAAGGTCAAGTCGGCGATCGAAGGCGTTTCCGTTTTTGCGCCGCTCCACAATCGCGCCGAACTCGAAGGCATGGAGATGGTCGCGAAATTACTGGGTTCCGTGCCCCAGATCGCGGTCTTCGACACCGGCTTTCATCGCACCATGCCCCTGTCGGCGGCCACCTACCCAGGTCCCTACGAGTGGTTCGAGCAGGGAATTCGACGCTATGGATTCCATGGGATCAATCATCAATATTGCGCACAGCGAGCGGCGCAGTTACTGGGCAAGAACCTGAATTTGCTGGAGCTCGTGACTTGCCACCTGGGAAATGGTTGCTCTTTGGCGGCGATTCGCGAAGGTCGAAGCGTGGATACGACCATGGGGTTCACGCCGCTCGAAGGTCTTATGATGGGCACGCGCTCCGGCTCCGTGGATCCGGGGGTGCTCACTTACTTGATGCGGCGGAGACATTTCTTGGATGAGCAACTTGACGACGTGCTCAATAAAAAGTCGGGACTCCTCGGGATCTCAGGGATCTCCAGCGATATGCGGGAGGTCCTTGACGCCCGCGGGAACGGCCATGAGCGCGCAGGACTGGCGTTCGATATGTATGTCCATCGCCTGCGATCGGGAATTGGCGCCATGATCGCCGTGCTGGGCGGAGTTGATGCCCTCGTATTCACCGCGGGAGTCGGAGAGAACTCACCCGAAGTTCGGGCTGCGGTGTGTGACAATTTTGCCTTCCTGGGCCTGAAGCTCGACCAGGACAAGAACGCAGCAACGCCTTTGGAACCGCCTTTGAAAAATGATAAGGACATCTCCGCTTCGGATGCAGGTATCCGCGTTTTAGTTATTCACGCAGAGGAAGACTGGATGATCGCTCGGCAGTGCTGGAATCTCGTCAGGCAACAGTCTGGCGGCTAGTGCAATCAGTCGGCAGCGTCTATAATTTGCAATAGAAAACAAACAGTATAAAATTTTTACGGTTCATATCGCGATTGCTTGGGGCGGGGTTCGTGCATTTCCCACAGTCAGTCTCCAAGATATTGATATGAAGCGATTTAGCTGTTTATTTTGAGAATGCGAAATGGCATTCCCCGTGCTTTAGGTAGGACGGGTCCAGTGCACAGACGTTTATCGGGATCTAAAACCAGACTTCAGTACAGAGCAATATTTGGGCAAGGAGCCCCCCAACCTTATGAACCGCACCTCATTGAGATTGACCCTAATGCTGGCGGCGACACTGGTCGCAACTATCGGATGTTCAACCAAGACTTACGTCCGTCAACAGACCACGCCGCTGATCAACAAGACCAATGAACTCGACGACCTGACCGCGAAGAATTCGAAAGACATCAAGGACGTCGATCAGCGCGCCCAAGCCGGAATCCAGGACGTGCAGACCCGTGCCGCCGCGGCAGACCAGAAGGCTCTGGCCGCGCGCAGTGAAGCCGATAAGGCGCAATTGTCGGCGAACGGCGCAACCCAGCGCGTGGACACTCTGACCAACGTTGTTATCAACCTTGATAACTATCGCCCGGTGGTGGAGACGGCGGTGCACTTCGGATTCAACAAGGACACTCTGACAAAGGATGCCAAAGAAGCCATTGACCAGCTTGCTGCCAGCGTGGCCACGACCAAGGGATACATCATCACGGTAGAGGGTGCGACCGACTCGGTGGGCAGCGCTGAGTACAACTACGATCTCAGCCAGCGCCGCGCCGATGCCGTAATTCAGTACCTGGCGGCGGAGAAAAGCGTTCCGGCCTACAAGATTTATATGATCGGGATGGGTAAGGATAAGCCGGTCGAAACCAACAAGACGGCCAGCGGCCGCGCCGAGAACCGCCGCGTCAATATCCGCCTGATGACCAACACCGGGGCCACCACGACACCGGCGCAGGCTCCCAGCGACCAGACTCCGACGGCCAGCGCGAATCCGCCGTCGTTATAAGCTTAAGTTTCCCCTCCTCCCCGGAGGACTTTGCCAAACCAGGCCGTCCCATTTGTGGGCGGCCTGATTTTTTTTGCGTCCCGCCATTGGAGAGACGGCCGTCCCCGCCCGTCGGCCTTTCGCCCACGACGGATCAAGGCGATACAATTAAGGTGTGCGTACTCGATTCCTGATTGTTTCGTTGGCGCTGCTGACGGCGGTTTCGGTGGCCCAGGATGCGTCAGACAAGACGGCATCCGACAAAGCCGCTGCGGAAAAGGCTGCCGCCCGCAATCGTGAGGCCGAGGTAAGCTCCAGCCTCGATACAAGAATCGATATCAGCGCACCCAAGGACGACGCCAAGAACCATCCTGCCAGCAAGTCTGCCGTCGCGGATCTGGACGTCGCCGACAAGCCCGACACCTCCGGCGTCCAGGAGTTCCATCCCTGGAACCCGATGAAGGCGCTGAAAGACATTGAGGTCGGCGATTATTACTTCCGGCGCAAGAACTATCGCGGCGCGCTCGAGCGCTACAAGGATGCTCTCTACTACAAAGACAACGACGCCGTTGCCAGCTTCCGTCTCGCCGTGTGCCAGGAAAAACTCGGAGATAAAGCCGAAGCCAGGAAATACTACGAGCAGTACCTGAAGATTCTGCCGGAAGGCCCGTTTGCCAAGGATGCGCGCGCTGCGCTCGACCGGTTCGCGAAAACGCAGTGAGCTGAAGGGAAATTAGGAAAAGGGAGCCGGATAGTTTGGCCCCCATCGGTGAGGAGACTCCGAATGACGGCATCTGTCTTTATCGGGATCAGCGTCGACGGCTTCATGGCGCGGCCGAACGGCGATCTCGACTTTCTGCCGGAGGGAGGCGGCGAACCCCACGGTTACGACGAGTTCATGGCTAGCGTCGATGCGCTGGTGATAGGTCGCAAGACCTTCGAGACGGTTCTGACCTTTGCGAAATGGCCATACGGTGACAAGCGCGTAGTAGTCCTGAGCAGCCGTCCTCTCGACTTGTCCGCAGTGCGCGGAGGGGTTGTGGAACAGATGGCTGGGCCCCCGTCTGAGATCGTTTCCAAACTCGCTGCCAGCGGCGCCCACCACCTCTACGTCGACGGAGGGATCACGATTCAAGGATTCTTGCGCGCAGGCCTCGTTCAACGCCTCATCATCACGCGTGTGCCCGTGCTCATTGGAGATGGAATTCCTCTCTTTGGCGCCCTGCCGCGCGATGTGCGGCTGCATCACGTCGCGACGAAGCACTACCCGAGCGGCTTGGTTCAGAGCGAGTACCGGGTTGCCGCCTGACAGTCGCCGCGAGTTACTTCTCCACCCGCGAAAACTCCCCGGTCGAGGCGTTCACCGCCACCCGCAGCTTGGCGGTGTCGCGGTCCGTCCCGTAGATTACGTGCCACAGTAGTTCGTTCGTCTGCCGGTTCCAGTCCAGCACATAAAGAACAGGCGTGTCGGGTTCTTTCTCCAGCAACTTGTCTCCGCCGTGCTGCTGGGCGACGGCAAAGGCCTTATCCGTATCCACTTTGAGAAATTGGACATTGAAGACCTGAGTGCTGGAATTCGTCGGGCTGTAGCTGTCCTCGACGCTGTGAGAAACATCGCCCATTGCCCAGGTATAGGGCCTGGTCGTGTGCTGCGACGGCGAGGCGAATCCGGCGCGCCACTCCCCTGCCTTGCCGTCGCGGCCCTTGGAGTCCGTGGTAGGTTGTGATTCCACCCGATACGGTTGAGCATCCTGCGCCCAGAGGCGTGCGGAGATGTAGCACTTGTAGAACGCGCTGCTTCCGGTGATTGCCTCTGGGGCTTTCGGTTGAGGCTTCTCCGCCGGTGCCGGTTTGCTCGGCTCCGAAGAGCACCCAGCCATCAATCCCCCTGCTAGAATGGCAACCGCAACTCCAAAGACAACGACTGGTTTTTTCATCGACGATTTCCTGCTCGGGCATTCCATAGTAGAGTGGCCTCGGTTTGGCGACTCGTCGTTTCGCGACTCATTGTACTGAATCGGTGCCATGGATTCCTATCTCGAACGTTTGCGGCGGGAACTCGAAGATGCAACGGACGGTGCCACCGCCGGCGGCTTGGCGCAAGCTCCTGCCGGAAAGTGGAGTGCTGCCCAAATACTGGAGCACCTTTTCCTTACCTACCAGAACACCAACCGCGGATTGGCAAAGTGCCTGGCACAGGGTGCTCCGTTGGCTACGCGCGCCACGCTGAAGCATCGCGTGGCTGCGCTGCTGGTCGTAAATCTCGGTTACCTACCCGGAGGCCGCCCGGCCCCGGAACGTGTGACCCCGCGAGGAATGCCGCGGGAAGAGGTGATGCAAGCCATCGCGCCTGAGCTGCAGAAGATGGATTCGGGCCTGGACGATTGCGAACGCCGGTTCGGCGCCCAGACGAAAATCATGGACCACCTGTTCCTCGGACCTTTGACGGCCAACGAGTGGCGCAAGTTCCACTGGGTCCACGGGCGGCATCATGCCCGCCAGATTCGGGAGCGCCTGGGGCAGGCCTGATCCCCAGGGCAGGAAGACAGTCTAAGAAGACTTATCTAATCGGCGATCTTTACTCTTTAGTCTTTGTTGTCGTCCTTGTTGCTGGTTTTGTCCAATTCGTTCGCCGCAACCCCGGCCTTGCGCGCCTGCTCCCGCATCTCGTCGAGTTGCTGCCGGGCGTCATCAATCGCTTTCTTCTTGGCGTCGATGTCGGTCCTGTACTGCGCTTCGCGGATGGCGAGGGCGCCGGTGCTCGAATCGCTATACACTGCGGCCTCGCGCAGACGAAGTTCGCGCTGGTAGAGGTCGAGGTCGTGGTTCAGGGAAACGATCTTTTCTTTCTGCTGGGCGATTTTCTCGTTCCACTCCTTCGCCATCTTCTGACGGTCGGCAGCCGCCGCAGAGGAATCGACAGTAGCCGCTTTCTGCCCGGCGTTGGCATCGGCCTCCGGCGCCGGCCCGACCACGCTCAGAGATTCGGTGGTAGGCAGGTTGTCGTTATCGTAGTGGCGTGTGGTCGAACTCGTCTCGGCTTTGTCCTTGCGAACCGCCCGCGCGTAATCCCCGAGCGACTGAGCGGCTGCCCCGCTCATCCCGAGCAGGAGCAGAGTAACGATTGCCATAAGTTTCGTGTGCTTCATGTCATCATCCTTTCGCAAGGCCGCGATTTTGATCGCGGCTTGCCCTCGCTAATATCAACAACTCGTGGATGCAACCCGGGCGCCTCCCAGGAAGCTGCCAATTGTCCGATCCAATTGCGCCGCTTCGTGGGCGATGCCATCCGCCAACTGGCGCGCCAGTTCCGCATCCCGGCTGCACGCCAGTTGCTGCGCGTATCCCGCAATCGTAGTCAGCGAATGGCGCAGTCCCAGTGCTAGTTCCGAAGAAATTTCCTGATGTACCTTTTGATCGTGCCGGATGCGCTCAATGTCGGTCTTGTCCGTCAGCACAAGAGTCGTGCCCATGAGACTGGCGTCTTCGGCCAGAACGGGAGAAGCAGCCACTTCGAGTACGCGGCTCTCTCCATCCCGGGTGAAATAATTCAGCACCAAACCTCGAATTGCCGACTTCCCCGCCAGAGCGGGGGCAAGCGCTTGCTCGACGCTCGCTTCTGAAGATGACCCATTGTTTTGCAGATGCATGTCTTCCGGGCGCAACGTCGCCGTGCGGAAAAGATCGTCGGCATGTAGTCCCACCGGCGAGGCGAATCCCAACAGGGTGCGCGCCGCCGCGTTCGCTTGCCGCACCAGACCGCTGGTATTCAAAAACAGAACGCCGCAGGAAAGGTTCGAGAGTATGGTCGAGCTTAGCGTGTCGGAGGCCTTGGCTTTTCTGCGCTCCGACAGTTGCCGGGTGGTGAGTTCATGTTTCTGCTGCTTCAGTTGCTGAATGACGGCGTGATAGGCGTGCACGGGCAAGCCCTCTGCCGCCAACGGCGCGTGATTCCGCGATTCGGATTCATCAGCGAGATTCTTCCGCAGGCGCCGGATCAGGAATAAGCCCAACCCGAAAGCCGCCACGGCTGCGAAGAGAAGCAGGCCCATGCGCAGTAACATCGGATTGACCAGCGGATTCGCCAGCAGCCTCACAGCGTCCTCCAATACCATTGCAGGAGCCGGTTTCCAAACAGGAACGACAAGATCGCCATGCTGCCGAGAAACACGCCAAACGGCATCTCGTAAAAGCGGAGTGCCAGCCGCGCCGATTGCCACGCGCGCCGTCGAGCCTCTTTCGAGGAGCGCGAAGAAATGCCCGAAGCAATGCCGCGCGCCTCAAAGCGGCGAGTCCGTTTGATCCAGACTGCGAGCACCATGCTCAGTCCAAATATCGAACCCGCCAGCGATGCCGCAAAAATCGTTAATACCGTGAGCTTGGTTCCGAGGAACGCGCCGATCAACGCCATCAGCTTGACGTCGCCGAATCCCATCCCTTCGACCCCACGGGCGCGCAGGTAGATAGCTGCCGCGCCGTAGAGAAACGAGGCGCCGACCGCCGCTCCCAGCAACGAGTCTGACAGCGACCACATACGCCACGAAATCTCGCTTCTCAGCGCGGGCGATACCAGGCCAGGCATGATCCGCGAAGCCAGGTCATTCACCGGAACCACCAGGCTGAACAAGATTCCCAGAACCAGCCCCGGCAGAGTCATCGCGTCGGGAAGAAGCTTGGTTTCCGCATCGGTGAAGATCAGGCCCAGCAGCAGGTAGCCGAGCGCGATGCATTTCAGCATCTCGAGCGTCAGGCCAAAATGCGTGTAACAGCCAAGAAACAGCAATCCCGTGAGCAGTTCGATCAGCAGGTAGCGTGGCGAAATGGGCGCCTTGCACGAGCGGCACTTTCCGCGAAGAATCAGCCAGCTTAGTACGGGCACGTTGTGGTAGAGCGGGATCAGGTCTCCGCAATGAGGACACGCAGACCGCGGCGTTACCACCGACTTGCCGCGCGGCAGCCTGTAGATACACACGTTCAGGAAGCTGCCGAAGCACAGCCCAAGAGCGAAGATCGCAGGTGCAAGAAAAGGTTCCACGTGACAAGGTTCCACATGGGCTAAGTGCCCAGTCTGCTTGGATTTAAATGATTATAAGCCGCTCGGGCAGAGCCTTCTAAGCACGAAGGTCACTGTACTTTTGCTGCCTCCAAGTCATTGTGAGCAAAGAGGAAGCGCTGCTCATGCCGCACGGCTGATTTCCTGCTGTTGGGGCAAGAAGATCAAGAACACGGTTCCGGTCGCGCGCCCCTCTGCCCGGCTCCGCACCCGAATCGATCCCCCGTGTTTCTGCACAATGCCGCGCGAGACCCACAACCCGAGCCCGGTTCCGCTGTCCTTCTTCGTGGTGTAGAAAGGTTCGAAGATCTGGCGCAGTTTGTCGCGCGGAATCCCGCTGCCGTTGTCGGCGACCGTTATGCGGACTCCCTCCCTGCCGTTGCACCAGTCGCGGCCCATCGCCACCCGGACTTGCAGAGAACCTCCATCCGCCATCGCATCCACCGCATTCACCAGAAGATTGGCCAGTAGCTGCCGCAACTCACTAGCGTAGCCCGCGATCTCGCAACGGCTGCGGTAGCGTCGCGTCACGCGGATATGCCGGCCCACCAGTTTGCCGGAATACAACTGCAGAACTTCGTCCATGATAGCGGCAGGATCCATCGAACTCGGAGAACTGGCATCGCGTACGAACCCCAAAGTTTGTTGTGCCAATCGCGCTACCCGTCCCACCTCTTGTTCGGCCTGGGCCAGATATTCCGCGGCGTGATTGGAGTCATGGCGCGCCAGGTAAAGCAGGTTGACGACGGCCTCCAGCGGATTGTTGATCTCGTGCGCAATCGAAGCGGCGAGCCGGCCTGCGGTAGCCAGCTTTTCGCTGCGGCGCATGGCTTCTTCGGATTGCTTCTCGGCCGAAAGATCGCGGGCGATGGCCGACGTTCCCACGATTTTGCCGCGCGCGTTTCGCAGTGACGACACCGACAGCTGTATGGGACACCGGGTGCCGTCCTTCCGCATGCGCTCGGTCTGATAGGGAGCCACGTGCCCGCCGCTATTGAGGAGCGCGTGGTTGCGTTCCACTTCGTCGAGGCGTTCGGGCGGCGCTAATCGTGCCACCGGCAACCCCACTGCCTCCTCGGCAGTGTAGCCATAGAGTTGTTCGGCGGCGCGATTCCAACTGGTGATCGTGCCATCGGGACGGGAGCTGTAAATTGCGTCGCTGGAGTATTCCACGATCGCAGCCATTTCGCGGGTCGTGCGATCGGCGCGCAATTCCGCCAAGGTTTTCTGCCGAGCCATGCTCGCGGCGAACATGGAAATGGCCAGGAAAGCCGTCAGCCGCTCCAGATCCGCGCTCGTGCCGATGCGGAAACCGAAGTGCGGTACAACGAAAAAATCAAGGCAAGCGGTGGACACCAGCGAGCAGAATACCGCGGGGCCAAAGCCCAGGAAGCGAGCCGCAAAAATCACCGCCGCCAGCAAAAGTATAAAGAGATGGCGTTGCAGCGCGACGGAAAGCGTCCAGCAGCTGAGCGCCACCCATATCGCAAGCGCGGCTCCCAGGTATTGCACCAGCGCCGAATAGCGATTCCGCGCGATCCAATTCTTCAGATTAGCTCCAATTTCAGACATTTTTTAAGAGCGCTGCCAAATAGCGGGCGTAGCGCTGTTAGACCAAGTGGGCAAGAGGCTTTCGATGTCCTGAGAGAACTCTAGCAGCCCCCAGGGTGCGCGGCAACCGCCGCACGCGCGACGGTTGGAAGGAGACTAGGAAGGAAAATGCCGACCCGGCAAGCCGCTCGCGTTCGGGCCCCGTTCGCAGGTCAGTGTCGCCGGTCAGTGTTTGTGGAGAAACTTGTAATCGAGGATGGAGGCCGCCAGTCCAAAAGCGTCCTCGGTATTGTCAACCGCGTCCTTCACCCGAATCAGCCTCCCCTGGCAAAGTACATTGCTGTTCTTTTGGCCGGAGATTTCTTCGGGCATCTCGAAGATCAGTTCTATAAGCGCATTCGCCGGAAGTTGCTGCGGGCCGTTAAACAGCACCCCCGACTGGCTGATGTTCTGGATCATTCCCTCGTACCAGGTACTGAGATTTTTTCCGCGGTATCGAAGCGGAATCTTCGTTCGCAGGCGGCGTGCCCGGGGCATCCAGGTCGGGTGCCTTTGACCGGAGCGGCGTCGCACGGCGGTGGTCTCCGCCGTCCCTTGCTCCACCCGGCCTCCGCGACGCATGGTCTTCCAGTCATACTCGTAAGCGGTCGCGCACAGCAGGCAGACTTGGTAGTACTCTCCACTCGCCGCCCGGCGCGGCCAGGAAAACTCGTGCGAACAGTGTCCCAGCATGAGAACATCCATGAGTTTTTGCGGCATGATGACGGACTGCTAATTAGACACTTTCATCTTCCGACGGCTTGGCCGTTCTGAATAGGTTACTTCAGTGACTGTCCCTAATTTGGCCGAAAACTGGCGTTTTTGGACACAACTTGGACACAACTACTGGATCGTAGGCGGACACAAAAGTTCTCCGATCCTTTGCACCGCCGATTGGTGATCGGCGGAGTTCGCGTGCGTGTAGGTATCGAGCGTCAGATTCGATCCGGCGCTGTGGCCGACTCTTTCCTGACGTACTTTCATGGGAACGCTCAACCCGTCCATGAGCGAAAGGTTGCCGTGCCGGAATGCGTGCATCCCAGCACGCTTAATTTTGAGCGTGTCTAGGATGCCGTGCAGCGTGCGTGTTAGCGTAGCTGCATTCCATGTGTTGCCCTGACGGTTTGGAAAAAGCAGCACTTGATCAGCTGTGCCCCTTGCGATTCTGAGCCTAGCTTCGAGTGCCGGTGAAATCGGAAAGACTCGCTCTTTGCCGTTTTTCGTGCCGGTTATGTGGCCATGCCAGACGCTTTTCCGTACGCGCAGTGAACCGGGTACGAGATCGGAGATCTCCAAGGCGCGAATTTCTCCGGTGCGCATTCCGGTTTCAGCCGCCAACCAGAACATAGTTTTGAAAGGTTCCGGCGCGGCGGCAATGATCTGTTTCATCTCGGCCAAGGTGAATGTGCCGGTTGCCGGCGGCATTCGTCGTGGCAGGATCAAACAATCGAACGGGTTATGCGTGACGTAGCCCCATGCCTTTGCGCTTTTCCAAACCATTTTCATGATCAGAATTTGATTCTTTACGGTGCGAGCGTTGCGGTTGCATTGCCGGATGAACGATTGCACCAATTGCGTGTTGATTTCACGCAACGGGAACGAACCAAAAAAGGGTTCGAGCCAGTTGCGCAATACGCTGTCCACACTGGATTGCGTTGATGGCCGGTGCTCGGGTAGTACATCCTTGCGCCAACGCGCGGCGAATTGATTGAATGTGGCGACCCGAGTAGGTTGGTAATCGTAGCTGTTGATCGCACCAAGTTTAGAATCCAGTTCGCGCATTGCGAGCCGCTTGGTAGGAATCTCGGTTTTGTAGCCCAGAACAATCTTGCGGCAGATGCGCCGGACCCGTCCGTCGGGTTCGATCACATCTTCACGGTATCGGCCAACCCATGCCGGATTGCGTGATCCGCTCAGAAACACTGTACCTCTTTGATATCGGCGACGTGCCATCCGTTGAATCTCCGCGGAAAGCCCGTGCTCGATTGCCGACGGCAGTGTAGCATGAGCGGCTGGCATCGAATTGTTGATAACGGTTGACATCTACGGTTCCGGCGCTGCTCGGGTCATCAAAAGTTGAAAAAATAGTTGTCCGCAAACCAAGCGACCGGACGGCCCTGATCGGCCTGATGGTCGATCCACTGGCGCGTATCGGGGTACTCAGAAACACGTTCAACCCGTGCCGCGTTCTCCGCGTCCGCGTTTGCTTCTGACTGCAACTGCTCAATAAATTTCCATGCAGCTTCGGTGCTGTCGAACGGTTCACCGTGACAAGCGCCGGTTGCCTGTTCGATCACGCGGAATTGCTCACGGTATGCGTCAAAAAAGGGATCATCAGGTGCAATCTGCTCCACAATGAATTGCGGGATTAAATAGTAATTTTTCAATGGCTTTCTCCTGTGGACCGATTTTCCGTTGCTATCGGTGCGGATTCCGGTGCGTGCTCATGGAGCACAGGGCCTACAACCTTTGGCTGACGGCCACGGCGGCCACAGAGCCTACAAAACATCAGGGCACGCTCAGAACGGCGCTGGCGGCGCAGTTCCCTTTGGCATTCGACCTTACAGGTCGCAGCCCCACGGCGCTGCCTTTTCTCCGGTATCGGTTCGCGGCAAAGAATGCAATACGTGATCATGGCTTTCTGGTACTCTTGAATTGAACTTTTCGTGACCATGTGCCGTCCGTTTTCGGAAACAATTTGCAAGTAGCCCTGACGGGCCAGCACCAGCACCGTGTGCTGACTCAGATTGACCAACTTGCACGCAACTGCAAGGCTGACCGTTTGGGTCGTCATTCGTTCTCCGCTGAAATATCTAGAACCCGACCGTCACTCGGTGGCGGCGGAAACAGTTCGCCGGGCACGGCTGCCGTTTTCTTTTTCCGCGGCCTGCGCACTTTTGCCGGCTCACCGGCTAGGACGGTTTCCGACGCGCTATCGGTCGCTGCGACCGCTGGCGGTGCAGCCACAGGCTCGGCAAGGGCCTTTTTCTTGCGCGGTTTCGCTGGTTTCTCGGGTTTCGGCGGTTTCGGCTTGAGCAGCGGATTCAGAAACTTTTCGCAGCCGCAAAAATCTTGTCCGTTTTCAGTCGCTGAGCAACTGGTGCTCGTGCACTGGCACGCGGGATCGTCCAGCGAAAAGTGCTTGCAACCATACGCCACGCCATCAGGCTTGATCAAAATCTTGTAGGCCAGTTCGCCACGTTTCAGCCGGTTCACCATGCCGGGCTTGTGCTTAGTGCAGTGATCCCTTTTCCAGTGCTGACAAGCCGGATTGGCGCAACGGTCGTAATCGTCAACCGTTGGCGCGTCCGGTTCGGGCTGAGTTTGCTTATATTGCGGACAGAGCAACGACGGATGCGTCCGCTTGTTGCAGCTATGCGGCCCGTGAAAGAACGAGCAACTGCAACCATCCACACCACAGTGCGGAGTAGCATCAGTGTCCCAAATGTGCTGTTCGCGTGTGTGCTTGCAGATCTGGCACTTATTGTTCGGATTCGCGGGTTTCCTTACTTTGGCCTTGCCCGTTGACCGGTAGCCGCTTCTCCAGCGCCACTCTGGCCGCGATTTATAAAAGTAGGTCATTGCGTCACCGCCTTGGGATTGATGGCCCATGATTCGCTCTGTGTCTCACCAACCGACCGTACCCAGCCCAAACTGGCCAGCAGTTCGAGTACGTGGCGGGCAAGCTCGGGCGTGTTCATCCCAGACCAGCATTTTCGGTAAAGGTTGCGAGTCGTGAATGGATTGGGCAACTTGCCGTGCTGCAACTTTTCGCTGAGATCGCGGGCCGCATCCCGTTCCGGTGAGATCATGCCGCCATAGATTCGCTGCGCATGGCTTCTCAAGTACCGGCAAAAGCTTGCGGCCTGTTCCGTGTGCGCAAGCGTGATCTGCGCCTGTTGCCCAGCTGAGAAAGATTCACCAGCGGCGATGCGGTCGGCTAACTCGAACAGTGCTGCCAATCGGGGCAACAATCCGCGGTACTTGGCCAAATGGGCCACTAGGGCCGTGGGCAGATCACCGGGATTGCGAATCTCTCTTTCTAAGCTGACGAACCATGAATCGAAAAAGCCTTGCGCGTTCGGATCAAAGTGCAACCGCAAGGGGTTTTCATGGGGCAGTTCAACCAAACCGGAAAAAATGCGCTGTGCAGTCGCCAGCGCGTTAGCGTCCGGTCGCCGGTCAACCAACGTAAAACCGGGATTCGTGTCGGGACATACGAGAACCTGCAACCTTTGAAACAACCCGTCATTGTTCGGCCCAGCAGTACCGGCGATCACGTCGCGCATGTAGTGCTGCAACCGCGCAGGTTGAATCAGTCCGAACAATGACAAGCAAACATGCGGAGCCCAAATCTGGCCGCGTCCGATGCGATCCACGGCGTAACCCTCACAACCCGACCAGCTGGTTAGGTAGAAGCCGCGGTCGGCTTCACGACCCGCCTTATCCAGTGTGGCCAGAAAGCCAATCATTTCGTCGCGCAGCATGTACAGCCCACCGGGGTTCTGGGTCAGCATTTCGTGCGCTTTTTCGCTGGTGCAGTCCGTGAGCAGCAAACGCTTTTGCGGCGGCGGTTGTATGGAGTCGGGCCGTGTCTCATCCGGCGCTAGTGTGCCAGCCTTGAATCCGCGCGCCCAGATCTCCTGACGCAGCTTGATTTCTGCGTCACGCAACTCATAGCGTTGCATGGCTTGCGCGTTTTCTTCGCGCCAGCCGTTCTCAATTACCTTTAAGGGCTGAGTAACGGCGCTAAGTAAGGGGCTTTTCAGCGTTCCGGGAACCGCAACGATTGCGCCCCACAAATTGAGAGGCAGTTCCCAGCCGGTGTCCATGCACTTTGGCTGCACCAATGCGCGGCGATTCACGCAACCGGCAAGGCCAACCGTTACGGCTGCGCCGGGAAAATCAGGCGGTACTTGCATCCGTTCCGCAATGTCGCTAACCAGCGGTCGCAGACTTTCCGGCAACAGATTCAGAGTGAACGGATCGACCGGATCGCAAGCGATGGGCTGGGGATCGGGCCAGTCGTCAGGTTCCGGGTCGTAACGCATCTCACTTGCCGCAATTCCGCCGACTTCTTCGCTACTCAGTGGCGGATCGCACTGCTTTGCGTTCACAACTTGCAGCGCCGCCTCTATGGCGTCACGCGTTGCGCCATGGCGGCGCATTGCGGCCCCAAGGCGGAAAAGCGTATCGTTGCGCGTACCGTCTGCGATGCGTTCGCCAGCGGCAAGTTCGACGCTAGGGGCTGCACACTTAGGTGTGGCAATGGGCCGGATGACCAACTTCAAGAGCCATTCTGGGGCCGCCAGAATCGGAGTATCTGGGCCGTCGCCATTCCACTTATAGCAACCATTGTGCCGGTGCGACGGTGGGACAATGACGTAGCCGCCTTTGCCGCGAATGTCGATCCCCGATGCGAGTTCCCCAGTGCTGTTGACGATCTCGAACCCGTCCGTTTCCAAGTGCTCGGGATATTTAAAGTAAAAGTGCTGACCGCGCGGCGTTTCCGCGTGCAAGGTTTTCAGCCAATCCGACCCGTGCTCTTTTTCCCAAGCGGCCAAGGCTGACTCGCCGCCGGGGTCAATATCCACAGCAAATATTTGCGACTCAGGGCCAGTTGCCACGGCCCAGTTGCAGCCGGGGTACTGGCGATCCCATACTTGAATCATGGCCGCGTTGGTCGTGGCATCTTTCAGACCGTGTGCGGTCCGCGGATGCTTGCCAGCACGGTCGCAATCGGCCTTACGACATGAACAGTGACCGTCAGCATCCGTAGTATGCACGGGGAACATGCGCCTGCCCCGCTGCGCGTAACTCAGCACGGCAGGCAGCGCGGCCAACGGGGCCGGACGTTCTGGAATAATCTCCGCGGTGCTCATTCGTCACCGCCCATTTCGCCATGACTACGGCAACCGTAACAGCCATGACGACGCATGGGCCAAAAGACACCCCGTGCGTCCGTGTCGTGGTCGTAGCCGATCCGGTGACCATTGCGGTCGTAGATCCAAACAATCTCCGCACAGCACCAACGGCAATGATCTAGGTCCGGTGTTGGCGTCCAAGGTCGCGGTTCATCGAATCGCGCCAGATCCTCTAACAACTTTTCGATTAGTTCCGGTGTGGCAAATTTTTTCGCTTGCTCCGTGAGCAAGCCGGTGCTACTGTTTCCGTGACACATACTAACTCCAAGCCCTTGGGCCGGTTACCGGACAGGTGGGCGGCCTTTGGCTCTTTCTAACTGCCTTTCCTAAACTTGTTGTGCAGCAACAGCCGTGCGCCGTTTTCTGGCGGTGCCAATCCCAACCAGCTCGGCCCGCTCGATCTCGGATCGTGGGATCAATCTCCGCGCACCAATCGTGACGCTGCGCAAAGCACCAGTAGCAATCAGCCGATAAATCGTGTCTTTGGAAACATCCCAACGCCTAGCCACGCGGCCTTGGGAATTAAGCTGTTGGAGTTCAGTCTCTTGCGCGTTGCTTGCCATGTGATTATCCTTTTGCTAGAACGTAAGGTTCATTGCCGGTTCTAGCGCTGTTCCCAATATGCATGAAATGGTTCAGGGGTGCATAGGTGCCCTTTGGGCCAGTGGCCTTAACTGCTTTAAATGATCTACAGTACGTGGAAGTTATCGCGAACCCGACACCGAACCCAAGCCAACTGTACGGCGGTATTGTACGTACACGGTGTACGTACACATTGCTGACAAGGCAGTGACTTTAAGGCCGTTTCGCCATCAAGGGCGGTGCGGCCTTAGTTTCGAGGAGTAGAAAGTTTGCCCCAAGCCTGCGCACGACCCACGCAGCGTGCCGCCAAACGGCGCTGGTGGCACCGGAACCGCGGAAAAGGCACCAAGGGTAAACGCTTATGCCAATCAAGCGGGTAGTGCTTTGAAATAACTGGTACTCGGTACTGTCAGCTTTGTCAGTTCTGTCAGTAAATCATAAAAAAACATGGGGGGTTTTTTCGTGCTCGGGTACTGTCAGTGTTGTCAGTGCTATGGGGCATACATGGGCTGTCAGTACTTTTTGTACTCTCTTAGAAGAAGAAGAAATCAATATTTGTCAGTATTGTCAGTTCTGTCAGTGCCACTTATGATTGGTAACCCATGCATTTACGACAAATCTTGCGTCGCGGCACACCCCTCAAAGCACTGACATCACTGACAGGTACTTGTGGTTTTACTGACAGTACTGACAACACTGACAGGTAAATAAGGTGTCTGTCAGTACTGTCAGTTCGTGTCAGTAAATGGGTACTGACAGCCCTTACGGGTCGGTGTCCGGTCGTGACGACCGTGACCCCACTTAGTACGGGCCGCGTCCATGACCGATAGGTGGCACTAACGGTGTTGACAAGGTCAAGATAACCCGTGCTATGGTTGGCCATTATGTACAGTTCCAACCCATCATTAACTCGCGTAATCGAGCAGCACGCCAAGGATCAACAGATCCTATTTGCCGACCCATTACTGGACCAGCGCACAGTGCGCGTGGCTCTGGGAAATTGTAGTTACAGTTTTTTACGGAAGCTAATTCTGAGCCGCCGGCTGGCCGGATGGCGACCATCGCCTAGGGGCCATTTCAAGGTTCGGCAAAGCTCGCTGAAAGCGTTTCTGGCACAAGGAGAAATCAAAATTGAGTAGACCACGGTGTTGTAAGGTGTGTGCCAGCGATCCCGCGGATCTGGCGCGGATTAACGCCATGCTTGCGGCTCACGTTCAGCTCAAAGTGATTGCCAGCGAGCATCAGAACTTTTCGCGTGATCAGCTCTCGCGGCACAAACACCGGTGCCTGCAACCGCAACCCGTGACTGAAACTACTGAACCCGAGAGTACAACGGTACTGGCTGAGCGATGGTTGGCACGCGCAGATGCAACTTATCAAATGGCCAGTGTGAACGGAGATCCAGCACGCATGGTTTCCGCGATCAGCGCCGCCACGCGCGCCTTGACGCAACTGGACAAACGAAAAGCAGCCGCAGCCTTAGCCGCGGAAAAGGCTTCCGACGGTCCCGGACTAATGACCGTCGCCGAGTGCGACCGGCTGCTAAAAGAGTTCAGGCTCAAGCATGACGAAAGTCATTGCTACTACTGTGGCCAACCATGGCCGCGAAACGAACAGGAGAAAACGCCAGATGCCCAGCCCAACTGAACTTGAATCTGCGGTGAGCAACGTACTGGATCAACGTGCGGCATCAGCCCAAGCCCGTCAGGCCGAACTTGAACGCGCGGCGGCCATCAGGGCCGAACGCGAGCAGGCTGATGCTGAACGGGCCGCGGCAATCGTGCGCGAAAACGCATTGCGCGCTTTGTCGAACCTTGAAACCACGCGCGACACTCTCATAGCGCAGATCCGTGAAACCGTTGCGCGTTACCGCGCGATGCCCGATCAGATCTGCGCATTGGAACGTGATTTCGCGGTTTGCCTAAATCAGATCCACCAGCAAAAAGTGCGCCTAGGGCTGGCGCGGTGAAAGGACACACTTATGATCGACCACTCTCTTGCAGCTGAACTGCGCGCGAGTTTTACTGACGACGACACTTTGAATCTTACGCTGCCCGATCTGCCAATGGACAACCCACTGTACCAGTTCGACCTCAACAAGGTCACAGCGGGGAACAAGTTGCCAGTCAAAGTGTTACAGGATGAATTCCACGCTGCCATTCTCGGTCAGGTCGAAATCGTTGACGAAACCACTGGCCAGTTGGTCGAGAAAAAGTTTGCGACCGTGCCGGCACCGCCGCGGCAATTGTCGAAACCGGCGGCCCTTACGAAAACTGCGCAAGGTGCTGAATTTTTCGACGATCTGTGGATCGCACGGGCCTATAAGGCCGTCAATTCCGAGTATCGGGCTTGTGGCGATACTGGCAAGGCAATGCAGCAAGCTCTCGACCTGTTCAGCGATCAGCTTTCCGCTTCGGAAAGTGCATTGTTGCGCACTGCGGTTGAAAAACTAGATCTCACCAAGTTTTTGCAAATGTTCGCGGTCGTGCTGCGCCGCGGTGCGGTTTGAAGTTCTGCATAGAGCCTAGGCTCTTTGATTACTTCTCTCCTAGGGGAACGCAGAAACGGGGTTAGGCAAACTGCCCGGCCCCGATTTTAGAGTTTACGAGTTGCCCCTCCGGAACTCCGATTACTCGCTGGGTTGCGAGCTTTGACGGGTTGCGTGGTCCGGCAAGGGGTATAGTCACTGTGGTTTTCCCGCGCAGCCCGTAAATCCCATCGGGAACTGGTTCATGCAGCGAATCAGTTCCCTTTTCACTATGACGAGATATCAGCGACTAAAGCGCAGAACCGAAGCATGGAAAGCATTGCAGCTGACCCGCAAATTCTATCCGTGGCGCATTCGTCGGCCACAGCTGCCCTTACGCGCTGGCCGTGGAGTTTTCTTGCCCGACCGTGGCGGCCTCAGCGGCCTTACGTCTGCGCCACAAAGTCTGACGGCTTGCAATTGACGCATCGACTTGGGGCCGTCCGAATTTCTTTCCGGCTCGCTTGGCCCTTTCTAGTCCGGCTCGGGTTCGTTCAGCGATCACAACTCTTTCCTGCTTTGCCAGAGCGCTGAGCACACTCAGCACGATTGAATCGACCATTTCGTTGCCAGTATCGAGAAAGGGCTGAGTGTAGCTGCGCCATTCAACTCCCCAGCCTTTTAGCTCTTGTAGATAACCTATCGTCTTAACCACACCTTCTCTGCTCAACCTGTCGAGTGCCCAGAACACGAGCCGGTCGAATTGCCTCTGACTGGCAGCAAGCATCATTGCATCAAATTGCGGACGTGCTTTCTTCCCAGAGCCGGTCACGGTATCAACGAACTCCGCCACGATTACCCAGCCCGGTTGCTGACTGACGAACTCGCGCAGTTGCGCCAGCTGGTTTCCGTTCTCCTGCTTGTTCGTACTGACCCGGCAATAGATCCCGATTCGAGTTGGTTTCATAAGGGGTTCTCCTGTAACAAAAACGGTCAAAAATGTTGTTCGCTAAGTGATTGATTCTAAGAGTGCATTTTTTATCAAAACTCCCTTAACAATATCGGTCCGTTTTGCAACAGCATTTCTAGGGCGGGGAAAAGAAAGAGTGCACGCTCCCGGCTTCACGGTGCGTGCTACAGATCGCTCTCGGCTCGGATTCTGGCGTCTTCTCGGGACTCAGCGCACTGCTTACCACGAAGACCCGTGTCTCATCTTGCGACTCAGGCGAGTACGACTTACGGCCCGAACTGCCAGCCTGTTAGCCCTAGGACCAATTTAATACTATACCTTTATGCAACAATGTCAATGGCACTTGCAGACTTATTTATTTGTGTAAGCACTTTAAAATGTGCTCGTTTGGCAACATAACTGCTCTCAAAAAACCGGATTATTAGGGCCGAAAATCCGCATTACCATGCTGACGTTTTTGTTACATTTTCGATTTGCAAACATGGTCAATCTGGGGCCAACGTGTTGCAGAAAGGTAAGGCCGTACGATCACGGGGATCGCACGGCCCAAGGGTTCACAGCACCAATGCAAACGGGCTAGGCTAGTTTTTCCAGTTTCGCTTTCACTTTTTTCCCTTCCGATTCCACTTTTTTAGCTCGAATATCCATTTCCGTGGCCAGTTTCCGCCACTTCTCGTCACAAACTTGCATTTGGTTTAACCCGGCTATTTCTTCCTTGAGTGCCGCAATTAAGGGCTGAAACTCCTGTGCTCTCTTGGAAGCTTTCAATCGGACTATCAAGGCTGCCGCTTTTTCAATTGTGGATTGAAGATTTGGACCTAGTTTGGTGGTCACTGTTTGCCCCCCCTTGCTCTTGCGCGCAGGCAGTACCGCACGGCCCGAGCGGCCACCCGGTGCGGTCGTGGAAGCGGCTGATCTACAAAGGCGGCCTGATGGTTCCGGCTCGGGAAAGAGTGCATTGCCGGGTTCGCACCACACGTCGTCTCCGAGCACGGTGCGTGTTTCATCCACGATTGCCTTACAGAGAGCAACGCAGATTCTAAGTTGTGGAAGTACCTGTGCGGCCCATGCGCTCTTTCTGCTTAACTCCGTGCTCAGCTCGGCAAGATCTGCCGGACTGACCATTGCGACGGTTGTCGAGTACTTGCGAAGATCCGCCGCGGCGTCGATTACTTCGTTATTTGAAAATATGCTGAGAAGATCGTCGATCTCATCAAATTGGCTGATTAGGGTTTCTGCGGTGCGGGTAGTAGCGTGCTGCTTTTCTGACATTTTTGTTCTCCGGTGACACGAAGTTCAGCCCAAGCCTAGGGCGCAGGCTGGTTGGTCTGCTGGTGGACAGCGGTGAAACCAATTTGGAAGCTGACAACGGAGAACTAGTGAACAGGTAGGATCGCCGCGCTCAGCCCGGACTCGCGGACGTAAAAATGGTGTGGTGCATTAGACTCCTTTTTCGTGGTTTACGGCATTTGGATTATACTACTCTTTTGCCGCCTTGAACCGCCCGACTGGCGCGGCCTTTCAGGGCCTTTGCCGGTCATGCTACGATTGGCCCTGCATCTCTGGAAACAGCTTTCGCAGCAAGAGTGAACCCGTAACGGTATACGTCCCGCGGCGGCGAGCGACCCGTGCGGCGAAGCTGGCGAGAAAACATCCGGCCCCGTCGTCGCTTGCGACGGTGGGGCCGTTTGCTGTGCGGGTCAATGAGTGTAATCGCGATTTATCAACAACTACCGCACAGTCAGCCCGCTATCGCGCCCAGCAACGCCACGATCAGGAGCAGCGAGAAGAACAGCCCAACCAGCCACCATCGGCTATGCGCCCAAGAAGCAATGCCAGTCGAACAAAAGCCCGTGATGGCACTCGCCATGAGTACAAGCCACAGCGTTTGATTGAGTGACCCATTCAAGACGAAGATGAGTGCAGACGCCACAGTAACGCCGCTGCCGACCGCCCCTAAGATGGAGGCGGGAGATTTCCACGTCGCGCTTTTCACACGATAGACGATACTCTCACGGGCATCGGACTACCATAACTGTCGAGAACAGGGCGTTAGCACAAGCTTGCGCTTTTGTTTCGCCTTTTTGAAGGCCAATGAGTGCTAACGAGATATTACGCCAGTCATCCTGTTTCGCCGCACAACTAGATGGGGCTGAAGCGCCCGAGAATCTAGGCAAAGAAGTTATCCGGTATGACCACGGCTGCGGCTACAAACAATGAACATGCAATCATTGCCACGTCCGTAACGCCGATGGCCCTCCGACGCGCAATGGCATAGGGAATAGCTGGCAAGAGCCAGAGCATCACAGCGAGGCAACCCAACATCCCGACAATCACAATCATTGGGTGAATGTGCATCATGCTAAACCCAACCATCTGCGGCCCGCGTGACCACGTCCACACCGTCTTCTCCCACATGATGCGTCCCGCAAACAACACCGCTATTGGCGAGGTGCAGCACCACCACACCCTGAGAAAGTAGGGCAATGCGCTTCGTGTCTCCACGGGTCGTATTTTACGCGCATCCAGTTCGCGTAGGGCTAACTACTGTTAACAGGCGTCTCTAACAATGTCGGCGCTGTCAAGCACTTTTGAGGCGCACCAGGCCGTGCACTCCGAAGAGCGCCATTTCGCTCTCGTGGAAGGTTTTGCTTTTGCTCTACCAACCAAGG
>Ga0187887_10001050_pt1 | contig 24658 bp, 22 predicted proteins | sample June2016WEW_7_10_FD_132977 | JGI IMG/M metagenome (GOLD analysis project Ga0187887, IMG submission 132977) | Peatland microbial communities from SPRUCE experiment site at the Marcell Experimental Forest, Minnesota, USA - June2016WEW_7_10 | ecosystem: Environmental > Terrestrial > Soil >... | reverse complement strand
CTTTCGATCAAACCTACCAAAAGGCCCGCGATAATCGTTCCCTCGATATTGCCGAAGCCGCCTATGATGACGATGGCAAAAGCCTTGACGATCACCGAGGTGCCGGCGAAAGGCGTCAGCACCAGCACGGGTCCGAGCAATGCCCCGCTCATCCCGGCGAGTGCGGAGGCGATCACGAAAGTCAGCATGATCAGCTGGTTGGGATTGATGCCCAAGAGCCCCGCAGTTTCGCGATCCTGGGCCACGGCGCGCAGTGCCTTGCCGAGGAAGGTAAACCGCATGAAGCCGTAAAGCAGGATAATACTTGCGCTGGAGACAAGAATGATCAGCATATTCTGAACCGTGAGGAACAGACCGCCCAAACGCATGACGCGATTGCTGTACGGGGTGTCGAACGCGTAGGGAATGGGGCCGAGCAGCGCCAGCATGGCGTTCTGCAGCATGATCGAAACGCCGATGGTGGCGATCAGCGGCAGCAGTTCGTTGCCGCGCTCTCGTAACGGTGAAAATATCGCGGCATTGATCAACCAGCCGAGAGCCGCACCGGCAATGAGCGCGGCCGCTATACCCGCGACATAACTTTCGCCAAAAAAATGAGTGACGACATAGGCGGTAAAGGCACCCAATGTCACGATGTCGGCATGGGCGAAGTTGATCTGGACAAGGACGCCATAAATCAGTGTAAGCCCCAATGCGACCAGCACGTACAGGCTTCCTATGACGACGCCATTGATCCCCTGTTGCAGGACGATGCTGATCATATCCGCTGAACTAATTCCACTTCAGGGAGATCCATGACAGATCCGGTTTCGTCTCCATGTAGTGGACGGTGTCCATCTTTACGTTTTGATTGCTCTTGTCGAATTCCACGGTTCCGGTCACACCGGCAAAGTCTGTTGTTTCTGCAAGCCTATCGCGAATCGACTGCGGATCCTTGCCGCCCCGTTTCACGACGTCCGCGATCAACATGATCTGATCGTACGCGTGTGCGTTAAGATGCGTGGGATCGGCGTTGAATCTTGCCTTGAAGGCCCCGACGAAATCGCGGACCAAAGGCCTCTGATCTGTCGGGTCGAATTGCACGATGCGGATATAGCCGATTGCGGCGTTACCGGCCTTCTGTTCGAACCCGAAAGGCAGCCAGATCGTCCCGAGCTGTATGGCTTTGCCCCCGCCGCCTTTCACAACGCCGGCCTGCATCAACGCTTGGGTAATCTTCAGGCCTTGTCCTTCCAGCGTATAGGTCGGGATCACGTCGACGTCGCCCATGCCGGCAATGCGGGTCGCGATGGCGGTGAAATCGTTGACGTCGCGGCCGAAACCGATATCGGTCAGCACTTTGCCGCCGAGTTTAGTGAAGGTATCGGCGAACACGTTGGCATTGCCAATTCCCGCATTGGTGTTCTCGTGCAGCAGAACAGCCGTTCGCGCATTCAAGCGTTTGTAGGCATTTGTGGCAATGTCGACGCCCTGCATCACTTCGTTCGGCATGATGCGAAACGTCCAGGGATTTCCGGGATCGGTGACTTTTATCGACGACGAGCCTGCATTGATCAGCGGGATTTTGGCTTGCTCGACGATCGGCATGACGGCCAGCGTGGCGTCTGAGCATTCTTCGCCGATCAGCACGTCGGGCTTGTACTCGTCGATCAGACGTTTGGCCGCCTGGGTCGCCGGCAAGGGCGCGCATGAGGAATCTTCGTACTGGACCTCGAACGTGTAGCCGCCGACGCCGGCCTTGTTGGCTTGATCGAGCGCGAGTTCGATGCCTTGCTTGTCCTGGGCGCCGAAATACGAACCGGGGCCGGAGATCGGAAGCAGTGCGCCGATCTTGATGACGTGGTCGGCGGCCATTGAGGGCGTTACCGTCAGAGCGGCAAAGCCGACAAGCACGCCCAAGTAGAGGAAGATCCGGAAGCGGGTCATGACGATGTCCCCTCGCATGTGGTTATGAGAGCGAAGTTCCTTTTTGGCTGTGACGAACCGATACGTGCCACGTCGTGAAAGATCGGCGCTCCGAACTAGGCCGCACCGGTCAGTGGAGCAGGGGCGGATCAGAGCTTGATATTGGCCTGTTTGATCGTGTTCCGCCATTGCACAACATCGTCCTGAATAGTCCGTTTAAACTCGGCCGGGGTCGAGGCGACCGGCTCGACCCCATAGACATCCAACCGCTCTAAAAACGCTTGATCTTTCAGGGCATTCTGGGCTTGACGTGCGATCAGGTCAACGACGGATGGCGCCGTTTTTGCGGGCGCTATCAATCCGTTCCAGGTCTCGGCCCTAAAGTTGGAATAGCCGCTCTCGGCCACGGTTGGCACGTCCGGCAGGAGTGCGGTTCGCTTGGCGGCCGAGACAGCGTAAGCGCGTAACTCCTTCCCGACGTGCGGTATCGCCTCGGAGAGGTTTGCGAAGTAAACCGGCACCTGATTGGCAATCACATCTTCAATTGCCGGACCGCCGCCTTTGTAGGGCACGTGAATCATATTCAAGCCAGCCCGATCGCAGAGCAGAACCATCGCCAAGTGGCTGAGACTGCCCGCCCCGCCGGACGCATATGGCACCTGGCCAGGGCGAGCCGTCACGTAGCTGACGAATTCCTTGAGCGTCTTCGGCTCGAACTGCGGATTGGCAACCAGGCAAAACGGGTTGCTCACCAGGTTGCTGATTGCTGTGAAGTCGGTCAGAGGGTCGTAGTCAACGGTGTCGAGGACAGGCAAGATTGCGATTTGCGGCAATGCCGCCACCATCAATGTGTAGCCATCCGCCGTCGCACGCGCCAACGTGCTGGCGGCAACAACACCACCGGCGCCCGGTCTATTTTCGACCACGAAAGGCTGTCCGAGTGCCGTGCTCAAATATTGCCCGATGAGCCGCGCGATTCCATCGGTATTGCCGCCCGCCGCGAACGGAACAAGAATTTTGACAGGGCGATCCGGCCACTCCTCGGCAAGCGCTCTGCCCGAACTGCGGGCGAACAGGGCGGTTGCTGCGAGGCTCGTCAGGAACGCTCGCCGCGTTGTCACTTCGTTACCTTTGGAATGTGATCGCGCGGGGTGGTCAAATGAATTCGCATCATATCCTCGACGTGTGTGACGCTATTGCACTCGCTCGGCCGCCCGCAGCCCATCGAACATGGCCGTTCGCATCAGATACGTGCGGGATTTGGCGGGATCGGACGCAATTTCGCGGATCTCCCGCATCCGTTGCTCGCGGACCAAGGCATCCTTCTCTTCCAGAACGCGTTTGTTCTGGATGGTCATGGCCTGCAGGAATTCATTGGCGACGTGGCGCCTCTGGCGATCGTAGAGATCGAGCAAATCGTCCGGCTCGCCGCCCAGAACAAGGATCAGGTTTTTCGCCAGACTGACTGCATCGTGAATGCCGAAATTCATGCCCATCCCGCCAAGCGGGTTATTCACATGCGCGGCGTCGCCGGCGAGGAGTACACGGCCTTGTCGATAGGTCGCAGCGACACGTTGGTGAACGGTGTAGAGATTGGTGTGCAGTATTTTGTAGGATTGCTCGGACGGCCTAAAATCCTGCAATTTCCGCGTCGCGTGGCCATGATCCAGCAGTTCCGCCGTGGTGGCTTCGGACGCGGTCGGGTACACGACCCGCCATACCCCCGGCGGCCCTGACCCCGGCACTTTGAAAAGAGCGCACCACTCGCGGGGGTCGGAAACATAACAGCTATATGCGAAACCGAGCTGCTCAAAATCGGTATCCGTCGTGATGACAAGAAAACGCTCCTCATAAGTGAAGCCCGCGAAATCGATACCCTGAGACTTGCGGACAATGCTGCGGCCGCCATCGGCTCCAATGACGTAGGCCGCGTTGTGCACGGTCCCATTCGCGGTTTGCAGCGTAACCCCGGAGTTGCTTTGGACGACCGATTCTACCGTTTCCCCGTAGCGAATCTTGACGTTCGGAAAGGCGGAGAGTTTCTCAGCCAGCGTGGCGACGAGTTTGTGCTGCTCGCACTGCAGACGGTACGGGTACGGCGTGATGTCGGCAAGAATTCCGAGGTCAAACTCTGCGACAAGTCCTTCGATGCGCCCACGAAATTGCCAACGCGGACATAGGATTCCCATGTCGTGGAGTTTTTCGGTAATGCCACTTTCGGCGAACATCTCCAGCGTCGGCGGATGAAAAGTCGCCGCGCGCGGGTCGTCATAGATCTCAGCGCGAGAGTCGAGCACCGTTACCGTCACGCCGGCCTGGGCAAGAAAAAGCGCGGCCGTCAATCCGGTCGGTCCCGCGCCGACAATGACGATATCGTTCTGATCCGTCATGTCTTGCTAGAATTCCTCGAGAATACGTCCGCAGCCATAGACGCGGTCCTCAATTCCGATCCGGCGAAGGGCATCCCAATAGGTCACCACGTTCAAGGCCAAGACGGGCTTCTCCAACCAGCGTTCCGCCTCGGCCGCCACGGCACCGTTTGCAAGGTTAGTGCCAACTTGGAGGATTGCGTCGACATCGGCGCTATCGATATCGCGCAGGACGCGACGGAGCGTTGAAGGCGGGACTTCGGCTATCGCAAACGGCGAAGCACACTTCATTCCCACTAACCGGACGATCTCGAAGCCGGCCTCGGTAAGATAACCATGCACCGTAGCATCGCCCTTGGGCTGATGGGGTGTAAGAACGGCAATGCGCTTGGCGCCAAACCTTCGAAGCGCGGCGACCGCAGCTGTCGACCCCATCGAAATTCCGACGCCAGCCCGCCGAGAGAGTTCCAGCTGCAACGCATCCGCGCCGGCGACCCCGCCGGTGAACGCCTCGATCGCAACCCCCATGATGACGTGGTCTGGCCGACAGGTCATGATTTGATCGATGGCCGGGCCGATGCCATCGCGCATGGCCTGAACGTGAGCAAGAAAGCCTTGATCGCTCGCTTCAATCGGCCGCTCTTTGATCGTGAGCCGCGCGACATGATTGGTTACGCCGCGCGGCCGGAGCGGTTCGCATTCCGGGCCGACCACCGTATTTGTCGATGGCACTACGATGCCGATCTTTTTGCGGTATCCAAGCGCATCCATGGTCGACACTCCCTGGTGATTAGAAAGATTTTATGCGGACAATCGAATGGAGCCTTCAGAACGCGCTATCAGTGCGAAACCTTATATGCCTTCACGATGCCGGCCCATTTCGTGATCTCGCTCGCCAGATGGTTCTTCAGAAAGGCACTATCATAGACGGCGATGGGGCGATCAACCCCGACCGCACCGTTTCCCCGGTCGAACGCTTGAATGGGCTTCAACGAGATTGGAACAGCCGCACGCCGCGATCGTCTAAAACGAACAGCGGGGCGTATTCCGATTCATCGGTGTCCCGCACGAGCGCCAAGGTCGAGTCATCGAGTATAAGCCATCGATCGTCCTGATATACTGCGACAACCATGTGATCCTCGACGTGATGGCGCTGATGCACGATGACGATCCGGATGTGGTCTGGCGCAACGCCCGCTTCCCGAAGCGCAAAGTATTTTGCGGTCGCGTAGGCTTTGCAATCGCCCTCAGCATTGATGGCATCAAGTGCCGTCAGCCACTCGCTGGGCTCGAATGGTCTGATCGAGAGATTGATCGTCCGATTGATGTGACCAATGACCGCCAAGCCCTCTTGGTCTCGTGCTTCGCCGATGATCTCCCATAAAGTGCGCGAGGGCCCGCATTCGGTCGAGGTGCTGTCGACGCAGGCGCCCAGCAACGCATGATCGCCTCCAAGCTCCTCGTACACGATGCGCCAGTTGTCGAGGAGCGGCCCTTGGGGAACGTCAACGGTATTTCCGCCAAACGGATCAACGGGTCGCGCGTAACAGCAATCCGCCGTAGCGATCAAGAGCGCGATAGCCGTGAAAAATATTCTTCTTGTCATCGTCGTCGGCCCGCTCAATAGCTAAGGCGCCACGCCCGAAATTAGCGCCGGACGCCCAACAGACGTAAGCGCGACAAGGCAAGCTCGCCACATCGCCTTGGTTTCGCGGCGCCCATACAATGGTTCAGTGCAGTCTGCCGGTTCGATTTCCGGACCAGGCACACCGTCGATCAGATTACGGAACGGTGAGTTGGTCTGTGCTCGGACAAGGCGGTTGTCCCGAAATGTGCCTGGACCGCATGACTTAATGATATCCGATGTCCGCACGTACTTTGCCGCGAAACACCCAATACGACCAACCCGAGTAAACGAAAATTATCGGCAGGAGAAACAGCGTGCCGATCAAAAGAAAGGCCTGGGTGCTTTCCGAAGATGCAGCCTGCTCGAGCGTAAAATGTCCGGGCACGATCATCGGCCACAGGCTGATGGCAATGCCGAAATAGGACATGACGAACAAGCCCAAGGCCGCAATGAAGGGGGCGTACTCGGACGCGTTGTTGAGGGAGCGCCACGCGTACCAAACCAAGCCGACGGTTATGAGCGGAACGGGCGCGAGCAAGCCGACGTTCGGCCAGGAAAACCAGCGCGCCGCGATATGCGGATCTGACAGTGGAGTCCACAAGCTGACGATTGCAATGACCAGGGTTGTGCCGGTCAGGCAGCCCTTTCCGAGCGTCCGAGCCCAGTCCTGCAGACCACCTTCGGTTTTGATCACCAGCCAGCCCGCACCGAGCAGCGCGTAACCAAACACCAAGCCTATTCCAGTGAAAATGGAAAAGGGCGTAAAGCAGTCGAATGAGCTTCCGACAAACTGCCGTCCCTCTACTTGGAAGCCCTGGATGAATGCACCCAAGACGATACCTTGTGCGAAGGCGGCCAGCGTCGAACCGACGGCAAAGCCGTGATCCCAGAACGTGCGATGCTCGGCGTCCCGATAGCGAAATTCGAAGGCGACTCCGCGGAAGATCAACGCGAGCAGCATCAGCAGGATCGGAAAATAGACTGCCGGAATAATAATAGCGTAGGCGACGGGAAAGGCGGCAAGCAGACCTACGCCACCTAGGATGAGCCAGGTTTCATTGCCATCCCAAATGGGCGCGATGGAGTTCATGACCAAATCGCGGGCGCGGCGATCGGGCGCGAAGCTGTAAAGCATTCCGACGCCGAGATCGAAACCGTCAAGCGCGACATAAGCGAAAACTCCGATTGCGAGAATTGCCGTCCAAATCGGCACGAGGCTGAGCGTCGGTGTCATCGTGCGGTCTCCGATCCCGCAGTCGCCAAAGCGTCGATCGGCGATCTTGACCGGCCGCTGCCGACCGGTGCGCTGTCATCGGATGGCTCGGGGCCACGCCGGACAAAGCGAAGCATGGCGGCGAGCCCCGCCGGGTAAATCACCAGGTAGACGGCGACGTACAGCAGCAACGAAAGCAGGACGTCGCGGCCCGTCAGTGACGGGGAAACCGAATCCAATGTTCGCATCAAGCCATAAATCGTCCAGGGCTGTCGTCCGACCTCGGTTGTCGTCCAGCCCGCGATCACCGCAATAAATCCGAGGCAGGTTGTCGCCTGACAGAGCCGCAGATACCAACCAGTCTGGTCCAGCCGGCCTCGCGCCATCAAGACGAAGCCGGCCACCACGACCACCAGCATCAGTGATGCGACCCCCACCATGGTCCGGAACGCGAAGTAGACGATCGCTACTGGCGGCCGTTGATCGGGCGGGAAGTCTTTGAGGCCCTTGACTTCGCCATCCCAGGAATGGGTCAAGTATAGGCTCCCGAGGCGTGGGATTGCCACTTCCGCGAGGTTGCGCTCCGCTGTGGCGTCAGGCCAACCGACCAGCGAGGCAGGAACTCCGCGGCCGCCATCCCACAGACCCTCGATTGCAGCGAGCTTAGCCGGTTGATGCGCGAGCGTGTTCCGGCCATGCAAATCACCGATGATCATTTGCGCCGGTACAAAAATCGCCAGGAACCACAAGGCGAGCCGCAGCATCATGCGCCCTTCGGCCGGCGATTGTCCGCGCCGAACCGTGTAGGCACCGACGCCAAGCACGACAAAGGCCGTCGTTACGTAAAAGGCGCTGACCGTGTGCGCCAGTCGGTAAGGAAACGAGGGATTGAAAACGATTTCAAGCCAATCTTTCGGGAAAAATCTGCCGTCGATCACCTCGTAGCCGACCGGAGTTTGCATCCAACTGTTGGTGGCGAGGATCCAGAACGACGATGCCAAGGTTCCCCCGGCCACCAGCGCTGCGGCGACGAAATGCATGGACGGGGGCACCAGTTTGCGACCGAACAGAAGCACGCCAAGAAACGTGGCTTCAAGGAAGAATGCCGTCAAACCCTCATAGGCCAGCAGCGGGGATATCACATTGCCTGCGGCGTCGGAAAACCGGCTCCAATTCGTTCCGAATTGAAAAGGCATAACGATGCCCGTAACGACACCCATGCCGAAGGAAACCGCGAAAATCCGCAGCCAGAATTGTGAGAGGTGTAGAAACACGACCCGACCCGTCAGCGCATACGCGCCTTCGAGGAAGGCGATGAACGATGCAAGGCCGACAGTGAACGCTGGTAGAAGGATGTGCCAGCCTATGACCCACGCGAATTGGAGGCGAGAAAGGGTTTCTGGATCAAGATGCATCGTCCCCGCCCATAATCTGACATCAAGTTAGCTTCAACATGCCATCTTGCAAAATCTTCGATGGCGTCTCATTGGATTTGGAATTCGATTGCAGGACACAGGCGCTTTCCGTTTATGGTGACGCCCAGCTGTCCGATTTGCCATCGATCTTTCGGCGTACTTGATCATATAGAAGTATTACGTCTCGGTCGCATCCGAGTGGGCTGAGGCAATGGCTTCGGCCATTGCGGAAAAGCGGTCAGCGCCGCGGCTTGCGGCTCTATCCTGGCAAGATCAGCGCGCTCAGCGTGAAAGATGCCGCAACGCGCTACCCTTGTGCAGGGCAACGTGGCTCGTTTTGTCACTCTTGATCTCATACTGAGGGGTGGTTTTGTTGGCGTGATGAATGTAGCCTTTGTAGTTCACATCATTGGTGTGCACTTTAATGATCGTACCGCGCACCCGGCCGGCTTCCGAGTTCCAGCTCACGTGGTCGCCTACTTTGAAGACCTTTTTCATGGCTCAATCTTGAGTGCGCACACTGGGAGATTAGACCCCTTAGCACGGACCGGTAGAGCAAACGCGCCACGCGCCGGCACCGCGATTTCCACTTTGGGACGAGGCAGAAGCCTCGCTAGCTGAACCAGCCGCGTCGAGAACCGACGTTCCCCGAACTGCGATTACAATCAGCGTTAGGGACTCTCGTGACACTTTCGTCGGCGCGCTTTTGTCGAAGCCAGCGCCACATGGTGTGTCCTGCCAAACACTGTGTATCGCAGTAGAGCAGGCTCGTTTGCGATTCCCGCACATAGCCGTCTTCGATCTTCCGGCCGCACAGCGCACAGTGGGTTTCTGTATTCGGGATACGATCGTTGACAAAGACGAACCTGGTCGGGCGCAGAGATCTGCCCGCTCTTGCGAATAACGGGCTCGCGCCCATGGTGAAACTCCATCGGTTCACCGTCGACCGGTGTCTGCGTGGATTAGGTTGTCCCAAGCGGCACACGGACAATTGTACGTGCGATGACGCGACTAAGACTTTCGTGTGAACAAGTTTGGATCGTGCCGTCAACGCGCGATTTGGCGATGCCACGGTAAGAGTCTTGTAAAAACGCGGTCAAGGGAGCGGCGCGATTTTGAACGTCGCGATGACGAACGCCCCGGCGGTCCTCCCGCCGATGCAGCGTGTTCGTCGGCGCGGCTGTACGGCCGTGTCGCGTTCTTAAGGGTCCGTCACGAGCTCGGCCGCCAGCGTAATCACGGCATTGAGAAGTTTCGATACCGGACAGTTCTTTTCGGCGACGCCGGCAAGCCGCGTGAAAGTGGCCTCGTCCAAGTTTGGCACGCTGGCGCGCTGACTGAGCGCGGAGCGGCTGGTGCGGAAGCCCTGGCCTTCCGGATCGAGGCTGACCGCCGCTTCGGTGGTCAATTCGGAGGGCGTAAATCCGGCGCTTTGCAACTGAAACGCCAGTGCCATGGTGAAGCACCCCGCGTGGGCCGCAACAACCAATTCCTCGGGATTGGTGCCCTTTTCGTTTTCGAAGCGGGTTCTGAAAGAATGGGGCGTTGCAGCGAGTACACCGGAATCCGTCGTTAGCTCGGCGGTCCCGGAGCGGCCGCTGCCGCGCCATACGGCTTTTGCTTTTCGGATCATCGACGTCTCCTTGTCAAATTGGCGACGTCGTCGCTTTGCGGCATGACCCGCATTCGCTCTCGGCAGGAAGCCATCAGTCCCGACTGTCTCACCGGATTCTATTTTCTTCAAAAAAACGCGCTTGCCGCCATCCGGCATTCGTAGGAAACAATTCATATCAACGTATGAGTGGGGCTTCGCGCATCAACGGTGCGGACGTTTCTGTCTGCGCCTGCCAAAGGGCGAGGCGGTTGGCGGTATTCCGCTGTGCTCCGCATCTCACGGTACAGAGTCGGGTATAATACTTTTATATAGTCAGTTACGCCGAAAGCCCGATGGTAAGCCGCAGGGCTGAACGGCACTATCGCAAACGAGGCTTGATCGCTGATTCCTGTTTGCTGGAGGAGGAATCGTTATGCACAGCTCGGAGCATTCGGCCGCGACGCGGGCTCAGTGCGCGATACCGGATCTGCAACGCGCCAGCGATTTCCAGGTCACGCTTCTCGGCATGGCGGGGCACGATCTGCGTCAGCCACTGCAGGTCATTCAAGGCACCTACGAACTGTTGCGCAATCGTACTTGCAGCAAGTCGGAGCGGGCCTGGATGGACAGTGGCGAGCGGGCGCTCGGCAGGCTGACGGAGCAGCTTGATCGATTGTTGGATGCCATCCGTCTCTACGAATGCACCAAGGCGATAGAGCTGTCGTCGGTTGCGCTTGCACCGCTGTTCTGGCGGCTGCGCAATGAGAACGAGGACGCCGCTCTGCGCCGCGGTATCGACATGCGGGTGTGCTCGACGGAGGCCGTCGTCAAGAGCAACCTGGTCCTGCTTAGCGGCATCCTCCGCAACCTGGTCACCAACGCCGTAAAGTATACCGAGCCCGGCGGGCGTATTCTCATCGGATGTCGCCGGTGGGGTAATGAGGTTCGAATCGACGTTTACGACACCGGTATTGGCATAGCGCAGGAGCAGCTGCAGAGGATCTTCGACGCGTTCGAGCGCATCGACTCCTCGCGCTGCCAAGGACTGGGCATAGGACTGTTCGTCGTCAAACGGGCCGTTGAGCTGCTCGGTCACCGCATTGAGATCAGTTCGGTCGTGTCGCAAGGCTCTCGTTTTTCAGTCTTTGCACCGCGCGCTCGGTAGCGCGAACACTCGGCGACATTTCGAGCGACGGAAAGTCTGGCCCGATGATGTGGCGCCGCTCAAATCTCGAAGCGGGATCCGTGGTGACCACCGGTGGGGCCCGAGAGGGCCTGAAATCGAGATCAACTACAGCCCATCGGGTGACGCGACGTGGTCGTGCCTGCGTCAGGCCGAGAGATCAGGCAACTTATACTTTGGTTTGATCCACACTGCAATCTTTGCCATGCTAAATCGACCGAGGGGTTATCAGATGGGCCCTGTCATGACGCTCCAGACGAGCGAAAGGGCGATCGTACACATCGTTGATGACGATGCGGCGGTGCGCGACGCGTTGGAGGGACTATTTGACACGGTAGGCCTTGGCACCAAATCGTATGCCGCAGCCCGCGATTTTCTGGCTACCGGCGTTGCGGATAATCTTGGGTGCATCGTCATCGACATCCGCTTGCCCGATATGAATGGGTTGGAGTTTCAGGTGCAGCTGACTCAGATGGGTGTTCGCCTCCCGGTGGTTATGATGACCGGATATGGCGACATTGCTATGTCGGTTCGAGCAATGAAACGTGGTGCCGTGGACTTTCTTCCCAAGCCGTTTCGCGATCAGGACATGCTCGACGCCGTCATGAGCGCCATTGAACGCGATCGGCAGCGGCGGGTCATTGACGAAGATGCTTCGCTCATTCAGCAGCGCTTCGGAACTTTATCGGCCCGGGAACAGCAGGTGATGCTGCTGGTGACCGCCGGAAAGATGAACAAACAAGTGGCCGGTGATCTGGGAATAAGCGAGATCACGGTTAAAATTCATCGCGGCGCGGCCATGCGAAAGATGGCTGCACGCACCCTGCCTGATCTCGTCCGGATGGCCGACGTGATCAAGTCCAAACGATCTTGAAGGTTCGGTGTAACACCCGTGTATAATTCCTGGCGTCCGCATCACTTGCGACAATGGCATGCCCCCGTCCAGACGTCCTCGGCCGATACCGAGGGAAAGGAGGGTGTGTGGCAGAAGAACTGTTAGTGGCGGTCGTTGACGACGACGAGCCATTCCGGATGGCGCTTGTTGATTCGCTCTGCTCGTTTGGCTACGCCGTGCGTGGCTTTGCATCCGCGGAAGAGTTCGTCGCAGCGGACGGGGACAGGGCGTGTGACTGCGTTATCACCGACATTCATATGCCCGGCATGAACGGGTTCGAACTCAAGCGACTGCTCATCTCGCGTAACTCCAAGGTTCCGGTCATCATGATCACCGCTCGCGCGGAACCGGCCTTGGAAGTGAAGGCGCTCGCTACCGGCGCGGTCTGCCTGCTCAGAAAGCCATTCGACTCGAACGCCCTGATCGGCTGTCTCGATAAGGCTCTCAATGCCGAGTAGGCGGCCGGCTCGGCGGCCTATCCGGAGAGTCGACAATCGGCGCGGACTTCTGGCAATCTCCGACCTTGGGGCGCCTAGCCGTGGTCGCGCATGAGGCCGAAATTCGTCAGTCGGCTCCGTTACTTGACCGCATTGTGGGTTGCGGGCGGCATCCTGCTGGCGTGTGTGACCTGGGCCTGCTTCCGGCTCGGCCTTAACTTTGCTACGACCGCCTTCATCTACTTGATTGTGATCGTGCTGCTGTCGCTGTTGGACAGCTTCATTTCGTCCGCCATCTTCTCCGTGATCGCCGTCAGTGGCCTCGATTTCTTTTTCACGGATCCGCTTTTCTCATTCTACGTGGCAACCCCGCAGAACGCCGCGGCGCTGGTCGCCTTTATTGTCACCTCGCTGGCCGTCACCGGTCTGGTGCGGCGCCTGGCTCGGCTCGGCGACATCCAGCAAGCGCAGACCGAATTGCTCGATCTCATCAACGACCCGATCTTTGTCCGCGACATCAACGACGCGATTACATACTGGAACAAGGGCGCCGAAGCGCTGTACGGGTGGAATAAAGAGGAGGCGCTCGGCAAGATCACTCATCAACTCTTGAGCACGGTCTTTCCCGCTCCGCTCGAGCAGATCACTGAAGCCTTGCATGGCGCCGGGCGTTGGGAGGGCGAACTGCTCCACACCACGCGAGACGGGGCGAAGGTTGTCGTCGAAAGTCGTTGGTCGTTGCGACGGGACGGCCGCGGACGGCCCCTCGGGACGATCGAGACCAATCATGACATCACCGACCGCAAGCGGGCCGAAGAGGCGCTCCGGCGGACGCAGGGTACTTACCTGGCTGAGGCGCAGCAATTGAGCCACACCGGCAGCTTCGGCTGGGACGTTTCCAGCGGAGAGGTCTTCTGGTCGGAGGAGACCTACAGAATTTTCGGCTACGATACCGAGGTTAAGACTTCGATCGCGTTGGTGCTTCAGCGGGTGCACCCGGACGACGTCGCGCCGGTCCAGGAGATCATCGATCGCGCAATAAAGGATCGTCAGGAGTTCGATGTCGAACATCGTCTGCTGATGCCGGGCGGTGCCGTCAAGCATCTCCACGTGGTGGCCCACGCTGTTAAGGATGACCCCGACAAAGTGCAGTTCATGGGCGCGGTGATGGACATCACCGCCCGCAAACAGGCCGAAGAGGCGGTGCGGGAGAATGAGCAGCGATACCGCGATCTGTTTCAGTACTCGCCCGTGGCGTTATTGCAGGTCGATGCGCGACGGCGAGCCGAGCTGTTGGACGGTTTGCATGTTCAGGGTGTGATGGATCTGACCGGACACCTGAACCAGCACCCGGATTTGATGACTCGCGTCATGGCGGCCAGCATGGTCGAGAACGTCAATCAGCGGACGGTGGAAATGTTCGGCGCTCGCGACGCGAGTGAGTTGCTCGGGCCGACCACTCGTTTCTGGCGGAGGAGCCCGGCCACGCTGTTGCGGGCGTTCGAAAGTCGATTTCGCGGCGAGCCAATCTTTCAGGAGGAGATGAAAGTCGACACTCTGGACGGGCGCGTTATCGACGTGCTCGTCACAGTCGCCCGGCCGGGTGGCCTCGATATGAACTTTATCGGATTTGTCGACATAACCGACCGGGTTCGCGCGCAGGAAATGCTTCAACAGGTGCAGGCCGAATTCGCACATGCCGCGCGCCTATCGATGCTTGGAGAACTGACCGCCTCCATTGCTCACGAGGTCAATCAGCCACTCACCGCGATACGGACCAACGGCGAAACAGCGCTGCGCTGGCTTGCCAGATCCGAACCGAACCTGGCGAAAGCTCGCGAGTCGATGCAGCGTATCCTCGACGACGTCCGCCGCGCCTCCGATGTCGTCGCGAGCATACGGGCAATGTCAGCGGGACAAACGCCGCAACAGACGGCGCTGGCACTCCGCGACGTTGTCGCGGAATCGATTGTATTCCTTCGCCACGAGTTGCAATCGAACGAAGTATCACTTTCCCTCGATCTGGCCCCGGCGCTTCCCCAGGTCAACGGCAACCGCACCCAGCTGCAGCAGGTGGTCGTGAACCTCGCCATTAATGCCGTGCAGGCAGTGGCGAAGTCGGGGGTTGCGCACCGAAGCATTGTTATTCGCACAATGCAGCCGGACCCCGAATCGGTGTGCTGTATGATCGAGGATAGCGGCCCAGGCATCGATCCTGCGCATCTGTCGCATCTTTTCGATAATTTCTTTACGACGAAAGACGCCGGCATGGGCATGGGCTTACCGATATCCCGATCCATTATCGAGGCGCATGAGGGCCAGATCCGAGCAGACAACAATTCCACGCTGGGCGGCGCTCGGTTCAGTTTTACGTTACCCGCCTGCGGGTCCTCTGCGGGCTGACCGGTCGCGGACGCAACTCTCGCGAGAGCAGGTTTCGACTTACCGCGGATGAGTGGTATGCGCGTGGAATCCCCGAGGCCGCAGCCGCAGTCGAAAAAGCAGTGCGTCGCTCACGCGCCTGGGCTGTTCTAAAGCCGCGCAAGGTGGCTGCTCCCCGCTCCGGCGGCGATTTCAATCAAAACTTAGGAAACCGGGCAAAATGACGGCGCGATCGTGTAAGATCGAGGACCATCGACGCGTCGACCACCGCTGCGCTTTCTTGCAACCATTGCCGCGTGTGTGGCGATGACGCCCTCTATCGCGCTGTGGGAAATAGTCGTAATGTTTTGGCAAGGGCGACGTGCCGGAGTTATCCGGAATAAATCGGCTGCAACGGTGCCAAGGTCGGCGCACTAGCGGAAAAATTGTTCTGGCTCTTGGCCGACGGATACGATCGAGTTCGTCGGGGGATTTTGGATGGCGTTTGTGCCCAAATCCAAAACGTCGCCTGGTAGCGGAGATCATTTGGTCGCGGCGCGCGACCGCGCCGACGCCGCGCTTGCTGAAAGCGAGGCGCGTTTCCGCGCGCTAGTCAGGGCGTCATCCTCGCTGGTTTGGACGACTGCGCCAGATGGCCAGATCGTCGACATGCCTGAATGGCGTGCATTGACCGGAATGACCGTCGAGGAGGTACGAGGTTGGGGTTGGCTCAATTCGCTCCATCCCGATGATCGTGCGCGTACCGGGGTCGTCTGGCAGGCTGCGGTCGATGCGCGGTCCTACTATGAGACCGAGTATCGCATTAGGCACCGGGATGGGCAGTACGTGTGGTACCAATCGCGCGGCGTTCCCGTGCTCGACGATGACGGCGGCATTTACGAGTGGGTCGGCTGCCTCGTCAACATCGAGGATCGAAAGCGAGCGACGCGGCAGCAGGCCGAAGCCGAGCAAGCGCTGCGCCATCTCAACGAGACGTTGGAGCAGCGTGTCGAGGCGGAGGCGCGAGAGCGCGCTCGTATCTGGAATGTCTCCCAAGACCTGCTTGTCGTCGCCGACGCGGAAGGCAAATATCTCAGCGTGAATCCGGCATGGACCGCCACCCTCGGCTGGTCCGAAGCGGACTTGGTTGGCAAAACCTCGGAATGGCTGCTTCATCCGAACGACCGCGAGAAGACTCGCGCCGAAATCGCCCGATTGGCTGAGGGCCGCCGAACGCTGCGGTTTGAAAACCGGCTGCAACACAAGGATGGGACCTATCATTGGCTGTCCTGGACGGCGGTGCCCGACCGCGGCCTGACCTATTGCGTCGCCCGCGACGTCACCGAGCTTATGAATGCCGAAGAGCAATTGCGGGCATCGCGCCGGGAACTGGCAGCGGTGACGCGTCGGACCGCGATGGGCGAGATGACGGCTTCGATCGCGCATGAAATCAACCAGCCGCTGGCGACCATCGTGACGCGTGCCAATAGCGGCTTGCAGTGGCTCAACCGGACGGAGCCTGATCTCGACAAAGTGCGCGCGGTTCTGCGAGGAATCGTCAATGACGGTTACCGCGCCGGCGAAGTGATCGCCAGCATCCGTTCGATGTTCGGGAAAGATCGCTCTGAAAAGAGTGCTGTAAGCGTGACCGATATTGTCGGCAACGTTCTCGCGCTGGTTCACGAGGAATTGGACAGACACCAAGTGTCGGTGCAAAACGGCATGCTCCACGACCTTCCACCCGTGATGGCCGAACGCGTGCAGTTGCAGCAGGTGTTTCTCAACCTGTTCACCAATGCCATCGACGCGATGAGTTCGGTGACCGATCGCGCGAGAGTTTTGACGATAAAGTCGAGACTTTACGAATATGACCAGGTGTTGATCGCGCTGGAAGACTCCGGCACGGGCATCGATCCGAGCCACATGGACCGTATTTTCGATGCGTTCTTTACGACCAAATCCGATGGGATGGGAATGGGGTTGTCGATTTGCCGATCGATCATCGAGTCTCATGGCGGACATCTGTCGGTGATGCCGGGCCAACCTCACGGTTCGGTCTTTCAGATCGTTCTGCCGATCGTCGCACCCTAAGCAGCGCCGCACCGGCCTTTAGCCCGGCCTCACTCCTTGAGCCGCAGCAATACGAACTGCCGCAACTGATCGGCGATAACCGCAAGAATCAGCAGAACGCCGATTACCACTTCCTGGAGGTAGGATTGGATCTGCGCCAGGTCCATCCCGTTCTGGATGAGTCCGATGAAGACGGCACCGAGCACGACGTTGCCGATACTGCCGATGCCGCCCCGCATGCTCACGCCGCCGATGATGCAGGCAGCGATCGAGTCGAGCGGCATCGAGGCGCCGATATTGGCTTCGCCGGTTTCAAGTCGCGCCGTCAACAAAGCGCCGGCGATCGCGGCCAGCAGGCCGCATAGAACATACGCCATGAAAAGGTAGAAGCGCGTATTGATGCCGGAAAGACGCGATGCCTTGATGTTGCCGCCGATCGCATAGAAGTAGCGTCCCATGCGAGTCCAATTGAGCAGCACGTACATTGCGGCGAACAGGGCAGCCGTCACATAGACCGGCGATGGGATATCGAAGATCCGGCCGAAACTGAAGATGGTGCCAAAGGCGTCCGGAATGCCGTAGACCGGGACCCCGCTGGTCAAGGTCAGCGCGATGCCGAAACTGATCGCTGCGGTTCCCAGCGTCATGATGAATGGCGAGACATTGCAGACAGCGACGCCGAGACCGTTGACTATTCCGACCAGCGTTCCGGCGCCGACGCCGGCCAGAATGCCCAGCGTCAGTGTGATGGCGGTAGCGTCGGGATGGGCCGCGGCAAGGGGCGCCATCGTCAGTGCCGTGACGACCGACGTGATGGCGACGATCTTGCCGACCGAAAGATCGAACCCGCCGGTAAGAAGAGCCAGCATCTGCCCCATCGCGACGATAGCGAGATAGGTCGCCTGCCGCGCCACCGTGATCAGGTTGTCGATTGTGAGAAATCGCGGAGAAAGGGCCGTGAACGCCATGAGCGCTATGACCAGGAGAAACGGCAAGACACCGACCCGCACAAAGAGCCGCTGCAGGAGGACGCCAAAGCGCGACCAGCGACGCGGTTCCTGATCCATCAGGCTCGGGCCCGTTCGAAGAAATCGGCCAGCACACGATCCTGCGTGATCTGTCCGCCTTCGAGTTGCGCCCGCAGCTCGCCGCGGTACATGACATAGGTCCGATTGGTCAGATGCAGAATTTCCGCCAGATCCGACGAGATCAGCAAAATAGCGACGCCGCTTTCACAAAGATCGCGGATAAATTCATAGATCGCAACGCGTGTCCCCACATCGACGCCGACCGTCGGCTCGTCGAGGATGAACAGCTTGACGTTCGAGGCAAGCCCTTTCGCCAGGAGCACCTTCTGCTGATTGCCGCCGGAGAAGCGTTCAAGGTCGGCTTCGATTTTCGATGACGGCAAATTGAGTTGAAGCGCAAGCTGCCGAACCTTGGTTCGCTCGCCGGAGCGATCGATGAAGCCGAAGCGGGAAAAAGCTCCAGAACCCAGCCAAGGCAGCGAGACGTTCTCGCGTACGCCGCGCATCATGACCAAGCCTTCCTCGCGCCGGTCGGGCGGCAAATAGAAGGCACCCCGATCGAGCATCTTGCGGGCGGTTGTTCCGGTAACGTCTTGGCCATCAAGGACGATGCGGCCGGACGCCATCCGTTCGATCCCGAAGCAAGCGCGGCCGACCTCGGACTTGCCGCAGCCGACGAGACCGGCAAGCCCGACCACTTCGCCCGCCCGTACGGCGAGAGACACATTTCTCACCGCGCGATCGGCGGTGGTGAGGCTCGTGATTTCCAGAAGCGGCTTGGCCGGCTGATGCGCGATCTTGGGGAAGATTTGGCTGATAACGCGCCCGGTCATGAGTTGCAGGAGGCGCTCATCGTCGGCCTCCGCGACCGCAACGGTGGCCACGCGCTTGCCGTCACGCAGAACCGTTACCCGGTCGCCGATGCGGCGAATCTCGCTCATCCGATGGGTGATATAAACGATCCCGACACCGCGGCGTTTCGCCCGTTCAACCATCGCAAACAGCCGCTCCGCTTCGCGATCCGTGAGCGACGCCGTCGGTTCGTCGAGGATCAGTACCGATAAATCGGTGCAAAAGGCCTTGGCGATCTCGACCATTTGCTGCTCGGCGCGGCTCAGGTCGTAGACACGCTGTCGCGGCCGCAGGGGAAAGCCGAGCTCCTTTAGAATGGCGTCGGCGCGGCGATGCAATTCGGCTTTGTCGATAAAACCGTGGAGTGTGGCCTCGGCTCCGAGAAAGAGGTTTTCTTCGACATCGAGGGTCGGAACCAGCGAAAATTCCTGGAAAACGGCGCTGATGCCAAGGCTGCGCGCGTGGTGAACCCCGTGCAGGTCGACCTGTTGGCCGCGGAAGCTGATGTCGCCTTGTGTTGGACGATAGGCGCCGGCGAGAATTTGCGTGAGCGTCGACTTGCCAGCGCCGTTCTCGCCGAACAGTACGTGCACCTCACCGGCCAGGAGCTCAAAATCGATGCGGTCCAGCGCCAAAACGCCGGGAAACCGCTTCGACACGCCGCGGACTTGCATAACGGGCAAAGTCATGCCGGTGCCAGAGTCTGGCCGGGGCGACAACGTCTCCGTGGTCACGGCGTTGCCATGATCTGGGATCCGCGACTTAATTGACCGTGAAGACGGGCTTCCAGTCGGCGGGGGCGAGCGAGGAATCATAGTCGAAAGAGCTAATGTTCGACTTGTCGATCACGTAAATCTTCGGACCGACGTGCTTGAGATAGTCCTTTCCCTCCAGGACGCGGACGGCCTGATCGATGGCTACTCGCCCCTGAACGACGGCGGAATCGGTCGGCGCCGCCATCACCCGACCGGCCTTGATTTTTTCGTAGACCCCGGGCGCGAAATAATACGCGAGGACCTCGATCTTGTCGGAGAGGTTGCGTTCGCGCAAAAGTTGCACGGCCGCTTCCGTGGTCGGCGACGTACCAACAATATATTTGATGGTCGGGCTCGCCTGTATCGTATCCTCGACCAGCTTCAGTTGCACTTCCTTCCCGGTGTCGCCGTATTTCGTCGCCACGACTTTGATCGCGCTGTCCTTAATGGCTTCGTTGAAGCCCTTGTTGCCGGCTTCGACCCAGCCCGCGCCGGGCGGACCCGGGAACCACGCCACCGCCGTCTCAGGCGAGCCTTTGCTATGGAGCTTGGCGATGTATTCGCCGGCCTTGTAGCCCATCGTTTCGAATGAGACGAGTGACTTCGCCGCGATGTCCTTGGACGATATCCCATTGACCAAATCGACGACCGGAATGTTCTTGTCGTGCAGTCGCTTCACCGTCTCGTTGAGCCCATCAAGTGAGATCGCGCCGACGACGACAGCCTGCGCGCCGTTTGAGGCGCAGTCCTCGATCTGCGAGATCTGCTTGGCCAGGTTGGTGTAGCCGCCGGCCTCGACCAGATGCATGGCGGCGCCGAGATCTTTTGCCTCTGTCGCGACACCGTAATCGACGGCGAGCCAGTAAGCGTCCTTGAGATGTGGAAACGAAACACAGATGTCCCACTTCTTGTCCGCCTTCTGAAGTGGCGCGTACATCACCTCGGTGACTGGGCTGCCCATATCGAACGCAGGTCTGTGCTCTTCGACGGGGAACGGATACCATTTTTTGTTCTGCGACTGTGCATCCGAACCCGCGAATGCCAACAACGCGCCAGCGGCAAGAGCCCCTGAAACCACGGCAGAGCGCATCATGGTTCGCCCTCCTGTGCTGTCGCGGGCAGTGCCATCAAGGCGTCAATTGCAGCGATCGTCTGCCGCTGCCCCGCTGAAACATCATTATCTGCTTGAGTGTTTCGCGATGTCAATTGCAGCATTGGGCGTCGCGTTGGCTATGGTCGTTCTGCCAGTTCATGCTGAGCGAAGAAGGCGAACGCCATCAATTGTAGGGCATTTGATCCACGCGTTGGCCCCTTATACATCGATATAAGCCGGCTCTTCCGAAGGTTGAATGGCAGGGTCTGCAGATGTTCTGCAAAGATACGCGACAGTAGGGTGGAAGATCGGTGTTTTACGGGCGTAGATTTCGTTGAAGCGTCGGTTGAACAGAGCGAGTGGGACAATGAGCAGGAACAATGCCGCGCTTCTGAGAATCCGGCGCCGGGCCGTTATGGTCCGCTGTTGGGCCGTCTTTTCGTCTGTTTCTGGTTTTGCTGGAATGGCCCTTGTAGCGTCTCGCTTCCTATAGCGCGCGCCTCTCAAGCGAGCGATTGGGAGAGGTCAATATCGGGAAGTAGGGAGCGGCTGCTTTCGAGCCTTGGCCGCCGGCGGTTCATACGTTGATATGAGCGGCTCCTGCCTAAAGTTGGATAGTGAGCCCCGCGAATTCGCCTCAAATTCTTGGGGAACGAGCGGCGTGTCGCGCGATTCCGACAGCTCCAGAGTTTTGCGCCTACGCCATGGCCCACCACGCGGATGAGCCGCGCCGAGGTTGGGTCCATGCGATCCGATGAAGTAGGGGGATTCACGATGCGTGCACGGCAGAGCTCCAAGGTCATCATTCCGAACCGGCGGAAGTTTTCCAGTGTCTCCACGCTGGGAATCGCCGCTGCAGCGGCGGCTGTCGCGATCATGCTCGCCGTCTCGGGCGGCATGGCCATTTCCGCGCAGGACAGGTACGCCTTGCAAGTCCCGGGCGGGCTCGCGTTCTCTGAGTTCAGGGGATACGAAGGCTGGCCAGTCATCGCGATCAGCGAGAACGGCGGCAAGATGGCTGTGATCTTGGGAAATCCCGAAACGATCGACGCCTATAAGGGCGGCGCGCCCGGCAATGGCAAGCCTTTCCCGGACGGCGCCAAGATAGCGAAAATTCACTGGATCCCGAAAACACAGGAAGCGTACCCCGGTCAGCCGATGGTGCCGGGTACTCAGCATGACGTTGATTTCATGGTGAAGGACAGCAAGCGGTTCGCGGACAGCGGCGGATGGGGATATGCCGAGTTCGAGTACGACCCCGCGGCCGAGACGTTCAGGCCCGGCACTGAGGCGGACAGTCCGCCGCAGGGGCACGATGCGAAGTGCGGTTTCGCCTGCCATACCATCGTGAAGGCGAGGGATTATCTGTTCACGGAGTACGGCAGCCGCTGAACGGTGAACGGCGCTGCTGTCACCCGCCTACACTTCGGCCGCCGCTGGCGCTGAAATCATCGAAGCGAAGGTCTGATAGGAGTCGGTCATGAATAACCGCGGGAACAATTGCCAACGCGTCGCGCGCCGTGCGGTGCTCGCCGGCACCGCGCTTGCGCTCGGCGCGGCTGCAACCGCTACGGCGGTCTCGCCTGCGGCGGCGCAGCAGAAGATCAGCCAGGCGGACGCTCAATATCAGACCACGCCGAAGGGCAACCAGCGCTGCGACGGCTGCGTCAACTTCCAGCCGCCGAATGCGTGTAAATTCGTCCAAGGCGATATCAGCCCGAGCGGCTGGTGCCAGATATTTGCACCGAAGAGCTAGTGCAGGACGACCGGCGTTTCATCGGGGCGTAGCCCTAAGAACTCAAGACGCCGCCTGAATCCGGGATCGGTCAATTTGCCGACGCGGATCGTCACCGGGAACCAGGTAGTCGAGGCCCAACGGGCCGATGGCTGTGACCTGGGTGACATACTCACCGGATTTCGCCCAGTGGAAGTGATGGGTTTCGCCGGGCAGAACGATGACGCTGCCGGGTGGATAGGCCTTCAGCTTGTCGGCGTCGAACTGATCGCCAAGGCCGATGTAGAAAACGCCGGACATGACCGTGTAGATGCGGTCCTCAGGATGTTTGTGCGGCATCAGCTGCACGCCGGAGGGCACCTTGACCCTGATCACGTAGGGGCCAGGCTCCGAGGGGTGACCGACGACAACGGCGAGGCGGACCGAAGGCGGGAACGCCGGGAACGGCTTCCAGTCGATGTCCTCCGGCAGGATCGATCTGAAAACCTCTTCCCCCGGCTGGTGGGCTCTGGCCATTGTCGTCTTCCTTGATTTTATGGTTCCGCCCGCAACTTGACTGCAACGCGCGTCACCGAACCGCTTCGTTGCGAATCTTCGCCACGTCCTTTGCGGTCACTTTGGATGGCTCGCTGCCGAGGCGTCCGGTGACGTAATTGGCGACGGCTGCGATCTCGGCGTCGGAATAGGCAAGGCCAAAGGCCGGCATGGCGATGATGTCTGGTGGCGTGTGCCGCGTGCCTCCGGAGAGCACAATCTGGACGACATTGGTTGCCGTCGGATCGTTGACCGCGCGGGCGCCGGTCAGCGTGGCGTAGGGCGAGATGGCGCTGACGCCCGTCCAGTTGTGACAACTCGCGCAGGCCTGCTCAAACACCTTTCTGCCGGCGACGTCCGCCGTTGCGCCGCCTTTCTTGGGCGACGGCGGCGCCGGCGGTGCGATCGTCGACGGCTCCGATGACGTCACCGGCGGAATGCTGCGCACGTAGCTGACCAGCGCATGAATGTCAGCTGGCGCCATCTGGCTAAAGCTCCGGTCGATCGCTTCGCCCATCGGCCCCGCCGCCGTGCCGCGACCCGGAGCGTGACCCTTGGCAAGATAGGAAAACACCTCGTCGTCAGTCCAAGCGCCGATGCCCGTAGCCTTGTCAGACGTAATGTTGAAGGCTCTCCAGCCCGCCGTTAAGGCGCCCGAAAATTTTTTACGGTTGTCGAGCGCAAAGGCAAGGTTTCGCGGCGTGTGGCATTCGCCGCAATGCGCCAGCGCCTCGGCGACATAGGCGCCGCGGTTCCACTCGGCGCTCCGCGCCGTATTAGGCGCAAAACGGGTATCGGCATTGAAGAACGCCGACCAGAAAATCATCGACCAGCGCTGATTGAACGGGAACGCGAGCGTGTCAGCGCGATCGGCGACATGCACCGCCGGCAGGCTGAACAAATAGGCCTTGATCGCCAAGGCGTCCGCGTCGGTTATGTAGGTGTAGGACGGATACGGCATCGCCGGATAAAGCCGTACACCATTCCGCCGCACGCCGCGCTGCACGGCGTTGAGAAAATCGGCATCGCTGTAATTGCCGATGCCGGTGTCCTTGTCGGGCGTGATATTGGTGGAATAAAGCGTGCCGAACGGCAGCGGAATCGCCAGGCCGCCGGCATAGTCGGCGCCGCCTGGGGCCGTATGACAAACCATGCAATCGGCAGCCCGCGCCAGATACTCGCCGCGCTTGACCACGTCCGCATTGGCCAGTGTCGCAGGAACTCCGGTCGGATCGGCGGCGTGATAATCCGACAGCGCAACCGTCGATCCGCCAGCGAAGGCCATCGCTCCGGGATTGAATGTCCGCCAGCCGACGACCGCCAGAACGATCAGGGCGACGATGCTGATGATCACGATGATGCGGGTGCGCATGATAATCACGCCTTATTGACCGCAATCGCGGCGCGGTCGATCGGCAACCGCCGCAATGCGACGCCGGTCGCGGCGTAGATCGCATTGCGCAGCGCCGGAGGACCTGCCGTGCAGCCGGTTTCGCCGATACCGCCCGGGCTCTCGCCGCTCTTGATCACATGCACCTCGATATTGGGCACCTGGTCGATGCGCAGCATGCGGTAATCGTTGAAGTTGGACT
>Ga0187887_10001047_pt1 | contig 24731 bp, 23 predicted proteins | sample June2016WEW_7_10_FD_132977 | JGI IMG/M metagenome (GOLD analysis project Ga0187887, IMG submission 132977) | Peatland microbial communities from SPRUCE experiment site at the Marcell Experimental Forest, Minnesota, USA - June2016WEW_7_10 | ecosystem: Environmental > Terrestrial > Soil >... | reverse complement strand
GGCGGCGGGGGAGGCGGCGGGGGCGGGGGAGGCGGCGGCGGAGCCGGCACCTCGCGCACGACCTCTCTGATCACCGGCGGGCGTTCATCCCGTTCGCCGAAGTTCATCTGCACCCCCACTCCGAAGATGACACCCGACGGGTCCTTCACCCCGAACATCGCCGGATTGGCCCATTCCATCCGGTACTTCGCTTCGGTGCGCAGCTGAACTCGGGTGGACCCATCCTGTCGGCCGATGCCGGTCAGCAAGCCGACGCCGGCCTCCGCGAGAAGGGTGTGATAGGTGCTCAGGTTGTATCCCGGCGCACTCGTCTTGTCATCCAGTTCGCCGCCGCCGGCGAGCGCGTACGGCTGCACCATCACGCGCTGAAAGAGGTCATCCGGAAAGAACTTCTTGATCACGTCGATCGAGTACCCGGTCAGCCGCCGCGTCGCGTCGCTGCCCTTGATGTCGAACTGTCCGCGGCTGAAGTCGGCCTCCAGCGCCCATTCGTGGGGTAAGTTCACGCCGAAGCCGGCCTGATAGCCGAAGTTATCCTTCAGCTCGGGATCGTTGCTCTGCAGGCTGTACTGGATCATCGGGCTGACATACCAGGACACTCCGTTGGTATCGGTGCCCGTCGCACTGGATGTACCGGTGGCACCTGCCGGGGTATCCGCAGCGTAGGAGCCGGGGGATATCGCCAAGGCGGCAGCACCGCTGACCGCCGCCAAACTCAAGACAAAAGCACGATTCATACCTAAGATCTCCGTGGTTTGCGAAAACCCAACAGTTTGGGCCCGCTAAATGGCTGCTCGGGCTGAGACAAATCAACTGAAATTAAGCCCTGGACGCCGTGGCATCGGCGGCGACGCCGGCGATTCGTGTTGCATTTGAGCAACGTGCAGTGAAAATGTCTGTAGGCCAGACTCGTGAGGTGATGTAGGAGTTCCGTCGATCGCGGTTACGGAACGGAGGCAGTGCCGGCGCTATGGAGCTTAATTTCGAACAGCTTCGGCCAGTTCTTGCCGGTGACGAACAGCCGATCATGAGCCGCGTCGTAGGCGATTCCATTCAGCACGTCGGTCTGTCCCGGCACGATGTCGGCCGAGCCGAGCAAGCCCGAAAGATTAATGACCCCGACCACATGGCCGTCGCGCGGATCGATGCGCACGATCCAATTCGTCTGCCAAACATTGGCATAGATCTCGCCGTTCACCCACTCGAGCTCGTTCAGGTTCTTGACCGGCCTGCCCTCGAGCGTGACCTCGATCCGGCGCGTGGGCAACAGGGTGTCCGGATTCAACACCCGGATCTCGGGCGTGCCGTCGCTCATGTAGATCTGCATGCCGTCCCGCGTGAGGGCCCAGCCCTCCCCGTCGTACGCAAATCTCCGTTCCGGCCTGAACGTTTTGAGGTCGTAGACGAAACCCACGTGGGACTTCCAGGTGAGGCTCACGAGGCGGTTCTTCCAGTTCACGATGCCCTCGCCGAAATATTCCGCGGGAACGTCGCGCTTCTCGAGCACTTCGCCGGTTTCCAGCCGCACCTTGCGGATCGTCGAATGTCCCTCGAGTCCGGTGCTCTCGTACAGGAAGCCGTTGAGATAAAACAGGCCCTCCGTGAAGGCCGTCTGGTCATGAGGATAGGTATGCACGATGTCGTAGCCATACACGGGGACCGCTGCGGGCACCAGCACCGGCCAACCGCCGGCCGACAGAATCAAGGCGAGCGTGAGCATTCGCATGAGGGCGCTACTTAACCGGTGTCATTTGTTTCGGAATCAGGCTTTTGATGTCCGGATCGGCCGGCGCGTCGTAATTCACCAGACCCGCGAATTCGAATGTGCTCACCAGCACGGCGCCGTCGCCGCGCACGGCGTGGGCGGGCTGCGTGCAGAATCCGCGCGCCTCGACGCGATACGCTTTCGACGAGCCCAAGCGCTTCTGGCTCAGCGAGTCGACGGTGCAGCGTGAGTCGCCGAGAGTCCCGTAAATGCGATCCGTCCCCTGCACGATGAGTGTGAGATTCGCGCCGACTTCCTTGGCAGGCCGGCCCTCGCGGACTCCGCTGAGGCCGAACACGAACAGCAAGTTGGAGTCGCCGTTGCCGCTCGCGATGCGCTGGAAGCTGAGCCGAACGCCGGACGGCCCCTCCCTCGATTCGCCCTCGCAGCGAGTGCCCCGATCGGGCCAGTCGACCCGCGCTTCTATCGCACCCGCGACGTGCGCCCTCAGGTAGCCGTCCCCCGACGGCAGACAGTTGGCCGGTGCGGCAACGGCTGCGCCGGCGGGAGCAGATGAATCCGCCGGGGGCGGCGCCGCTGCCGCCGCCATCGCGACCGAGCAGGCCAGGATAGAGGCGACCAGCGCCGGCGCGCTCCGACGCGCCCGCTGTCGCCCCTCGAGGGTCATAACCGGTATCATCCGCGCATGTTGCCACGCGTGCTTGCGATGTTCCTCTTCTTGATGTGCTGCGCGGCCTGTACGCCGAAATTCCAGCGGCCCAATCTCACGGTGGTGGGAATCGACATGCAAGGCGGCAACTTCTTGCAGCAGAATTTCCTGGTGAAGTTCCAGGTACAAAATCCGAACGACCGCGCGCTGCCGGTCAACGGTCTGCACGCCGAACTGGCGGTGGGCGGCCAGCGAATCGCGAGCGGCGTCAGCAATCGAGCGTTCGTGGTGCCCCCCCTGGGGCAGAGCGAGTTCGACATGACCATCACAGCCAACATGGCCGCGGCGCTGCTGCAACTCGCCAATCGGCACGCCGATTCGATCGAGTACGACGTGACCGGCGCCGCCAATCTGGACCTGCCCTTCCTCCACGATTTGCCTTTCCACCAGACCGGCTCGTTTTCGCTCAATAATCTAAGTCATTGAATTAAATAGAGTTGCCCCTGAAGAAGGGCGGTGCGGGCTGCCCAGGGCGGGTGCCCTCTGCTAGACTCAAGGGCCAAAAATGGGCTCGGCCCCCAAAAGGCTCGAGGACCCGGGCGACCATGGCACTCACTCCCTACGAACAATTGGAACAGGAATTCCACCGCCTGCACGCGTTTCGCGGCGCGCTGTCGCTGCTGCGCTGGGACGCCGCGGTGATGATGCCGCGCGGCAGCGCGGACGTGCGCGGCGAGCAGCTGGCGGCACTCGAGACCGAGCATCACGCCTTGCTCACCACACCGAAGGTGGCGCGGCTGCTGGAGCGGGCCGAGGCGGGTGCCTCCCAGCTCGAGGACTGGCCGTTGGCGAATCTGCGCGAGATGCGCCGCCAGCGCGACCACGCCATCGCGACACCCCCGTCGCTGATCGCCCGTCTCGCCAAGGCGACGGCACGAGCCGAGGTATTCTGGGTGGAGGCCCGCAAGGCCAATGATTTCAAAATATTCGCGCCCCACCTCCAGGAAGTGGTCACGCTGGTGCGGGACAAGGCCGCGCTCCTCGGCCAGGCGCGGGGTCTCACCCCCTATGACGCCCTCGTGGATGCGTTCACGCCGGGCATCTCGACCGCCGATATCGACACCATCTTCAAGGCGCTCTCACGCAAGCTCCCCGGGCTGATCAATCAGGCCATCGAGGTTCAGGCCGATCGCGCGCCGATCCCCTTGGTCGGCAAGTTCAGCGTATCCCGCCAACGTCAGCTGTCGCTCGAGGTGCTCAAAGCCCTGGGCTTCCCGTTCGAGCGGGGCCGCCTGGACGAGAGCGAACACCCGTTCACCGAGGGCGTACCGGGCGACATTCGGGTGACCACGCGCTTCGATGCCAATGATCCCTTCTCGGGTCTGCTCGGGGCGGTGCACGAGACGGGTCATGCCATGTACGACCTGGGGCTGCCGCTCAAGTGGCAGGACCAGCCGGTGGGCCGGGATCGCGGGCTCGCGCTGGAGGAGAGCCAGTCGCTCCTCTTCGAGATGAACATTTGCCGCAGCCGCGCCTTCGTGACTTATTTGAAGCCGCTCATGGACAAGTACCTGCAGGTGAGCGGGGATGAATGGAGCGAGCAGAACTTGTATCGGCATTTGATCCGCGTGCGCCGCAGCTTGATCCGCATGGACGCCGACGAACTGACCTATCCGGTGCACATCATGCTGCGCTATGAGCTCGAGAAGAAAATCCTCGATGGTTCGCTGGCGATCGCCGATCTGCCCGAAGCCTGGAGCGCCAATTTGGAACAGCGCCTGAACATTCGGCCGACCAATGACGTGGACGGCTGTCTGCAGGACATCCACTGGGCGGTCGGGCATTTTGGATACTTCCCCTCGTACGCGCTGGGTGCCGTCATTGCCGGCCAGCTGAACGAGGCGTTACGCGCCGAGCGTCCCTCGCTCGATGCCGAGATCGCAGCCGGGCAATTCGGCGGCATCTTGGACTGGCTGCGGGAGAACGTGCACGGCGTCGGCGCACGGCTGCCGGTCCAGGAACTCATGAAACAGGCCACGGGCAAGCCGCTGACGGCGGCGGCGTACCTGCGATATTTGGAAGCCAAGTACCTGGAAGCTCCGTGAGCGCTCCCGGTCTGCCGCCGCGGCCGTCCAACAATTTCAAGAAATTACAGGCCCAGCTGCGTAACTCGGTCGGCAAGGCGATCGCCGATTACCGCATGATCGAGGAGGGCGATCGGGTCATGGTCTGCCTCTCGGGCGGCAAGGACTCCTACACGCTGCTCGATATGCTGCTGAGTCTTAAGCGCAGCGCCCCCGTGAGCTTCGAGCTCATCGCGGTGAATCTCGACCAGAAGCAGCCGGGGTTTCCCGCCGAGGTGCTGCCTCGCTACCTCACGTCTCTGGGCGTGCCGTTCCGCGTCATCGAGCAAAACACCTATGCGGTGGTGAAGCGCGTCATCCCGGATGGCAAGACCATGTGCGGGCTCTGCTCGCGTCTGCGCCGCGGTGCGCTGTATCGGTTTGCGTCCGAGAACGGCGTTACCAAGCTCGCGCTCGGCCATCACCGTGACGACATCATCGAGACCTTGTTCTTGAACATGTTCTTCGGCGGGCGCTTGAAAGCGATGCCGCCGAAGCTCAAGAGCGAGGACGGACGCCATATCGTGATCCGGCCGCTCGCCTATGTCGCGGAACGGGACATCGAGCGCTACGCGGCTGCGCGCGAATTTCCGATCATTCCCTGCACGCTCTGCGGCTCGCAGCCGAATATGCAGCGTGCCGCGGTGAAGAGCATGTTGAAGGAGTGGGAGGCGAAATTTCCGGGGCGGGCAGAGGCGATCTTCTCCAGCATCCGCCATGTTTCGGTGTCGCAACTCGCCGATCCCGCCTTGTTCGACTTCGGCGCCCTGGCCGCGTCGGCACCGGCCGGGCAGGGCGAAGACCCTCAGGACGGGGAGTCAATGCCAGCTGCGGCGTGTGATGAGCCGCTGCAGCAACTTTGAGCCCGGGTCGGATTTGATTTTCAGATAAGCGGAATTCGCGAGCCGCGATCGCAGGCGCGCCCTCGTCTCGTAGGCGGATCCGTAGTCTACTTGGCGCGGACCCCAGCGGCTTTTCGAGACGGTCCAGGTGGGCGATAGGTGGACGATCCGTAAGCCCCGGCCAATGGCGTACTTGATGGCTTCAGCCATGGTGGTCGTCATGACGCCGAACTCCCACCATTTGGGATCGAAGCCCGAGTAATAAAGATACAGGCCGTCCCCCACCACGAACCCAATGCGCATCGCCACGATCTCGGCGCCGATCTTGAGGGCGAACAGCTTGAGCGCGCCGGCGTCCGCCAGCCGTTCGCACACGGCATACAGAAACTCCCGGCTCACCGCGCTCGCAAACCGATCGGCGTGCCCGGGACCGCGCGTGCAGGCAGCCCGCATTTGGTGCAATTGCAAGAATCGCGACAAGGCCGGCTGCAGTTCTCGGGAGCTCTCGATCACGTCGAGTTCGAACGAGTGGCCGCCGCGGGCCAACGAGTTGTAGCAATGCCGGAGCGATTCGCGAATGTTGTGCTTGAGGCCGGATCGAAACTCCTCCCAGCTCGGCGGCAGGTCCAGCACGAAATCCGATAGCGGCTCCTGCCACTGCAACTCCTTCCCGGCGGATAGCGCCTCGGCAAACTCGCCGCGGAGGCCGGTCCAGTGCACCCAATCCCAATCGGCGACATGATCGAGCGCGTCGCGGGCCGCGCGCGCCGTCAAGTGCCCATATCCCTCCTGGACCAAAGGAGTACGAATCTCGGTGAGCCCGGGGTCCGCTCCCAGAGGGACGACCGACACCACTTTGAGGGGACCAAGGCGGCGGCGGCAGAGGATGAACGGCAGGATCGCGACGCAGTCGTTTCGGGCGTCGCGCAATATGTAGAATAAGGGCTCTTCCTCGATGCGCGGATCGCAGTTCAAGATATGCTGACACCAGCTCAGATGCCAGGCATGCTGAGAGAATGGCAGGTTGTTGCCGGTGACCCGGCACAGTCGCGCGTAGTCGGCCTCGAGAGCCCCGATATCCTCAACATGCACTACCGTCTGAAGCGTGACCTTCTGACTCCTCGCGAGCGTGTCATCCGGTATGAGCAGTGCGGTCACCAGGTCCCCTCTCGCGCCGAACCTATCGCATGAGCCACATCAATTGAAGGTAAGATTTCCGCAAACGGCCGTAGGGCTTTCGCGAACGACGCCATAATGTCCAATCCCGGGTTGCAGTCTCTAGACGCCCTTGGCGGTCGGCCGCGGCCACGCGCCCGGCCCGGCCGCCGCTTGCGATATTCCTGGGAGACGCTTTCCGACAACCAACTGCTGAGCCTGCGGTTCTGCGACCTGGGATTGCGCATGGCCGGCACGGACCTCCAACGCGCGATCGAGCGCCTCTACGCGGAGCTCGCCACCCGGGGCATCCGCTTCCGGCCGCACTGCTGGCTGTCTCAGGAATGGTTCTCCCCCGACGGCATACCCGGCATCGCGATCCCGTTCTACCTCGCCCATCCACGGCTGGTGCGCATCGAACGGCGGTTGATGCGCGAGGTGGAGGGGGGCAACCGCAACTGGCTGATGCGTATCCTGCGCCACGAGGCCGGCCATGCCATCGACACCGCCTATCGGGTGCGCCGACGACGCGGCTGGCGGGAGGTGTTCGGGCCCGCATCGCTCCCTTATCCCGACACCTACCGGCCCCGGCCCGGCAGCCGGCGCTTCGTTCAGCATCTCGGGGCTTGGTACGCCCAGGCGCACCCGACCGAGGATTTCGCCGAGACCTTTGCCGTGTGGCTCAAGCCCAAATCCGCGTGGCGGCGCGAATATCGCGGCTGGCACGCCTACGCCAAGCTCGAATACATCGACGAGCTGGCCGCCGAGATCGGGGAGGACAAGCCGCTCATTGTCGACCGGACGCGCATCGAGGACATCGCCGAGGAATCCGCGACGCTGCGCCAGCATTATGAGCGCAAGCTCGCCCGCTATCGGATGCCGCGCCGCTCCGGCGCCGACGAGCTGCTGCTCAAGGTGTTCACGGCCGCTCCCCGCCGGCGATCGGCGCCCAAGGCGGCGAGCGTGCTCCGGGAGCTGCGCAATCCGCTGCGGCAGCAAATCGTCCGCTCCGGCGCGTTCAGCGAATATCTGGTGCACCAGGTGCTGCGCCTGATGATCGATCGCTGCGATGCGCTCGATCTCTACGTTCGCGGCCCGCGCCGGGAACTCAAGGCACACCTGCTCTGGGTGATCGCCCGCCTGGCCGAGTCTTACGAGGAGCGCCAGCTGCCGAGGCTCGCATTGTGAGGCAGAAGCTGCGGGCGCTGGTGCTGGTGCATGCGACGTTGGTGCCGCCGGACTCGATCCGCGGCATCCCGGAGAAGGAAATCGACGAGTGGCGCACCGAATACGACGTCATCTCCCACTTGAAGAGCGCCGGGCACGAGGTCATGCCGCTCGGCGTGAGCGACAATCTGTCGGAGCTGCGCCGTGCCATCATCGATTGGAAGCCGGACATCGTCTTCAATCTCCTGGAGGAGTTCGACGGCATCGTGACCTACGATCAGCACGTGGTCGCGTTTCTCGAGCTGATGCGCCAGCCCTATACCGGGTGCAATCCACGCGGCATGCTCCTGTCGCGCGACAAGGTGCTGTCCAAGCAGCTCCTGTCCTATCACCGCGTGCCCACGCCGCAGTTCGTGGTATTCGCGCGCGGCCGAAAGCCGCGGCTGCCCAAGCGGCTGCGGTTCCCGATGTTCGTCAAATCCTCCACCGAGGACGCCTCGCTCGGCATTGCCCATGCCTCGGTGGTTTCCGACGAGCGCCAGCTCAAGGAGCGCATCGAATTCATTCACGATCAGACTCATTCGGACGCGCTGGTCGAGGAGTACATCGAGGGCCGGGAACTCTACGTCGGCGTCATCGGCAATGACCGGCTGAAGGTGCTGCCCGTCTGGGAAATGACCTTCGGGTCGCTGCCCCACAGCCTTCCCGCCATCGCGACCCGCAAGGTGAAGTGGGACCGCGGCTATCAGAAGAAATACGGCATCACCACGGCGGCCGCGGCCGAACTGCCCGAAGGCACGGTGGCGCGGCTGGAACAGCTCTCCAAGCGCATCTTCCGCGCGCTGCATCTGACCGGTTACGCGCGCATGGATTTCAGGTTGCGCGAGGATGGCGCTCTTTACGCTCTCGAGGCGAACGCCAACCCGAATTTATCGGCCGGCGAGGATTTCGCCCAGTCGGCCCTCACCGCCGGGATGAAGTATCCCGACGTGCTGCGCCGGATTCTGAAGCTCGGCGCCGACTACCCCGCCGCTTGGCGGGGCGTCGATAGCTGAGCGCCGCCGCGCCGGCGCGCCGGCGCACCGGCCTCAAGGCCGGGTCCAGCGATTCATCCAGGCGATCGTGGTGTCGTACCACTGAGTGCTGTCCGCCGGCTTCAGCACCCAGTGATTCTCGTCCGGAAAATACAGAAACTCGCTCGGCACACCGCGCCGTTGCAGGGCGGTGAATACCGCGAGGCCTTGCGCGAGAGGCACCCGGTAATCGAGCTGGCCGTGAATCACCAGCATGGGCGTCTTCCACTTGGTCACGTAATCGACCGGATTGAACTTGGCGTATCCGGCCGGGTTGGCATATTCCGGGCCGCCGTTTTCCCATTCCGGAAACCAGAGCTCGTCGGTGGAGTAGTACATGCTGCGCTGGTCGAAGATGCCGTCGTGGGAGATCAGGCACTTGAACCGGTCGGGCCACTGCCCCGCGATCCAGTTGATCATGAAGCCGCCGTACGAGCCGCCGAGCGCACAAGCGTCGTTGCCGTCGAGCCAGGGGAATTGCTTGAGCGCCGCGGCCAGGCCGAGCTTCAAGTCCTCGAACGGCTTGCCGCCCCAATCGCCGCTGATCGAGTCGGTGAACGCCTGCCCATAGCCCGTCGAGCCGTGGAAGTCGATCATCACCACGCCGTAGCCGGCGCCGGCGAAAACCTGGGCGTTCCAGCGCCAATGCCACTCGTTCGCCATGCTGCCCTGGGGGCCGCCGTGAATCAGCAAAGCGACCGGGTATTTCTGATCGCGTTTGAAGTTCGCCGGCTTGACCACGTAGCCGAAGACGTTGTCGTTGTTCGCGCCGGCGAAGTTGAACTGCTGGTATTCGCCGAGGCGCCGCGCCGCGAGCTCTTCCTGATTCACCCGGGTGAGCTGGCGGGGTTTGCCGCCGTCGAATCCCACCGAGTAGAGATTCGCCGGACTTCCGAGAGTGCTTTGCGCATAGACCACCTCTTTCGGTCCGACGCTGAACCCCTCCACATGGCCGTCGCCGGTGATCGCGGCGGCCCGGCCGGTCGCGGCGTCGATCGCCCAGAGCGGCTGCTGGCCCAGATGATCGGTGGTCGCGAACAGCGTCTTGCCGTCGTGCGACCACCTGAAGCTGCCGATGGAGCGATCCCAATGCTGGGTGAGCGGATGCTTCGCGCCGCTCTTCAGGTCGATGAGCGCCAGATGCAGCCGGTCGGACTCGAACCCGGGCCGCTCGCTCGCGAGGTACGCGAGCCGCGTGCCGTCCGGCGAGAAGGCGGGCTGCTCGTCCTCGGCCGGATTGTCGGCGGTGAGGTTCTGCGCGGTGCCGCCGCCGGCGGGGACGATGTAGATGTCGAAATTGACGGACCACGGCTCGCCGACCGGCACGGCGCGCACCGAGAAGGCCGCCTCGCGCCCATCCGGGCTGATCGCATAATCATCGGCTCCGCCGAACGGTTTACCCGGCACGTCGCCGTCGATCCCCGCGGTCAGATTCACCGGCGTTCCGACGGCGGCTCCGGAGGCATCGAGCGGCATCGAGAACAACTGCGAGCGGCGGCCGTCGCTCCAGGTGTCCCAGTGCCTGACGAAGACCTTGTCGTAAACGACGCCGTGCTCGAGCTTATGCGCCGCGGCGTCGAGCCGCTCCTTCGTGCATGCGAGCGTCGGGCAATCGGTAAACACCTCGGCCGTCACCAACACGCGATCACCCTTGGGGCTCACGTGGAACGAGCCTACGTCGAGCGGCAACGCGGTGACTTGCTTCGGGTCGCCGCCGGGAGCCACGCGCCAGACCTGCGAGGAGCCGCTGCGATTCGAGAGATAATACAGAAGCCGCCCGTCTGCGGCCCATTCGGGAGAATTCGAATTCGCCTCGAGATCCGTGATCCGCGCGGGCGCGGAGTGTTTGCGGACCTCGATCAGCCAGATCGCCGTGCGGCCTTTGTTGGCGTCCAGGTCCGTGGTGCGCAGCGTGAAGGCGACGCGTCTGCCATCCGGCGAGACCGCCGCTTCCGAAACGCGCGCCAGCCGCACGAGATCGCGCACGCCGAACGGGGTGGCGGCTACCGGCTGCGCCGCTTCGGCGCCGGCCGGAATCCCCGAGAGGGTCGCCGCGCCCGCCGCGAGCAGTGCGAGAATGGCCGTCGATCGATGAGCGCGCATGCCGAGTTCTCCTCACGGGAATCGTTTATTCCCGGACGTAATTCCCAATTGTAGCCTTAGCCAGGCAAAATCCACGCATGACCGCAACCCGTGCCATCAGCCTCGATCTGGATGACACCCTGTGGCCGGTGGGACCGGTCATTGCGGCGGCGGAGGAGGCGCTCCTCGAGTGGCTGCGCTGCCGTTATCCGGAAGCGGCGCGCGGGCACGATGTGGCCTCGATGCGCGCGATGCGCATGCGTCTCGCCGCCGAGTTTCCCGAGCGCAGCCACGATCTCACGTTCTTGCGGCGGCGTGCGCTCGCAGCGCAATTCGCCGCCGCCGGCCACGCCGAATCGCTTTGCGACGAGGCGTTCGAAGTCTTCCTCGTCGCGCGCAATCGGGTCGACTTATACGAAGACGTGCGGCCGGCGCTCGCGCGGCTGCGCGCCGACTACCGGCTGTTCGCGCTCAGCAACGGCAACGCGGATCTCGATCGTTGCGGAATCGGCGAGCTGTTCGATGGCCATGTCACCGCCATCACCGCGGGTGCGGCGAAGCCGGACGCGCGGATTTTCGCGGCGCTGGTCGAGATGGCGGGCGTGCCGGCCGCAGAGATCATGCACGTCGGCGACGATCCCGTGGCCGACGTCCTCGGCGCGAGACAGGCGGGCATGCAGTCCGTTTGGATCAACCGCGGCGCAACGCGCGAGTGGCCCGCGCAGCTCGAGCCGCCGCCGCGCACCATATCGACGCTCGCCGAGATTTTTTAGCCCCACGATGATGCAGGTCCGTGATTGGCAGCATACGGTGTCGATTGCTGATACAAAAAACCCTGAATTTATCGGCGTTTTCTGGCGCCGGTTCGCGTTTTGCCCCTTCACTCGCAGTGCCCCCAGCCGATAGGATGGTAACGGGCAATACGAGGACTCCAGCATGCAAGCGATGCGCGACAGATCCCTGGTAGCCGTAAGTTCGCTGCGCGAGTTCTTTCGTGACGCGTTTCACGAAGCGACCGAGCATCAACATCTCGACATCGACGAGCAGTCGGAACAATACGTCGTCAACCTGCTCACCATGTTTTCGCGCGCCGACGCGCTCTACGAAAAGACTCCGGAGGGGCTGCGCATCAGGCCGCTCGCCCACATGCTGGCCGAGGCGCTCGAAGCTCCGAGCGCCCCGGCCCGGCAGCGCGCATTGCAGCGGCTCGGCGATGTGTCGCTGTTCATCGCCGGTTTCTTCGCGAGGAGTTTCGCGCGCAAGATGATCGACATCGACTACCACATCGCGATGGGCGGCAACGCCTACAGCTCGCTGGCGGATTCCATGCAGCGCTCCGCGTCGGGCCGCGGCATCGCCGCGATCTACACGCAGCTCGCGCAGAAGTTCCAAGGCCTGGTGGATGCCCTGAACGAGGTGAGCGAGATGTCCTACGTTCACAGCGACGCGGACATCCTCCGGCTGTACGAGATCTGGATGAAAACCGGCAGCCCGCGCGCGCATGGCCTGTTGAGCCGTCTGGGCGTGCAGCCGGTAAAGCAGGGCGGCTTCGCGCGCGCGCACTAGCCGCATGGTCCTCCAGGGGTTGCAATCGCTGTTGAAACGCCTGTACGACGTCGACTCGGGTTACGATGTCTACGATTTTCTCGTGACCGATCGGCGTGCGCTGCGCGGAGTGACTCCCGTCAACGATCAGCGCGCACCGGAAGAGGAGCTGCTGATCGCGCAAACCGCGGATGGCGCCGGCGTGTCGTTGTATATCGATCCCGAAGTGCTCTCGCGGCTGGAGAAATCCGATCCGATGGGTGCGCTGACCGAGGGAAATCTCGCGGACTATTGCACGGCGCTCGAGGGCGTCAGCCACTTCGTCTATTCGGCGTGGCGCCTCGGCGGCGATGCGCCGGTATCCCTGCTGGAGCTCGAGACCCAGGCCGAGGTCGACAAGTACGCCGCTACGGTGTTTCTCGTTGCCGACCAGCAGGGCGGCGCCTTCCCGGCGCAAGTTCATCCCTGGCTGTTCGATCGGGTGAATTTCGACGCGCGGCTCGAGCCGGAGCAGTACGAACGCTACCGGACGGCGCACCGTTGCGCGGCTAATTTTTGCCGGCGTCTGGAAAGGCGCTTCGTCGGGCGCCGGGGAGCGCGGGTCGAGGCGATGGTGCGGGAGCTGCGCAAGTTCTATCGATTGGGGAACACCGCCAAGCTTCGCTACGCGATGTCCTGAGCTATTTCTCGTCCTTGTTTTCGGCGGCTTGCTTCTTGAGCTTGACCCATTCGCTCAGCTTGCGCAGGTCCGTCTTCTTGGGCTGCTGCTGCGTCTTGCCGAGCTTGCCGCTGTCGTAGGGGTTGTAACCCTTGACCACCCCGAGGGGATTCGCCTTCACCCCATCGAAGGGACTGGGCGCGTCCTCCGCCAACGACAGTGCATTGTTCTCGAGCTTCTTCAAGCGATCCGTGGACACTTCGCGGCCGAAGGCGCCCGTGGAGACCGACCACTCCCATATCGCATTGCCGCGGTCGTCGAATTTCACACGGCCGCTCTGTTTGCCCTCGACCGGCGGCAAGTCCACGACGTCGGGCTTGCCCGCTCCTGCGGCCGGAGGGGCATTTCCAAGGCGTTTATTGGAGTCTCCACTACTCATACCTCCTTTTTAGTCCATGCGGTACCCAAGTCAAATCGAGTCCGTCAAACTTGGCGCAATTTCACAGAATCCAGGCGATATCGGGCGCGCAGCAGCGCCATCGCCGTTTTTCCGTCGTCCCAGGCCCCGCTCGCCACGCGCTCGAACGCGTCCGCAAACGGCAGCCACTCGATCTCGAGCTCTTCGTCAGCGTCAGGCCTTGCCGTGCCAATCTCGAGGTCCTGCGCAAGAAACAGATGGATCACCTCGGTGAATATGCCGGGAGCTGGGATATACAGGCCGAGAGAGCTCCAGCTGCGCGCGGTGACGCCGGTTTCCTCGGCCAGCTCGCGCACCGCGCAAACCTCGGGCGCTTCGCCGCGGTCGAGCTTGCCCGCGGGGATCTCCCACAGAAAGTCGGCAATCCCATGGCGGTACTGCCGCACCACGCAGAGCCGTTCTTGCGCGTCCACGGCGACGACGGCCGCCGCTCCCGGGTGCCGCACGAAATCGATGTCGTATTCGCGTCCGTTCGCGTACTTCAGCCGCTCGGAGGAGACGTCGATCACGCGGCCTTTGAATTTCAAGTCGCTTGCGACCGTGGTCGGTTTCAACATGGATGGCCCTCATGGAAAGCATGCGGAAAAGCTCGCCATCATCCCGGAAAACCCCTCACCTGTGACCTGCTCCCTCGCGCTGCAGCTCAAAAACGCGCGATCCTGAGGGTCTGATCGACGTGACGTAATGTGATCTGGATATCCATACAGTCAACCGGTATAGTTTTCTCATGATGAAGGCGAAGACAACGACGGCATTCGACGCCCTGAACCCGCAACAGCGGCGCGCAGCCACCTTTGGGACGCCGGGTAAGGAGAAAGGCATCGCCGCCGGCCCGATGCTCATCCTGGCCGGCGCGGGTACGGGCAAGACCAATACGCTCGCCCACCGCACCGCTCACCTGGTGCTGAACGGCGTCGATCCCGCGCGCATTCTGATGCTGACCTTCACGCGCCGCGCCGCGCAGGAAATGATTCGCCGCACTCAGACCATCGTGACGGAAGTTCTCGCGGATCGCGGCAAGCTGGGCGATCGAAGCGTGCTCACCCGGATGCTCTGGTCGGGCACCTTCCACTCGGTGGGCAGTCGGATCCTGCGGTTGTTCGCGAAGCAATTGGGGCTCGATCCGGCGTTCACCGTGCTCGATCGCGCCGATGCGGCGGACCTCATGGACGTGGTCCGCCACGAGCTGGGCCTGTCGAGCAAGGACAAGCGCTTCCCGCGCAAGGACATCTGCCTCGCGATCTATAGCTATCGCATCAACACGCGGCTGTCGCTCAAACAGACCCTGGAGGAACAATTTCCCTGGGTGGTGGAATGGGAGCAGGATCTCACGCGCCTGTACCGCGAATACGTCGGACGCAAACAGAAGAACAACGTGCTGGACTTCGACGATCTGCTGCTCTACTGGCACGCCATGATGAAGAATCCAGGGCTGGCGCAAAGCCTCGGCGGCAATTTCGATCACGTGCTGGTGGATGAGTATCAGGACACGAGCGCGTTGCAGGGCGAGATCATTCAGTCGCTGAAGCCGGATGGCAACGGCGTCACGGTGGTCGGCGACGATGCGCAGGCGATCTATTCGTTCCGCGCGGCGGCGGTCGAGAACATCCTCGGATTCGCGGACCGATTCAAGCCCAAGGCCGAGATGGTTGTGCTGTCGCAGAATTACCGTTCGACTCAGCCCATCCTGGATGCGGCCAACGCGCTCATGTCGGAAGGATCGCGGCAACATCGCAAAACCCTGATGGGGCTGCGCCAGGCCACGCAGAAGCCCCAGTATGTGACCCTGGAGGATGCCCAGGCGCAGGCCGAATACATCGTAGGCAAGCTCCTCGCCACGCGCGAGGTGGGCGGCTCGTTGAAGCGCCACGCCATCTTGTTCAGGAGCTCCCATCACAGCGACGTGCTGGAGATCGAACTCGCGAAGCGCAACATTCCATTCGTGAAGTACGGGGGCCTCAAATTCCTCGAGGCCGCGCACGTCAAAGACATGCTCTCGATCCTTCGGTGGATCGACAACCCGCGCAACGCCGTGGCGGGCTTTCGCGTGCTCAAGCTCATTCCGGGCTTCGGCCCCGGGCATGCCAAGAAGGCGCTCGATTACTTCGAGGCGCAGAGCCTGTCCGTGAAGAGCCTCGCGGCATTCGATGCGCCGCAGCCCAACAAGATGGATTGGAAGCGATTCTGCACGCTGGTCGAAAAGCTCGCCGATCCCGGCACACCGTGGGCGGGCCAGGCGGGCTTGGTGCGCGAGTGGTACAAGCCGCAGATGGATCGGCTCTACGAAGCTGCCTTCAGCCGCGCCGGAGACATCGAACAGCTGGAGAAATTGTCCGCTCAGTATCCGACGCGCGAGCGATTTCTCACCGAGCTCACGCTCGATCCGCCCGCGGTCACCGGCGATCAATCGGGCTCGGCCACCAAGGACGAGGAGTACGTGGTTCTGTCCACGATTCATTCGGCGAAGGGACAGGAGTGGGACTACGTCTACGTCCTGAACGTCGCGGACGGTAATTTCCCGTCGGAGTTTGCAGCCGGCAAGCCGGAATTACAGGAAGAGGAGCGCCGGTTGCTGTACGTCGCGATGACGCGGGCGCGCAATGAGCTGCATCTGTGTGCGCCGCTCAAGTACGCGGTGACTCAGCAGGCCAAGGACGGGGACCGGCACGTGTACGGCGCCAAGAGCCGATTCATGTCGGACAAGGTCTTGGAAACTTTCGACAAGACCACGTATCGAAGCCTGCACGGAGCGGAAAGCTTGCGTGCCGGCGAATCGGCGACCGTCGACGTGGCCGCCGAGCTCAAGGAAATGTGGTGAGCGCGCGCGCAGCCGTTTTGGCCTCCTGACGGAGGCCTCTCGGCCTCATCGATCAGCCGGCCGTTTCGGCCGACCCGATCAACCCCAACGAATCACCAGCGGCGAGGTCCGCCGCCGCCACCACCCCCACCGGGGGGTTTGGATCGGGGTGCTCGTTCTTGAGCTTCGTTCACGCGCAACGGACGGCCGCCCATTTGGAAGCCGTTCGTCTGCTGAATTGCGTTTTGCGCTTCGCCTGCCGCCATATCGACGAACGCGAAACCGCGCGGACGCCCGGTCTCTCGGTCGTTGATGAGCTTGACGGAATCGACTTTGCCGTAGCGCTCAAACAGGCTACGAACTTCGTCTTCGGTAGCGGTGAACGGCAGGTTGCCAACGTAGATCGTCGTCATTCAACTTGTCTCACTAAAGTTTTTTTCAATCATCAGGCGCCGCAGCCACGAAGCTCGTGGGCTGCATTCGCCTGCACCCTTCGGTCGCGCACTTGAAGCGTCCTTGATGTCAGGGAACGACCTACGATCCGATGCTACGCCAGGGAAATATCGTTGGCAAACGCGAAAATTACAGCCTTTGGCGCGTTTTACCGCCCGGTCTTCGCCGGGATCACGGCCGGGGCCTCCGGGGTCTGTTCCACCTCCAGGTAGGCGTACCCATTGAGCTCGTTCTCGTAGAAGCGTTTGACCGTCTGCGCCTCGGTAATCGACATCCGGCCTTCCTGAATCGCCCGTTCGCAATCCCGGGCGATCCGGGGATACAGCTCATCGGTGTCATATTCCATATATTGAAGCACCTTGGTGGCGGTATCCCCCTTCACGACCTCCTCGATCCACCATCCCCCGCCCGGTTGCAGGCGGATATGCACCACATGGGTGTCGCCGAACAGGTTATGCAGATCGCCGAGCGTCTCCTGATAGGCCCCGACCAGAAACGCGGCCAGGTAGTAGGGCTCTTGGGCCGCGAGCTCGTGCACCTCCAAGGTGCGCTTGGTGATACGCGGATTGACGAAGCGGTCGATCTTGCCGTCCGAGTCGCAGGTGATGTCCGCGAGTACCGCGTTGCGGCTGGGTCTTTCCCCCAGGCGCTGGATGGGCATGATGGGAAACAGCTGGCCAATCGCCCAGCTGTCCGGCAGGGACTGGAATACGGAGAAGTTGCAGAAGTAGATGTCGCTCAGCATGTCCTCGAGGTCTTCCAGCTCTTCGGGAACGCGGTTTTGCTTGCGGCAGAAATCTCGGATCTTGGTGCAGGTCGCCCAATAGAGACGCTCGGCGAGGCCCCGCAGCTCGAGGCTGAGATAGCCCCAGTTGAACATCTGCAGTGCCTGCTCGCGCGCTTGTACCGCGTCGTGGTAGCACTCGACCAGGCGGCGCTCGTTCACGGATCGATAGCTGTCGAACAGATCGCGCACCGGCTGCGGAAGCTCCTGGCGGCCCGGGTAATCCTCCTCGGGACGGCCGGAGACTTTGAATTGATCCAGCTTCGATGCGCCGAGCACGTCGAATACCAGAATGCTGTGCTGGGCGGCGATGGCGCGGCCGGATTCGCTGATGATCATCGGGTGCGGGACCTTGCGCGCGTCGCACACGCTCTTGATGCGGTACACCACGTCGCTCGCGTACTCGTTCAGCGTGTAATTCATCGACGACTCGTAGTTCGTCCCGCTGCCGTCGTAATCGACGCCGAGGCCTCCGCCGATGTCGATGTACTGCAGGCCCGCCCCCATGATCTTGAGCTCCGCGTACACATGCGCGAGCTCATTGATCGCATCCTTGACGCGCCGGATGTCCTGCAGCTGGCTGCCGGGATGACAGTGCACGAGCTGCAGGCAGTCGAGCATGTTGCGCTCCTTCAGGAGCGCGTGCAGATCCAGGATCTCCGAAATGAACAGGCCGAACTTGGACTTCTCGCCGGCGGAATCTTTCCAGCGCCCGGCGCCGTCGCTCGCGAGCTTCACCCGAACGCCGATCTTGGGGCGCACCCCGTAGCGCTCGGCATGCTTCAAGATCGCGTGGATCTCCTCGAAGTTCTCCACCACCGGAATGATGGTCCGGCCGAGCTTCGCGGCGATGATGACGGCCTCGATGTAGCTGTCATCCTTGAACCCGTTGCATACCACCATCCGATCCGGGGCGTCCTCGGTGATGGACATGACGGCCAAGAGCTCGGGCTTGGAGCCGACCTCCAGCCCGAACCCGAATTCCTTGCCGTAGCGGTAGACCTCCTCGACGACCAGGCGCTGTTGATTCACCTTGATCGGGAACACCGCGGCATAGCGATTGCGGTAGTCGTTCTCCTGAATCGCGGTGCCGAAGGCCTCCGCGAGATGCCGCAGCCGGTGCGCGAGGATGTCGGAGAAGCGGATGACGACCGGCGTGTGCAGATCGCGCGCCTTGAGGCCCTGGACCACCTCCAAGAGATCGATCTCGCGACCCGGATCCATGCTCGGCCGGATCACCACGTGACCCTGCGCGTTGATCGAAAAGTAGCCCTTGCCCCACGCCTCGACCTGGTACAGATCGAGCGACTCCTCGATCTTCCAGGCGTGATTGGCGGGAAGCATCTTCGCGGGTGTGTTCATGTGCGCGCACCATAACAAATTGGGGCTGCATGTAAATGACGCGCGTCGCGCGTATGGCAGCGCCGGCGGGTTCTCACCCGTCGCCGTTCACCCGCGCGCGACGGGACGTTCGGAATCGCGAATCCATTCGCTCCACGAGCCCGCATACAGCTTGGCGCCCGGCAGCCCCGCAATCTCCATCGCGAGCAAGTTGTGACAGGCGGTGACTCCGGAGCCGCACATGGCGATCGTCTCGGCCGCAGACACGCCGGCCAGCCGCTCGCGCCAGCGCTGCTCGAGCTCCGCCGGCGGTAAGAAGCGCCCGTCGTCGGCGAGATTGGCGCTGAACGGATGATTGACCGCACCCGGGATGTGCCCCGCGACCGGGTCGATCGGCTCGACCGTCCCGGCGAAGCGCTCGGGAGCCCGTGCGTCGACCAGCAACCGGCGTCCTTCGTTCACCAGGCCGACGAGTTCCGCGGAGCTGACCACTGCATGCGGGTCGACTCGCGGAGTCGAGGCCGGCCGCGTCGAATCCCCGCGGGCCGGGTCTGCCGAGGGGAGCGTTCCGCCTGACTCCAGAGCGCCGCCGGCCGCGCGCCACGCCTTCATGCCGCCGTCGAGTACGGCGGCCCTGGCGTGTCCCAACCAGCGCAGCAGCCACCAGGCCCGGGCGGCGAAAGAGCCGTTCACTTCATCGTATACGACCACCTGCGAGTGCTCGCGGACGCCGAGCTGTTCGAAGCGGGCCGCCAACCGGTCCGGAGCCGGCAGCGGGTGGCGCCCGCTCGCGGCGGACACCGGGGCCGACAGGTCTCGGTTGAGATCGACGTACTGGGCCGTCGGGATATGACCGGCGAGATACGCCCGCCCGCCGGCTTCCGGCGCGGTCAAATCGAATCGGCAGTCGAGGACGACGAGCGAGGAGGGTGCGCGTGCTGCACCGAGCAATGCCTGGAGCGAAGCGGCATCAATGAGGGTTTTGAACTCCATCACCCAAGCTTAACGCGCTGCCGGGCGGACCGCATCCGCTACAATCCACGCATGGCAATTACTCTATATTGGGGGAGCGGAAGTCCCTATTCTTGGCGGGTGCTCCTGGCGCTCGAACACAAGGGGCTGCCGTACGAGTCCCATCTGCTGCACTTCGACAAGCAGGAGCATCAAGCGCCGCCGATGCTGAAGATGAATCCGCGTGGCCGCCTGCCTGTGTTGAAGGACGGCGACTACGTGGTGTTCGAGTCGGTGGCGGTGCTCTACTACCTGGACGTGAAATATCCGCAGGTGCCGATTTTCGGGACGAGCCCCGAGGAGGCCGGCGTCATCATGCGGGTGATCTGCGAGTTTCAAACCTACGCGGAGCCCTCGTTGTCGAAAATCGTCGACGCCGTTTTCAGCGACTCGGTGGCGGGCGCGCTCGACGAGCTCGCCGACGCCATGCACGTGGCGGCGCGCGAGGCGCGCACCATCGAGGGCCGTTTGAGCAAGGAATTGTGGATCGTCGGAGCCAACTATTCGGCGGCCGACATGGTCATCTTCCCCTGGATCCAGCTGCTGCGGCGGGCACTGAACAAGGCGGCGGCCGCGGAGCTCGGGGCGCGCTTCCTGCCCATGGAACGAAACTATCCGGCGCTGGCCCGCTGGATTGCGCGCATCGAATCCCTGCCTGGCTACGACCGGGCGTACCCGCCTCACTGGCGCGAGCCTTAAGCCGGCGGCAGCGCCGCCCCGCCGGCTAGCCCCACCTCCTCCCGCTGGCCCCACCCGCCCCCGGTGTTTCCCCCGAGCGGCAGAATTTGGGATTCCTTGCCGCGCCCTGTAGGCTGGCGACGGGCTCCCCGAGGAGCCCTCAATTCAGCAACTATGGGGTAACTAAAGAAAATGGGATTAACCTTATGAGCAACCACGAAGTGCATGTGAAATTCGCGGGCAGGATCGTATTCGTCGGCTTCGGCAGCATCGGACAGGGAGTCTTGCCACTGATCTTGCGTCACATAGGCACTTCGGCAGACCGCATCACCATCGTGACCGCCGAAAACGCGGGGCGCGCCGAAGCCGAGCATTTTGGAGTCAAGTTCGTCAAAATCGCCTTGACGCGCGAGAATTACCGCCAGACGCTCGAGCCCTTGCTGGGGCCCGGCGACTTCCTGCTCAATCTGTCGGTGGACGTGTCGAGCACGGCGCTGCTGCTGCTGGCGCGCGAGCGCGGCGCGCTGTATCTCGATACCTGCATCGAGCCCTGGGCGGGCGGCTACACCGACTCGACGGTGTCCGTCGCGGCCCGCAGCAACTACGCCATGCGTGACGAGGCGTTGGCGCTGCGCCGCGGCGCGAAAGATGCTCCCACCGCCGTGCTGACCCATGGCGCGAATCCGGGCCTCGTGTCTCATCTGGTCAAGCAGGCGCTCCTGAATGTCGCGAAGGACGTGGGTCTCGAGACCGCTGTGCCGACGACTCGCGAGCAGTGGGCGAAGCTCTCGCAGACGCTGGGCATCAAGGTCATCCACGTCGCCGAGCGCGATACCCAGGTGAGCAAAAATCCGAAGAAGCTCAACGAATTCGTCAACACCTGGTCGGTGGACGGCTTCGTGAGCGAGGGCGCGCAGCCCGCCGAGCTCGGCTGGGGCACGCACGAGAAGCATTTCCCGGCGGATGGGGGACGGCACGAGACGGGATCACGCTGCGCCATCTATCTGAATCGTCCGGGGGCGAGTACCCGCGTGCGGACCTGGACGCCCAAGGCGGGGCATTTCCACGCCTTCCTGATCACCCACTCCGAGGCGATATCGCTCGCGGATTACTACACCGTGACCGAAGGCGGGCGCGCGGTATATCGCCCCACCACCCACTACGCGTACCACCCGAGCGACAACGCGGTGTTGTCAGTGCATGAATTCGCGGGCCGCAACTGGCATCTGCAGGAGTCGAAGCGAATCATGCTGGACGACATCACGGACGGCATCGACGAGCTCGGCGTCCTGCTGGCGGGGCACAAGAAGAACGCCTACTGGTACGGCTCCCAGCTGTCCATCGAGGAGGCACGTAAATTGGTGCCGTACAACAGCGCGACCAGCCTCCAGGTCACGGTCTCCGTGCTGTCCGGCATGGTGTGGGCCATGGAAAATCCAAAACGCGGCATCGTCGAGCCGGACGACATGGAGTATCAGCGTCCGCTCGGCGTCTGCATGCCGTATCTCGGCAAGGTAGTCGGCGAATACACCGATTGGACGCCGCTCTATCAGCGCGGCGAGCTGTTCGCCGAGGACCTCGATACCGCCGATCCCTGGCAGTTCAAGAACATCCGCGTCGTCTAAAGCCGCGGCAAGCAGGGGCCTCAGGGACGAGGCCCGTAGCTGATCGCGATCACCGTATACGTTCGATCGCCCGCCGGCAGCGCCACCGTCACCGCGTCATCCAATCGTTTGCCCAGCAGGCTCGAGCCCAGCGGCGAATCCATGCTGACGTAGTCGCTCGCCATGTCGAATTCATCCGGGCCGACTACCCGGTACCAGGCGAGGGTTCCATCCTCGCTTTCGAGCTGGACCCAGGCGCCGAAGTAGACGCGGCGCGCATCGCGCCGCGCACCGATCGCCTCGACATCCACCACGCTCATGCCCTCCAGACGCTTGCGCAGGAATCGGACACGCCGGTCGATCTCGTGCAGGCGCTTCTTTCCGTAGGTGTATTCGGCGTTCTCGGACCGGTCGCCTTGCGCCGCGGCGGCGGCCACGGATGCCGTCACGCGCGGGCGTTCCTCATGCCACAGCGCGTGCAATTCGTCCCGCAGCCGCTTGGCTCCTTCGGGGGTGACGTACTTCGACCCGGGCCGGGTGGGCGCTCTATACCTTGACACGATGCAATAAGGTTGGCTTCTTGTTAAGGGCGTGAACGGGGTCTTGGCGGAGCGCAAACGAGTGAGCGTCCGTTCACAGAAACCACCCGGCCGTTATCACTAAGCTTTATGCCCATGAGCGCTAAATACTACACCCACTTCATCGCGCAGTCGGACGGCGCAATCGAATACAGCGAGTATCGGGGCGTCGTGGAATTGCTGGGATCCCAGGGCACCGTCAAGGGCAGCCGCGAGATCGCCCGAATGCTGGCACGAAGCTTCGACCTCGAGGAGATGGACATCCAAGTGCTCCAGTGGCACCAGCTTCATTGAACCGAAATCCCCTAGCGGGCTTTACTTCCCTTCATTGAAGTCCGCATCTCCGCCCCGAGTTTGAACTCGGGGCTTTTTTTTGCCGGTGGTAGACTGGCATCGCGTCCCCGTCTCGAGGGACAGAAGGGGATTGCAGATGCGCCTATCCGTTTTCAGAACCGGGGTGTTCGCCCTCGGTGTGATTGCCGCCGCGCTGCTGGCGGGATGCGGGTATAACACCCTGCAGACCCAGGACGAGCAGGTCAAGTCGGCCTGGTCGGAGGTCATCAATCAATACCAGCGCCGGGCCGATCTGATCCCGAACCTCGTCAACACGGTGAAGGGATACGCAGCCCAGGAGCAACAGGTGCTGCTCGGCGTGACCGAAGCGCGCGCCAAGGTGGGCTCGATCCAGGCGACGCCGGAATTGGTCAACGATCCGCAGGCGCTCGCCAAGTTTCAGGCTGCGCAGGGCGATCTGTCGAACGCCCTGTCGCATCTGATGGCGGTGGTCGAGAACTACCCGCAGCTCAAGTCCGATCAGAATTTCCGCGATCTGCAGGCGCAGCTCGAGGGCACGGAGAACCGCATCACCGTTGCCCGCAACCGCTACATCCAAGCCGTGCAGAATTACAATGTCACGGTGCGCACGTTCCCCGCCAACCTCACGGCCTCGGTGCTCGGCTACACGCCCAAGCCGAATTTCACGGTGGAGAACGAAGCGGCCATATCCAAGCCGCCGGCGGTGGATTTCTCGGGCGCCGCGCCGCCGCCAGCCGCGCCGCCTGCTGCAGCACCGCCGCCCGGCGCGCCGCCGCCCGGCTCGCCGCCGCCGCCCGGCTCGCCGCCGCCGCCTGGATCGACCGCGCCGCCCGCCGCCGGGCCATCGCACTGACCGTCGAGTGACCACGCGGCCCCGCTACCGTCGAGCCGCCGCCGCGGGTCTTTGCCTCGCCGCACTCCTCGCGCGGGGAGACGTGGCAGTTCCTCCACTCACGGGCCGTGTCATCGACTTGACCGGAACCCTCTCCGGAAGCGCGGTCAACCGTATCGAGGGCGAGCTCGCCGGCCTCGAGGCCACGAAGGGCAGCCAGATCGCCGTGCTCATCGTTCCCACCACACAGCCGGAGGAAATCGAGCAGTACGGCATTCGCGTCGCCGACCAATGGAAGCTCGGGCGCAAGGGGGTCGACGACGGCGCGATCTTGATCGTCGCGAAGGACGATCGGCGCGCGCGCATCGAGGTGGGCTACGGATTGGAGGGGGCGCTGCCGGACGCGATCGCCAACCGCATCCTGGATGAGACCATCACACCGCACTTCAAGCTGGGCGACTACGACGGCGGCGTCGAGGCGGGCGTCGAGCAGATGATCTCCGTGGTCAATGGCGAGCCCTTGCCCGAGCCTGACCACCGCTGGGAGCATCACGGCGGCGGGTTGGTCAGCCTGCTGCCCTTCGCGCTGATCGCCGTCGTGGTGGTGAGCGGGGTACTACGGTCGGTCTTCGGCCGGTTATTCGGCTCCATTGCCACCGGAGGCCTGGCCGGGGGCATCGTATGGCTGGTCAGCCATCTCCTCTCGCTCGGGCTCGGGGTCGGCGTCCTGGCGTTCCTGTTCGCCCTGCTGCTCGGGGCGACCCGCAGCTGGTCGACCGGGCAGGGTGGCTGGGGCGGGGGGCTCGGCGGCGGACTCGGCGGCGGATTCGGCGGAGGGTT
>Ga0187887_10001042_pt1 | contig 24804 bp, 21 predicted proteins | sample June2016WEW_7_10_FD_132977 | JGI IMG/M metagenome (GOLD analysis project Ga0187887, IMG submission 132977) | Peatland microbial communities from SPRUCE experiment site at the Marcell Experimental Forest, Minnesota, USA - June2016WEW_7_10 | ecosystem: Environmental > Terrestrial > Soil >... | reverse complement strand
CTGGAAGAGCTTGCGCACTTCTTCCGAGTTCATGGGTTGAACCACGGCTCTGGGAATCAGGCGATACAGACTCGCATCCGACGCGAATGCAATGCGGTCGATCATCCGCGTCAGAACCCGCGACTCGTCCATAAAGCTTCTGAGTTGCGCCCCAAGGTCACCGGCACCCATCCCGCTTTTAGATACACCTGGCATCCGAACGGATTCGATGGGCACAACCACTGCAGTCACGAAATCTCCTCCAGGCAGGCAAATTTGACCCAGACAATAGAGTAGTCCGGTCTGAGACGCTGCAAAGGGCTGGAAGAACTAGAGAGAGAGAACCGCACCACGATCCGATATACCGCTCGGTCTACGGTTTCGAGTGCTGCGCGCCACGGGCGGGTTAGCGCGGTCCGGGCCGATACGCATGCTTCCGCTGAAATTTCCAGCACGCGCGATCGAAAACTGCCATCAGGTAGGCAATCACGACAATAAAAGGGGATGCCAGCAACACGCCGATCATCGCTCGCAACAAAACGTGATACATGCCGGAATCCTAACCAGAGCCAATTAGGCTCACGGTGATTCTAATCACATCCAGGGGGAATATGTAAGCTTTCTCGAGCAAAGGCGATAAATATCGTCGAGCGCCGGTATCCTGGCCGCTCCTGAATGCCGGGCCACTCCTGGATGCCGAGTCACTCCTGGATATCGAGGCTAATGCGCTGCTTACTGGCCATCCCCATCGCGGTCACCAGAATCCGCAAGGACCTAGCCGTCCGTCCCTGCTTTCCGATCACTTTCCCAATATCGGCATGGTCGACCGAGATGCGCAGAGAGCTCCCATCGGTGATGGGAACGGACTCCACTCGAACCCCTTCCGGGTGGTCGACCATCAGTTTGATCAATGTAGTAAGCGCGTCAGCAATGTCGTTTGAATGCTCCATGATGAAGACCCCGATCGTGTTCCCGATTTCCAGGAATGTGCCTGCATCTAAGGTCGTGCCAGCAGGTGTGTCTTACGCAAACGTAGGAAACTCTGTTCCTTGACCCCAAGGTTCTGCGCAACGGCGTTCCGAACGGCCAGGAATCCTATTCCAAAATTGCGTCCATTATATGTCTAACTTGTTGCTTATCAACACCGCAACCGCAATGAAACTGGATTAAATCTATTATTTGTGGCTATTTTGGAACGTCATCCGGGTTTGAGCACCCCATTTTGCCAATGCGCACCTGTTTCGCTTACGCAACCTGACGTAGTTATTCGGCAAAAGGCAGCCTCCTGACGCCTACCTTCCCCGCAGCGCCATCCGGCGCTAAAGGAGCGAATCATGGTCAGGAACATTTACCGTATATTCAGCCTTGCCGTTACATTCACAGCCCTCGTTCTACCCATCGGGACGGCGGCAGCACAATCCGTTGTGAGCGGAACCAATCCCGATCCCAAGGTAGTAACCGGCACCACCCCCGAACCCCAGGTAATCCTCACGATTCTTCTCAGTATCCTTCCATCAGCATGAGATAGTTGGAATCGGCACCGACAACCGGCCGCCTCAGGAGGCGTAAGAGATGCATCTAAGCGGAGCTGTTTTTGCATTCTGGGCGGCCGGCCTAACTGCACACATCCTGTTACTCTTTGTCCTCCTGACGCGCCATCACGCAAGCACCTTTCCGGCATTCACGACCCTGATCGCAGCCAATGTTCTGAATTCCATCGTGCTCTACGAGGTCGCGCTGCATGGATCGAACCATACCTATTTCGTCGCATATTTTGCGTTCGCCGTCCTGGATCTTGTCCTTCAATTGTCCGTAACCTATGAGCTTGCGCGTCATGTCTTCTGCCCGACGGGCACGTGGGCTCGCGACATTCGCAAGGGCTTTCTCATCCTTGTGCTTGCCTCGCTCGCCGTTGCATTTGCGTTGGCCTGCCTTCCCTCCCCTCCAGAGAAGACCGTCCTGGGCATGCTTCTCGACCGCGGAAATCTATTCTCTTCCGCGCTGCAGTGCGAGCTATTCGTTGGGATGGTCGCCTTCTCATCGACCGCAAATCTCCCATGGAAAACTCATGTTGCCCGCATCGCGCAAGGCTTGGGTTTCTACTCCCTGGTAGGCCTGCTGACGGAAGCTGGACACAACATTCTGACTCGCAATACGACGTCCTTTGAGAGTTTGACCTACCTTCGTATGTCGACATATCTCTTTTGCGCGTCCTATTGGATCGTCATGCTGTGGTTGCCCGCCCCCGCTCCACAGGAACTTCCCGAAGCGGCACAGCGACAACTCTTTACTTTGCAAAGACGCGTGGAATACGATCTTCGCAAGCTCCGGGCCTTGAAACGATGATGACCATTCGCAACCTTGACTTCTTCGGTTTTCTCTTCGTATTCCTTGCGTCGATCCTCGGAATCGGGACGTATTACTATCTGCGCAATCGCCAGCGCGAACTCTATCCCTACGGCAAGTGGGAGGAGTTGCTCAAGCGGCTTGCCCCACTGGATCACCAGAACCTCGAGCGAATCGCAGCGGATCCTGCAGCTCAACCTGATCAGGACATCCACTGGGTTGAGACGATGAGGCCGGAAGATATCTGGCGATTGCTGGGCGGAATGCGCGGCATCGAGATCATGGAGAGAAATTGTTCGGTGCTGGTCGACCTGGTATTTTACGTCCAGCAATGGTACCCGGAAGCTCTCCTGATCGCGGAGCAACTTCGATTGAACGCGCGGGAGGTGGAGTGGCACATCGGCCGCCTCAAAGCGACCGCGAAGTCCGGCCGTCCGCCGGCAGCTGCGGCAGAATACCTCCAGCAGGCGGTAGCCATCTACTATCAGATGACTCGCGAAGTTCTAGCCTTATATGAACAGGCCAATCTACCCGGGTTGGCCGATCTGCAGAGGGCTCTGTAGCCCACCCGCTCTCCCCTGCCCATGCCTCAGCGGTTTCGGATCACGCAATACGTCGCGTAAATACGGCATCAACCGTACCGACGACCTCGACCTGTTTTCGGTATTGCCAGCGCCTCTGCTCGTCGTCTTCGGTCTGAGGCGAGAGAGCGTGTGGCACCAACTTCAGGTACTCCTGGTTCTTGTCCAACTCGCAAAATCCGCAGAAATAAGCGCTTCGCGTAAGAAGAAAGTAGATGGGGCGGTCGAACTCGTTGACCCAGTCCTTTCTCTTCGCGATGGCGCGCTTACGCGTATCAATGAGGACGATCGACCCCGCCAGGATCATCGGTTCCATGGTCCGATCTCTCCGCCCGATGATCCCCCGCCGATAGTGAACCGGCATCACTCCCTGATCCGACTGAGACAGTGTCGTGTCCTCGGGCAGAGGCCCAGTCACCAGCGAATCCGGCAGCCAAAGCCTGGCGTGATCGGCAAGCGGCCCTTCACTCAGCAGCAGCGTGGTATTTGGACTCGCTACCAGCTCAAGCTGTGCTGGACTTTCGCTGACGCCCGGGCACAATGCCAGCATCTGTTCCATGGTGAGGTTGTAGAGAAATGCCAGAACGATGAGTTTGGTCGCAGAAAGCCCACGGTTCTCGCGTTCCACTCGATCGAGCCAGCTGGCGGAGATGCGGTATGCGCTGTTCCCCCACTGCTGGGCAAGCTGACTGGTGCGATCTTCTACTTCGCGCAAGGTGAGACCGAGCCGAAGCCGGCCTGCCCGCAACTGCGTCCCTATTCCGTTCACGCGGACTCCTCGTAGGAATTTTCAAAAAGATCTAGAAGACACCATATCAGTGGCGGGCCCGCACTCAACCCATCGCGCAGCAGCATCGATCGGATCCCCAGCTGGCCTCCGATCTAGAATCGTGTGCTCAGATCTACGCGTTCATTTCGTACTAAACGATACACCAAGCTCTGAGGTTGCGACCAGCCCCGGCTCCGTACTGCCCCAGGCTATACATCTTTCAGGAGTTCCGTGCGGTACTTTGGCGCCAGGGCGTTCGCCTTCTCCAGAAACGCGGCCATCTCCTGATCATCAAGTTTGGGCGGTGCCGTAGTACGAGTCGCCACGGGTACGCCGATTTCGAGAAAGAATTTCTCCTGCCCAGCTGGAGAACAGATGCAGATCAAACGTGCCGAAGCCGCGGACGTGTTGTGGAACCGATGGGGAGCATTCGCCGGAATGTTGATGGTCTCGCCGGCATGAACGACCGTCTGTTTGCCACGAAAGGTAGCTTCAATCTCCCCCCCGAGCACGATGAAGGTCTCCTCAAAGTCATGGCGATGCAGTCCGGGACCGCCGCCGGGAGGGATGTGCATGTCGACCACGCAGAAGCGGCCCTTTGTGTCGTCTCCATCGATGGTGATGGTGTAGGTGTCGCCGACGAGCCCGATATGCGGCAGCTTTCCGTCATGGTCCGGATCGGCGGAGGCTAAGCTGCGCGTGGGATCATCGGGCGGAACAGGGGGATATTGCGTCGGCCGATCGGGCATGAGTCTCTCCTTCAGCAATGGGACCGCACCCTAACGATCGCCAGTGCAAACGCCCTGACCGATTGAGATGCCAGCAAAGACATCGGCGGCAGTTGTCGCGGCCGGCGGTCGGTTGTCGCAGAGAACTTCACAATATCGAAAGCTCCATGACGAAACGGAACGTTACTGCCGTAGCGCAATTGCTGGTAGGGCCGAATCTTCTGGTGCAATTGAAATTGGACCCAAAAGCCGGTCCTTAGCACGCGGAGCTTGTCCTTGAACGCAAGGGCCCATCCCCGAACGGCGCTCAATACCCTTAATCCCTGCCTCGCCGGGAACTCAACCCGGCGTACCCCGATGAGCGCTTCTGTTGTCTCAAACTGACAGCGCTGAACGACTGCGTTTGCACATTCTATTGAGTTTGAGAGTGTATGATGGGCCTTCCGGAGGGATCAGCGTGTTAAACAATACGGAGGTTGCAGAGCAGTTCGAAGCCGTCGTTGCTCAAGCGAAGACTACGATCCCGCCGCAGATCACCGCGTCGGATGCAGACGCTATGTGGGGTCAAAGCGAAGTGCGTTTTCGCTGGTTAGCGGACAATGCCCCGGTCCTGATCTGGGGGGCCGGCATCGACAAACTGTGCACCTATGTCAATAAGCCTTGGCTGGAGTTTACGGGGCGATCCCTGGACTCCGAGCTTGGAGAGGGCTGGGCCGAAGGTGTCCACCCGGAGGATTTGCGGCGGTGTCTGGACACCTACACGCAATCCTTCGATCGGCGAGAGAAATTCAGGATGGAATATCGGCTACGGAGGTACGACGGGGAGTACCGATGGATTTTGGACATCGGAGTGCCGAGGTTTGACGAGGATCATTCCTTTGTCGGTTATATGGGCGTTGCTGTCGATGTGACCGATCACAAGCTGGTGGAGGAAACGCTGCGGGAGAGCAAGGCGCGGTTTCTGAAGTTGGCCAAACAGAGCCGCACCACCCACTGGGAAGTGGATCCGCGGGGTCTGTTCACCTATGTCAGCGATGTGTCGGAGGCCACTTGGGGTTACCGTCGTGACGAAATCGTTGGCCGGATGTACTTCTACGACCTACATCCCGAAGAAGGACGCGATGCGTTCAAGGCGGCGAACTTCGCGATCATGGCGCAGAAACAAGAGTTCCAGGACGTAGTCCACGCCGTGAAGAGAAAGGATGGCCGCCTCGGGTGGGGCTCCGTCAACGGCATCCCCGTTCTCAATGCCGACGGAACTCTGCGGTGCTATCGAGGTAGTTGCACCGACATCACCGAGCGCAAGCTGGCAGAGGAGGCGGTTTCGGGCATCAGCCGGAAGTTGATCGAAGCACACGAACAGGAACGTTGCCGAATTGGGAGAGAATTGCATGACGACATCGTCCAAAGGCTCGCGCTCCTGGCGGTACAACTCGACAGAGTTCAAGAACATATTCCCGACTCGGCACCTGAGCTCAATCGACAAATCTGCGATCTTCGAAACCAGGCCTCCGAAATAACGAACGATGTTCAATCGTTGTCGCACGAATTACACTCCTTGAAACAGGAGTACCTGGGCATTGTTGGAGCAACCAGGAATTTCTGCCGCGAATTTGGTGAGCGTCAGAAGGTGAAGGTTGATTTCCAGAGCCACGATGTTCCTGATACCTTGCCCACCGAGCTTTTTCTTCCATTGTTCCGAGTCTTACAAGAAGCCCTCCACAACGCCACCAAGCATAGTGGGGTAAGGAGCTTCGAAGTGAAACTATTGGGAAGCTCGGAAGAAATTCAACTCACTGTCAGAGATCTCGGTGCAGGATTTGATTTGGAAGCCGCAATGAAATGCACCGGGCTTGGCCTCACGAGCATGAAGGAGCGCCTGAGGCTCGTCGGTGGAGAACTTTCAATCAGGTCGCAACGCGCGCGCGGCACTACCATCCACGCTCGCGTGCCCCTGCTTCGGGATGCAATTCAAAGCATGCAACTCGGTAACTGATCCACCTTGGAATGTTATTGCATTTGATCGGTGGCGCCGATGCTTAGAGGTCTGAGTGAAAACATGGGAAAACGATTCTCGTCGAAGCTTCGAACGGGGCTCAGAGTTTCTTTTTGGCCCACGGCGCTGATCGGAATTGTAGTCATCAAAGCCGTGCTTGCGCTCGGCGTGACCCCGGGATCTTTTCTGCTTTCCTATAGCGGGATCAGTTATTTCCTTTTACTATTTTTGGCAACCTGCTTCGCTATCCGCAATGGAATAAGGAACACTGCAGGAACGCGCCCATTCTGGATGTTCCTCGCGAGTGCCTATGGCTTCTGGGCGCTGGACCAGTACCTGTTTCTCTACTACGAGCTCGCCCGGCACATCGAGGTGCCCGACAATTCGATTGCCGATCCGGCGCTGTTTCTGCACATCGTACTGCTGATGGCCGCGGTGTCAACCTTCCCACACCAGAACGCACCCGGCCGCAATCAATACCGGACGATATTGAACTCTCTCTTACTATTGTTTTTCTGGACCTTTCTGTATGGTTACCTCGTCTTTCCTTACCAGTACTTCCCGAACGCCACCAGTTACGCCCCGCACTTTGACGCGCTCTACCTACTAGAGAATCTGGCCCTATTGCTGCTCGTGGGAGTTTTGGCCGTTCGCGTGCCGCCTCCTTGGAAGTCAATCTATCTTCATCTTCTGGGCGCCTCGACTCTATACGCGTTAAGCTCAACATTCGCCAACCTTGCCATTGACTCGGGAGGTTACGTCAATGGCAAGCTCTATGGTCTGGGCCTGACTGCCTCGGTTTGCTGGTTTGTGTGGATACCGCTGCGCGCACGGCAGGTAGAGGGAGAATCAACAGCGCTCCGAACTGATACGGGACAGACTTCACGAGCTTCTACATGGGCGATGCTCGTCGTCGTGATGGTCCCTATACCGATTATCTGGGAACTGATCCAACGAGATGAGAACGTCGGTCGACCCACCCTTCGCCTGCTGGTCGCAATTATCGCGATTCTATGTCTGGCGGCTGCTGCCTTCATAAAGGAATACCTCGCCAGACGTGAAATGGATGTTGATTTTGGTTTAGCCAACGACAGACTACGTCTGGCAATGGAAGCGGGCGCATCGGTAGGGTGGGACTTGGACGTCAAGAGCGGACGGAATGTCTGGTTCGGCGACCTGCGCATCTTTGGAATCGATTCCGATACGTACATAACAACCGGTGCGGAGTTCACTCGTTTCGTCCATCCGGATGACCGGACGAGAGTCTCTGCATCGATCGCGGATTCAAGGCAGAACAAGAAGCTGTACGCCGAAGAATTTCGTATCTTACAGCCAGACGGGACAGTTCGCTGGCTGGGAGCGCGAGGCAAGTTCTACTATGCAAAAAGCGGTGACCCCGAGAGAATGCTTGGCGTGTCGCTGGATATCACGAAGCGCAAATTGGCGGAAGAAGCCATCTCCTCCATGAACCGCAGAGTCATTGAGGCAGAAGAGCGGGAACGTGACCGTATCGCGAAAGACCTTCACGAAAACATCGGTCAGCGTCTTGCTTTATTGGCGATTGCGATCGAACACCTAAAAAATGAATTCCCCGATCAGGCCATTGAATTTCTTGACCCCATGGACGCGGTATGGAGGAAGACCTTAGGGATTTTGACCGACGTGAAGGCTTCGGCGCACGAATTGTATTCTCCGAGACTCGAGTATCTCGGCATCGCTGCCGTGATGAAAACCTTCTGCGAGGAGTTCGCGGAGAGAAAGAGCGTTGAAATTGACTTCAGGAGCCAGGGCTTCCCCAGCCCCGTTCTACCGGACGTTTCTATCTGCCTTTTCCGAGTTCTACAGGAAGCGCTGCACAACGGAGTGTTGCATAGCGGAGTACAGAAGTTCACTGTGCAATTGTGGGGCGAATCGGATGAAATTCATCTCAGAGTCAGCGACTCCGGCGTTGGCTTTGATCTCGGAGCGGCAAGGGGAGGCCGTGGGCTTGGTCTGGTTAGAATCGAACAGCGAATCAAACTGGTGGAGGGAACGTCTTTGATCGATACGCAACCCCAAAAAGGCACTACAGTCCAGGTTAGCGTGCCCTTGCATTCCGGACGCGCTTCCATTCGTGAGGCTGGCTAGATGCGTACCAACATCGGCGGTTCAAACCGAAGAAACGGCGGAGTGCTTCGCACAGATTCTCTGGTAGATGTCTCTTTCCTGTTCACGCTGAAGAGCGTTCACTATATACCCGCACAAAATATCGACGTCGCAGCTCTTGGCGATCTCGTCACATAGACGTTCTAGTTCCACCGCTGCATCCGCCTTTCCCTGCCCCCATAAGACAGGAGCACATTCACCGCAAAGCGCAACGCCGGGGCGATCCCCCCTCGATGCTTGTCCAGCTGTAGCAATCAGATCGCCCGCGAACTTCAGAAATCGAGCCGGGTCAGGCAGACCATTCACCATGAAAGTCGAGAGCGTGTCGGCAACATCCAAACAGACATAGCGCCCCTGTTCAACGGCGGTGACAATATCCACGCCGTGTTCCCGCAATTTCTCACGAAGACTCATCCGATGTGATTCGGCCACCACCGCGATCACTGCTTTCCCGGCGTTCAGAGCGGCTTCGATGAAACGGGCGAAGCCAACTAAAAGTCCTGCCTGATCAGAATAGAATTCAGCCTGGTGATTGCACTTGGCATCCACTCTTCCCGGTGCCAGTGTTTGCAGAGGCGCATTGGGGCGGTCGAGACTTTTCGAATCAGAAGAGGGGGTAAAACAGCGACCCGATAACCCGCTGCTGACAAATTGCCTGCCTTGAAGGACCGCTTCCACCGCAGGTAACAACTCGCTTCCGGCATGCACTTTAACCACGTAGCCCATTGCCCCCGAGGCGAGAGCTTCCTGCACCACATCTGCAGAAGATTCCTGGCTTACGAAGAGGATTTTGCTCTCTGGAAGCAGCTTGCGGATTCGTCGAGCCGCATCGATTCCATTCAGTGAAGGGAGCCCGATGTCCAGCAAAATCAACTCCGGCTTGAGTTCTTGGGCTTTCTTGACTGCTTCTAATCCGTCCGCGACCTCGCAGACCTGAAATCCTGGTTCCTTGCTGAGCGTCGAACAAATGAAGCGCCGAAACGGCTCATAATCTTCGACTACGAGAATCCGGCGTGATGGCGTTTCCAAGTTGTCCCCTTCACAAGGTGCAAACCCGGTTCTCCGAGTCTAGTTGCTATTAATATTCATCGTCTCATGCTCCGCGATTGAGGTTGTCCTTGCTGGTTTGGGCACTGTTATGCTGTTCGCATTTCTCCAGGCGCCAGCCGCATTGCCAAATTTTCGACTTTTAGAGAATTTACTTTAACCCGATTACGCTGACAAGTGACAAAACTGACAGGATCCAATGAGTCTCCGATCATGAGCGATATGGGAGATGCGAGTGCCTTGATCCCCCTTCTCAACAAATGACTATCCCGCGCTCAACCGCCGAATCGGACCCAGGGAAGAAAACCTCAAGCCCTCTTAATCTGGCAACGCGATCTGCCCCTCCACGCGAAAGCGCCCGGTGACCCCAGCCGAACCGGTATCGGGCTGGCCGCCTCCAATGCTGATGCTGTAGTCCCCTCCTGCGATGATAGGCTGGCCAGCCTCCGTGACCATGCTGAGATCGCGGTTCTTGAGTTCGAAGTGCAGTTGCACACTTTGCCCCGGTTCGAGGTGGACTCGTTGAAACCCACGCAGCGCAACACGTGGCGCGCCGGCAACGGACGGGAACTTCAGATAAAGTTGCGCGACCTCATCTCCGGCCACCTTCCCCGCATTTGTCACGGTCACGGTAGCAAGCACCGGATCGCCCCCATTCACGCTGGTTGCAGGAAGAGTGAGCGCACTGTAGCTGAAGTTGGTGTAGCTCAGACCATAGCCGAAAGGGTAGAGTGGCTTGCCGGTGAAGTAGCGGTAGGTGCGATTGTCCATCGAGTAATCTTCGAAGTTGGGAAGCTGGCTCACATCCTTGTAGAACGTCACCGGGAGTCTACCGGCCGGATTGTTCTTGCCGCTGAGTGTGCTGGCTATCGCCGCGCCACCCTCTTCGCCGGGGTACCAGGCTTCGAGAACAGCATTCGCGTGCTTGTCGATCCAATTGACGCCCAGCGCGCTGCCGTTCATCAACACCACCACCAGCGGTTTGCCGGCAGCGGCAACGGACTCAACCAACGACTCCTCGGCTTGCGGCAAGTCAAGACTCGTTCGGTCACCGCCGAGGAATCCGGGCTGGTTGACGGGCATCTCTTCGCCCTCGAGACGACTGGTGATGCCCACAGCCGCGATCACGAGATCGGCTTTGCGAGCAGCGGCTACAGCCTCAGGTGAGGGCGCGTCGTTTACGGCGGACCAGATCAGCTTCGCGGTAGGCTTGCGGTCGTCCGCGCTTCGATACTGGATCTCCAGGGCAGTCTTCTCGCCCTGCACGAGATGCACTCGCCCAAGGTGAGTTTCGACGCCCTGCGAGCCGTACTGCAGCGCGATCATTTTGCCGTCGACCGACACGCGCGCGAAACCGTCCGCCTGCACGCCGATCAGGTAGTCGCCGGTGGTGGGCGCGGTAAGCGATCCGGTCCACTGCACACCGACAGACTTCTTCCCTGCGATCGCAGCGGGCGGGTTCTGTTGGCTGAGGTCGATGTTCGGCTCAACACGGGAGGTGATGGGCTTGGGTTTCACGTCAGGACCAAAATCGATGCTGCCCCAGTCAGCGTACTCTGCCTGCAGGCCGGGCTTGCCGTCGGGGGTGGTCAGCAAATTGTTGGGCACTGGCTGGCCCTCGTCGCGGAGGAACTGCGTGCCGGGAATGTAGGTGATCTGGGCGTCTGGAAACTCTGCTTTGAGCCCCTCGAGTAGTGAGACGGTATGCGTGGGCGTGCCGTTATAGTTGCCGAGGAGCACGGCCGTCTGATCAGCAAGCGGACCTACAACGAGGATGTTGCGCGTGCCCGGCTTAATGGGCAGCGTTCCGTCGTTCTTGAGAAGCACCATCGACTCTTCGGCGAGCTTACGTGCCAGGGCGCGGTGCTCGGGGCTGTTCAGTTCCCTCTCGTCGATGTTTGCGTAAGGGTTCTTATCCGCCGGGTCGAACATGCCGAGCTTGATCCGCGCGGTGAACAGGCGAACCAGCGCGGTATCCATGGCGTTCTGGCTGAGGTAACCCTGCTGGACGGCTTCGATGTAGGGCTTGTAGTCGTGGTCATCCTTCACCAACGAGGTGAAGTCGACGCATTCGTTGTCCATGCCGCGCTCGAGCGAGATGGCGGATGCTTGCGGCTGGGTGGGACGATAGTGGTGACCGTTGAAGATGTCACGCACCGCGCCGCAGTCCGAAACCACATATCCCTGGAAGCTCCAGGAACCGCGCAGCAGATCCTGTAGCAAATACTGGTTGGCGCAGGCTGGCTGACCATTAATCGCGTTGTACGCGCACATCACCGATCCGGCTTTGCCCTCGACAACGGCGGCACGGAAGGCTGGTTCGTAGGTGTCGACCTGGTCATGCCGGCTCACGTCAACATCGGCCATGTGGCGTGTCGATTCCGGACCGCTATGCACCGCGAAGTGCTTGGGAGTAGAGATTACGCGATAGTAGTTAGGGTCGTCGCCTTGCATGCCGGTGACAAAAGCAACGCCCATGCGGCCGGTGAGGAACGGATCCTCCCCATAGGTCTCCTGGCCGCGGCCCCACCGTGGATCGCGGAAGATGTTAACGTTGGGCGCCCAGAAATCCAGGCCATGGAAGATAGACGAACCGCCGTCATGCATGTCCCGGGCGTGTACGACGCGGCCTTCGATTCCGATGTCTGCGGCCATGGTGTGAATCGCTGAGACATCAAAGGTGGCCGCAAGACCAACGGGCTCGGGATACTCCGTGGTGCCGTTCACGGCTACGCCATGCAGCGATTCGCTCCACCAGTCGTAGGCCGGAACCTTGAGACGCGGGATGGCGCGCGATTGATTTACCAGCTGTGAAGCTTTCTCCTCAAGCGTCATGCGACCCACCAGGTCGCGGGCGCGCACGTCGGGAGACAACGCCGTATTGAGGTAGGGGGCTGTCGTCGTGGATTCCTGCTGTGCTCTCGCCGGGATGATCACGAGGGTACCGCAGAGGACTGTCGCGCCGATCGCAAGAAAGGATGACATTTGAGCTGCAGCGGTCAGCCGTCGGAACGAGGCGCGAAGAGAATGGGCGATCATGCTACTCCTTTGGTTGAGGCTGCTCATTGGCAGCCAGTCTGAAAGCAAAGATGGTTGCTGAAAAACGGCATCACGTAATTCTGGAAACGGTCGGCCACGGCGCTGGTATGCGTGCCTGCGTAGACCTCAAAGGTGTTTGGAATGCTGTATCGGTCGAGCACGTCGTGAAGCTTCGCCGTGTCGGTGCGAAGGTTGTCCTGGTCTCCAACGTCGATTGCGATCCCGTTGTATTGGCGAAGGTTTGGGATGTACTGATCGATGAAGTCGAGCGGTGCGTTCGCAGCCCACTTGGCCAGGATGTCCGGTTGCGCGACTCCATCTTTGGTGGGTAGATCCAGGTAGAGCGGAGGGTTCTTCGGATCAGGCGACCAGGCTGCCGCGCTTGCGAGTTGAGCGCGTTCCATAAAGGACAGCTTCGCGGAATCGTCTGCAGTTTTCACGGACTCGAGTTTCTTCTCAAGCTCGAGGTTGACTGGCCCGGCGGGTCGAGCCGACATGCAGCAGGGACTCATGATGTAGAGGCTGCCAAAAACATCGGAGTGCTTCAATCCTATGCGGCTGGCGCCATAGCCGCCCATGGAGTGCCCGACAAGGCCCCGGCTGAGTCGATTCGGCAGGGTGCGATAGTGGCCGTCAATGTAGGCGACGAGGTCGTGCGCGATGAAATTCTCAAAGTCGCCTGTTGTGACCGAGCTCGAGTACATGGAACCGTTGTGGATGGTCTTCGAGTCCGGCAGAACGACAATCATCTCCTTCGCACCCTGAGCGAACGCACCCTCTATCGTCTGCGGCACGTGAATCTCATGCGACCACTGCTCGGCTCCAATGGAGTAACCATGCAGGGCGTACACGACGGGATACCGGCGATGCTTATCCCTTGCGTAGCTTGGCGGCAGAAAAACAAGGACGTCGCGGTCGACGGCATCTCCTTCCAGATTGCCTTCGAGAGACGTGCCATGGACCTTGATGTGGTCCACCGTGACCGGCTTCGCGCCTGGGATCACTTGAGGAACGTTCGTCTGTACCTGACCCTGGACGTAGGGGCCGCCGACGACGGCCATTGACAACCCCACTTCCAAAAACACTCGCGCGATCCTCATTGCAGTCATATTTCAATACGCCTAACCCACCCTGCACTATACAGACCCGGAATTATGTTCGACAACTGAAATAAACCGCTTTAACATCGTTGAACTTCTTGATGAAGCGTGCATCATCTTACCCAACACAAACTTTCCACGACTCACGCTGCGGGGACTTCATGATTGCTTCGAAGGTGCTTGTGATCCGGAAGCCCTCTCGTCGACTAGACAGCCGAGCTGCACTGATTGCTGCCGAACATTCCGTCCGAAATCCTGTTCAGCCTGTCACTTTAGACAGTTCCGTTCGCCCGCGCTCACTCGATACCATCGCTTCCTGGGCAGCTAAACATATCGAGTTAGCTCCCGCCAACCGCAGGAGAATGGAGAGTATTTATGACGAGTAAAAAAATTGGGATTTCGGTGAGCTTGTTGGCATTGTGCCTCTCCACCTCCTTAACGGCCTTTGCGGCTGATAAGGATAAGGTAAAAGGCAAAGGAGTGGTTACTCTACACTCGGGAAGCACCCTGACCGTGGAGACGGACGAGGGGACTACAACCGTGACTCTCACGGATGCTACGAAAGTGCAGCACCCGATAGGGCTCGGAGCCCGGAAAAAGGACGTCGGTCAAGAGGTCTTGATACCGGGACTCAAGCTAAAGTACGAGGGAACCGGCGATCAGAGCAACGTTACGGCGGAAAGAATCATCTTCGATCAGGATGATCTGAGCCTGGCCAAAGTGATCCAGGCAGGTTTGAACCCCACCGTTCAGCAGCAAGCCTCGAACATGGCCACCTACAAAGCCAACAAGGAGGCGACCGACGCAGAAATCGCAGCCAACCAGGCGGCTACGCAGGCAGCCATCGCGCAAGCTAATCAAGATATCGCGGCCAACCAGGCGGGTATCGACGAAGTGGCATTGGCTACCGCGAAGCGCTTTTCGGAGTTGGGCGACTTTGTCGTGAAGGGCGAACGTACCGTCTACTTTGCGACCGGGGACTACAGCCTTTCGGGAGAGGACCGCAATGCACTCGCGGCCTTAGCAAGCAAGGCCCTTACCTACGAAAAAGGCTACGTGATCCAGGTGGCGGGCTTTGCCGACTCCGTGGGTACAGCTTCCAGCAATCAAGTGCTGAGCAAGCAACGCGCTCAGGCCGTGGTCGCCTATCTGCTCCAGGAGTGCAATATTCCAGTGGGCCGGATTGTCGCGCCTGGCGCAATGGGCGAGGCGAGCCCCGTAGCCTCCAATGAGACACCCTCTGGGCGCAGCGACAATCGCAGGGCCGAAGTGAAGCTCCTGGTGAACAAGGGCATCGCGGTCAAAATCGTCCCCGGTAACTAACGGCAGTTCTGCTTCCTTGCAAACGGAGGCGCTGAGCCGGCGCCTCCGTTCGCTCTCGGCTCATCAATTCCCTGCCACAGGGACGGTGCGGGCGCGGGCGCTGCAGTGGGAGCCCCGGTGATTTCGTCCATCAGCGCGTTAGGCCCGTGCTTGACCTCGCTGACAGACGGACCGTCCCGTGCTCGTTACGTCTATGGGAAGGCCGAAGTACGGGTCCAGGGCGCAACGGCAGACAAGCGGCTGATACCTCACCCGAGAGACACCAACGCAAATCGTGACGCATTACCGTACTCACCGGAAGCACCCCCCGCGCCATCTCCATGCCCATCCGTGTAGATTCATATTGCGGATCAATCCCGCGCCAATAGAGGAAGGACTCCAATGGCAGAAGAACTCAGCGAAATGCCCAAGGCCGCGCGCAGCGAGCAGCATGTCGACATGGCATACGTCAGCGGAGGCACGTTCCGTATGGGGTCCGAAGACTTCTATCCCGAAGAGAAGCCGGTGCACCAAGTGAGCGTCGATGGCTTCTGGATCGACTGCCACGAGGTGACCAACCAACAGTTTGCCCGCTTCGTTGAAGCCACCGGCTACAAGACGCTTGCCGAACGTCCGCTCAATCCTGCAGACTATCCCGGCGCGCCGGCCGAGAATCTCGTACCCGGCTCCATGGTCTTTCACAAAGCGCGCGGCCCGGTCGATCTGAGCAACTACACGAACTGGTGGGCATGGATTCCGGGTGCGAGTTGGAAACATCCGCGCGGCCCACAATCGTCCCTCGAAGGGCTCGCGCATCATCCAGTCGTCCATGTCGCATTTGAAGATGCCGAAGCCTACGCCAATTGGGTCGGGAAAGAACTGCCCACCGAAGCCGAGTGGGAGTTTGCCGCTCGCGGTGGCCTCGACGGAAAAATCTTTGCCTGGGGAGATGAGCATGGCCCCGGCGGCAAAGCCATGGCCAACAGCTGGCAGGGAGAGTTTCCCTTTCAAAACCTGCTGCTCGACGGCTTTGAAGGAACGTCGCCCGTCGGCTCTTTTCCGCCCAACGGCTATGGACTCTACGACATGACCGGCAACGTCTGGGAATGGACCTCCGACTGGTACGTCCATCGCCATTCCGACGAATGCACTTCCAGCCCGTGCTGCGGACCCGCCGAGAATCCGCGCATCCTCTCGCCCGAAAAGAGCTTCGACGTCAACCAGCCGGCAATCAAAATCCCTCGCAAGGTGGTCAAAGGCGGTTCCCATCTCTGCGCGCCCAACTACTGCCTCCGCTATCGTCCCGCAGCCCGCCAGCCCCAGATGGTCGACACCAGCATGACCCACATCGGCTTCCGCTGCATCGCTCGTCATCCGTGACGGGGTCCCGCCAAAGGCAATGATGCAGGCAGCCTGATAATTCCCGAGGCCGACCGAAAGGCCAGAGTCGCCGGGCATCAAGCCGGTGTTTCGCTGCCAAGCCCCGTCTTCGCCGCACGCTTCCTCAAGCAGTTCTTGGGCGTTGCCAACATTCAAGTGATTCTCGTCATGCATGCGCATTTTTGGTTGCTGCTTGATCTCCTGCAGCTTTTCTCGCATGCGCTTACGGACCATCGCGCGCCGCACGGCATAAGACCCGTTTCCATTCTTCCCGCTGATATGGCTCATAGTGTTGAATGCAGTCGCCGGCGGCGCTTCATCTCATAGAACGTCGAAGGCGCGAGCGGTAAGGTGCACTCTGTTGCCATCCTTCAGAGGAGCCTGAGTTCGGGAAGATACTGCAATTCCGGAACACCCCCTTCGTCGTCTAGAAAGTCCATCCGCGTACCGCCGGTCACTACTTCATTTGCGCGTTGCCCTCTAATTGCCAATGATGCGAGGACGCGCCCACGTCCGCACCTCGATGAGGTCTCCAGAGTGGGCGAGCCATGCGGGTTTTAGTGAATTCAGACTCCTGAACTTCGCGCCCAAAGACTTTGAGCTCCCCCCGATGCGAGCATCAAGATCGTGGAGTCAAAGGTTGGAAAACACCAGAGGTTAAGGACACTAAAATGTGGATTGTCAAAATTGCACTAAACCGGCCCTACACCTTCATCGTGCTGGCGTTGCTCATCCTATTGCTGAGCCCGGTTGTGATTTTGCGCACGCCAACCGATATCTTTCCGAGCATCAATATCCCCGTTGTCGCCGTCGCGTGGACCTACTCCGGCCTAAACCCTGAGGAGATGGAAGGGCGAGTCACAACCGTCTATGAGCGGGCGCTCACGACGACCGTTGACAATATCGAGCACATCGAGTCCACGACGGTAAACGGGACTTCGATTGTAAAGATCTATCTTCAGCCGAATGCCAGTATTGACCGCGCGAATGCGCAGATTACCGCGATTTCGCAGAACCTCATCAAACAATTACCTCCCGGGTCGCTCCCTCCGCTGATCGTCGATTACAACGCGTCCACCGTTCCCATTCTGCAGCTCGGCCTTCCGGGAATGGTATGACCGAATCTCAGCTGAACGACCTTGCGCTGAACGTTCTGCGCACACAGCTGGTCACTGTTTCTGGCGCTGCGGTTCCATATCCTTATGGAGGCAAATATCGTCACGTGATGGTCACTCTCAACCCGGGCCTGCTACAGTCTAAGGGTTTGTCCCCGAATGATGTGTTGACTGCGCTCGGCAATGAGCAACTCATCTTGCCGGGCGGCACAGCAAAGATAGGGCAGTTCGAGTATGACGTCGACGCCAACGTAGACCTGCAGAAGATATCGGACTTCAACGATCTTCCGATCAAGAAGGTGGGTAACACCATCATCTATCTCCGCGATGTAGCCACGGTAAGCGACGGTTTTTCACCGCAGACGAATATCGTTCGGCAGGATGGCAAACGTGGCGTGCTGGTAACGATTTACAAGGCCGGAGATGCATCGACGCTTGCTGTCGTCAAAGGGGTGCGGCAGCTGCTGCCAAGAATTGCTCAAACCCTTCCTCCTCAGCTCAGGATTCAGCCCCTTGCCGATCAATCCGTCTTCGTGCGCGGAGCAATCAGTGGAGTGATTCGTGAGACTGTTATCGCCGCCGCGCTTACCGCTCTGATGATTCTCCTCTTCCTAGGAAGCTGGCGCAGCACGTTGATCATCGCTATCTCTATTCCGTTAGCCATTCTGACATCTGTCATCGTCTTGAGCTTCCTACACCAAACCATCAACACGATGACACTGGGAGGACTGGCGCTCGCAGTCGGCATTATTGTCGATGACGCAACCGTCACCATTGAGAATATCGAGCGTCATTTTGAGGAAGGCGCCGGGTTGCACGCCGGCATCCTGGAGGGGGCCGCGCAGATTGCCACACCGGCTCTGGTTTCGACGTTGTGCATCTGCATCGTCTTTTTGCCGATGTTCTTTCTGAGCGGTGTCGCGGGATACCTCTTTGCCCCACTTGCTGAAGCGGTCATCTTCGCCCTGCTCGCTTCCTATATTTTGTCCCGCACGCTGGTGCCTACCCTGGCCATGCATCTGCTGAAGGTCAAGCAGCACGGTGGTCAGGAGTCGCGTAATCCGTTTGCTCGTTTTCAGAAAGGATTTGAACGACTTTTCGAGAAGGTCCGCGCTGCCTATGCTTCCTTCCTGACACGGCTTGTTTCAGCGAGAAAGGTCTTTATTCCGGGCTTCATAGTTGTCTGTCTCCTTACGTTCGCTCTGATTCCGTTTCTTGGCCAGAATTTTTTCCCGGATACGGACAGCGGCCAGTTTATTTTGCATGTACGCGCGAAGACTGGAACCCGTATTGAGGACACCGCACGAATAGTTGATCAAGTTGAGGGCAGCCTCCGCCAAACAATTCCGTCCGCGGAAATGGATAATATCCTCGATACGATTGGCCTTCCCTACAGCAACATCAACTACATGTATAACCGCTCGGGGACAACCGGCGCAGCGGACGCTGACATCCTGGTTTCACTCAAAGAGAAGCATCATCCGACGGCGGATTACGTGCGAACTCTCCGTGATAGGTTGCCGCGGGAATATCCAGGTGTCACGTTCTACTTCCTCCCGGCCGACATTGCCACCCAGACGTTGAACTTCGGGTTGCCCGCACCCATCGATATTCAGATCGAGGGCGCAGACGTGGCTGCGAATGCCCGCGTTGCCGACAAGGTGCTCAAAGAGCTCAGCCATGTCCGCGGCATCGCCGATCTGCGTATTCAACAGCAGGGTGACTACCCGAAACTTCACATTAATATCGACCGCACCAAGGCCCTGCAAGCCGGATATACGGTGACCGATGTGGCCAATAGCATGCTCGTCTCGTTGAGCGGGAGTTTCCAGGTGACGCCTATGTTTTACCTGGAGCCGAAGAGCGGCGTGGAGTATTACGTGGTCATGCAGACGCCTCAATACGACATTCAGTCTCGCCAGGATCTCCAGGATATTCCGCTAACCACCGCCAATCAAAAGCAGCCTGGGATTCTTGAAAACGTCGCGTCGATCCAGCGAACCGACGAACCGGTCTCGATCAACCACTACAACATCCATCGCGTCGTCGACATCTACGCTTCGGTTCAGGATCGGGACCTTGGTGCGGTTGGACGTGATGTGAACAGCATCGTCGACGCTAACAGCAAGCTACTTCCGCGTGGCAGCTTCGTTACCCTTCGCGGTCAATATGGAACGATGCGGACCTCCTATATAGGGCTGATTGGCGGTCTGGGTTTTGCGATCATTCTGGTTTACATGCTGATCGTGGTGAATTTCCAGTCGTGGGTTGACCCATTCATCATCATTACCGCGCTGCCTGCGGCGCTGGCCGGTATCATCCTGTTTCTCTTTGTGACGCACACCACACTGAGCGTGCCCGCTCTTATGGGAGCCATCATGTGTATGGGCGTCGCCACCGCTAACAGCATCCTTGTGGTCGCCTTTGCAAAAGAGCGGCTGCTCCATCATGTCAACGCCGTGGCCGCGGCGCTTGAAGCCGGTACAACCCGCTTTCGCGCGGTCATCATGACGGCTCTGGCCATGATCATCGGCATGATTCCGATGGCGCTTGGCCTCGGCGACGGCGGTGAGCAAAATGCTCCGCTCGGGCGCGCCGTCATCGGTGGTCTGCTCTGCGCCACGGTGGCCACTCTCGTCTTTGTCCCGTCGGTGTTCGCCCTCCTACACGGACGGAATCCTGCTGTGGCCGAACCGCCGATCGCAGAATCATGCGATGAACCTACTCACGCGTAATCAAGACGTTTACGACTGGAGACATACCATGACTACTGAAAATCAATCTGAAGTTCCCAACCCCGAGACGGTACCCTCCACGCCGCCACCGTCTAAGTCGTCGTCCCGCTGGTTGTGGATTGGCCTTGCTGTTGCGGCGATCGGAGGTGGAACGGTGATCTACTCCGGCATCCACGAACGGGCCCAGGCCGAGACTGCGCTGGGCGTCCGCACTGAGAGAGCGGCGGCTCCGACCGTCAGCGTGGTACAGCCCCAGTCCAGAACGGCAGCCCAGGAGATCGTGCTGCCTGGCAACACGCAAGCATTCATCGATACCCCAATCTTTGCTCGTACCAACGGCTATTTGAAGAAGTGGTACTTCGACATCGGCGCACATGTGGAGCAGGGTCAGTTGCTCGCCGTCATCGAAACTCCCGAACTGGATCAGCAATTGGAGCAAGCACGGGCGACGTTAAAGACCTCGCAGGCAAACGAACAACTCGCTCAGATCACGGCGACGCGCTGGCAGAACCTGGTCAAGACCCAGGCGGTCTCCCAACAGGAGACCGACCAGGCAGTCCAGGATCTGAGCGCAAGACAGGCGACGGTTGGCTCCATGACCGCAGATGTTCATCGGCTGGAGCAACTGCAATCGTACGAAAATATTTACGCTCCCTTCTCGGGTGTGATCACCCAACGCAATACGGACATCGGCGCGCTCATCAACGCCGGAGCCGGCGGTGCGCAGGGGCAGGCGACGGTGCCACAGGAACTGTTCCACATGGCGGAGGTGGGTAGGCTACGCGTCTACGTTGCCGTCCCCGAGGTCGATGCGAGCGCATCGCAAACCGGAGCCAAAGCAACCCTGACCCTGGATGAGTTCCCGGGAGAGGCTTTCCAAGGCACCATCGTGCGTAACTCCGATTCGATCGACTACGCCTCACGTACATTGAATGTCGAGGTCGATATCGACAACCCACAAGACCGCATTAAGACTGGGGCTTACGTCTTTGTGCATCTCAAGGTTCCCGACGGCGCGCACCCCTCAACCAAATCGCTCATGATCCCTGCGAATACCCTGCTCTTTCGGTCAGAGGGTTTGCGTGTCGGTGTGGTTCGCAATGGCCGCGCAGAGCTTGTTCCGATCACTATCGGTCGCGACTTTGGCGCCATCGTCGAGGTGGTGGCAGGCCTGCAGCCGACCGATCAGGTCATCGTCAACCCCTCGGACTCTCTCGCCAGCGGAAATCCGGTGCAGGTGACTGCCACGCAGACTGGAGGCGCAAAGTGAACCGTCAACTTGCCTTCGCCACAGTCTGTTCGCTGAGTCTTCTGCTCAGCGGATGCATGATCGGTCCGAAGTATAAGAAGCCAACAACCCCCATGGCTCCGGCCTTCAAAGAACAGCCTCCTGAATCCTTCAAGGAATCAAATGGCTGGAAGGCAGCGCAGCCAGACGATCAGGCGCTTCGCGGCAAATGGTGGGAGATCTTCGGCGATTCACAACTCAATGGACTCGAAGAAGATCTGACCGTTTCCAACCAGAACCTCAAGGTATCAGAGGCCCGGTTCCAGCAGGCGCGCGACATGATTAAGTACAACCGGTCAGCGATGTATCCGACCATCTCCACCAGCCCGGGGATCTCCAACGAACGAGTGTCTCCCAATCAGCCCTACTTCCCTGCGCAGGCTGCAAATAACGGCACCGGGGATTTCAGCATGCCCTTCGATCTCTCCTATGAAGTCGACTTATGGGGGAAGGTCCGCCGGACCGTGAATGCCTCGCGCGAGGAAGCGCAGGCCAGCGCCGCCGACCTGCAGACAGCCAACCTCAGCTTGCATGCCGAGTTGGCTGTCGACTACTTCGAGCTGCGTAGCGCCGACGCCCAGAAGCAACTGCTGGACGAAACCGTGAAGGCCTATACCGACGCGCTAAGACTAACGCAGCAGCGCCTCGCAGGAGGAGTTGCTCCTAAAGCGGATGTGGCCCAGGCGCAGACCCAGCTCGACGGAGCGAAGGTTGAGGATACCGATGTCACGGTGATGCGGGCTAAGTATGAACACGCCATCGCCACCTTGATCGGCGAGCCTCCGGCACAGTTCAGCATAACGTTCGCGCCAAAAACACAGCTTCAGCTTCCCGTCATTCCGGTCGGCTTGCCGTCGACCCTTCTGGAGCGCAGACCTGACATCGCCGCTGGGGAGCGCCGCGTCGCGGAGGCAAACGATCAGATAGGGATCGCTCAAACGGCATTCTATCCTTCGCTGAATCTGGGCGCCGGGGGTGGGTTTGACGCAACGTCAATCGCGAATTGGTTCACCTGGCCCAGCCGTATGTGGGCGGTTGGAGGCCAAATGTCGCAGACCCTCTTCGACGCAGGTCGCCGTCGCTCTGTCGTAAACTCGGCGACTGCAAACTACGACGGTACCGTCGCCGCCTATCGACAAACCACCCTGACTGCATTCCAGCAGGTAGAAGACAATTTGGCCGCCTTGCGCATTCTTGAAGGCGAGGCGCAACAACAACAGCACGCCACAGCGTCCGCCTCCGAAGCGCTTGAGCTGTTCACCAGCCGGTACAAGGGCGGTGTCGATAACTATCTCCAAGTGATCAGCGCACAGACCATCCTTCTGGCCAATGAACGCAATGATATCGACATCAAGCGGAGAAGGATGGAGTCCAGCGTTCTTCTCGTCAAGGCGATCGGCGGTGGATGGAACAGCACCCAACTCCCAAAGCTCTAAGACACTCTCAAACATCAGGATAATAACCGTGGCACTCCCACAAATTTTATCGGATGCACCTCTTGAATCAGAGGGGCCGAAGTACGCCTGGTATGGCTTTCTTGCTGCGCACCTCAACTATTTCGCGAGTTTGGTGTGCCGTCTGGTTGCGGATTCGATGCTGGTGGAATACGTGATGATTCGTGCGGTGGCCCCGACAGACGAGGTGAGGATTTTGTGCATGGAGGGTCTGTGTCCCAGGCAGCGACCTCGAAGCGTGCTGTTTCGCTCTCAAGTTGGAAAAGGTGGCTACGGAGTTATTTCTATTTCGGGATGACGCTGCTGTGCACTTGTCGAACCAGCGGCTAGGCCCTCATCGGGCATCAACCGCAACTTCGCTTTTCGGCCTGCGGCGAATCGCCAATGAACGCTTTGTCCTGAATCTGATCTGGAAACGTGCACTGGCCTGTGATCCCCGAGTAACAGCGAACCGCTAGCCCGGCTAATTCGGATGTTTTGTTGCCGCCGGAGGAGGCGTAGTTGATCCCTTTCGAAACTCGGGATCCATTTGTGCGAGGTCGACGCGATAGCTGACCGTGTTCGCGGTTGGGAATCCGGCCGGAACTCTCTGGGTCACCCTTCCGGTGGCTGCCCACTCCGTTCCTCGCTGAAACGTCGTTACAAATCCAACCCCACTTAATGCGAGCGCATCATGGCCGAGAGTCGTGTGGAATATCCTGCCCTTGTCGAATCTGAGCACCATGAGCATCGGCTCGTCGAACCCGGTGCCGTTATTATTCGGATCTGAATGCGCCGTTGCGAGGATAGTCATGTTCTTACCGGGCCCCCGCAGCGTGCCGTATAGTTCATCCGGTGCGTGCATCCAAACCCGCGGCAGCCCCCGCAGGATTGGATGTTCGGGCGCACGATCGACAATCTGGAAAGGAAGGCGCGCACCGTGATGGCCGGCACTTCCAGGGGTTGGATCTGAAACGACCTTGCCATCCTTCACATACCAAAGTGGCCCAGCATTTTCGGTGCGGCCTCGCCAACCGCCGATGCCCGTCATCTCATTGTAGGCAGTCCAGTTCGGGAAGGCATTATCGGCGGCATGCACTACGACGAGGCCACCGCCATCGCGCATGTATTGCTCGAATTGTGCTTCTAACCCGACCGGCCAATCGGGAGAATCCAGGTTAGAAACCACCACCTCGTAAAGGTTGAAGTCAGGCTTGAAGTTGCTGAAATCACCGTCCGAATGGGGTGCGGTTGCAACGGTCACTTCGAACAACCCCGTCTCCTCAAGTTCTTTCTTCAGGATCGGTGTTGTCACTTGCCACTGATGATATGGTCCACCACTTTCGCCATCGAGCAGCAAAACTCGAATGCGGCCCTTGGCCCCATGGGCAACCGGCACACACAGAATGCCGATGAACAAGATCACCCAGAATGTGCTGATAGAGCGCTTCATGATGCTTCCTTTTGCCTGGTGAACCGGCCTCTGAGGCTTTGTTTGGGCTTTGAGGCCGACACACGAGTCCCTGGACCTCGCCTGACAACGACTGGGCTGTCCCGCGCTGATGACTATACCAAAGAACGTCCTGCAATCACGGTACAAGCTGCTGAAGGGTGCGAGTCGCCTGGCAGATCGAACCGGTCCGCCTGCAACCGTGAGCCCGCATGTTTTGGATCGAGCGCACCAACTCAACTGTTGGTAAATCTCTAGTGCCGTATCGGCAGTGCTCCGCGGCGAGGACGTTTCTTGCTCCGACGCTGTGGGAGCGGAGCAGTGCGGATACGGCGATTTGCAGTAAGCCGCTAGCGCGGTAAAAGTATGGG
>Ga0187887_10001041_pt1 | contig 24813 bp, 21 predicted proteins | sample June2016WEW_7_10_FD_132977 | JGI IMG/M metagenome (GOLD analysis project Ga0187887, IMG submission 132977) | Peatland microbial communities from SPRUCE experiment site at the Marcell Experimental Forest, Minnesota, USA - June2016WEW_7_10 | ecosystem: Environmental > Terrestrial > Soil >... | reverse complement strand
GAAATTTAGCATATTTGATTTTTAAAGCAGAACTCGGAATGGAACCCACGGGCAGACTCTGGATACGGAAAGACTCGGATTTGCGGTTGTGTGCCGCATACGAGAGGCCGTCGAATGCAGCCTGGAGCCCCGTCTCTGTTGGAAGGCCGGCCAGCAATGCCATCGGGTGCTTCTCATTCCGCACCAAACAAACCCAAACCAACTCCAAACCTATAAAATGAAAAAAAGCGCATCCTGGCTTTACCTGGCACCTCTGTTTCTCGGCATGATATTGTTTCTCGAACCCGCCCGGGCCCAACTGACGCTCACCGGCACAAACTACATCCAAAACTTCGACACGATCAGCAATGGCCTCCCCATCGGCTGGTCAGTCAGACTTAATGCCACTGCAACCAACCTCGGAACAAACGTGGATTTTCCGACCGCGACCAAAACCTGGGGAGACACCACCGGAGAGTTTGGCAACTGCGCCGCCAACAAGAGCAATGCAGGCACGAATTTTAACGGTGCTGAATCCACCACCATTCAGGCCGGTTGCACCAACCGCGCGCTGGCCTTGCGTCAAACCAGTTCGTTCGGTGATCCCGGAGCCGCCTTTGTATTGCAGCTGGCAAACACCGCCGGCTTGAGCAACCTCCTCTTCAGCGTGGATCTCTGCCTGTTGAGAACCAACGGCTACACCACCGTCTGGACCGTACAGTATGCCATCGGCAATTCACCTGTTTCGTTCACCAGCCTCGGCACCTATACCAATGCAACCAGCTTCGGCGCCACGACCCAAACTTACAACCTGGGCACGAATGCCAACAACCTGTCCTCGAATGTTTGGATTCGCATCGCCGCGCTTTCGGCGGCGACCGGTTCGGGCTCGCGTGCCACTTTTGGCATCGATAACTTTTCCCTGTCCTGGAAGGCGAACGGCGCCCCGGTCGCTCAGCCGGCCATCACCGGCATCCTCCTCACCAACGGCACCGTGCAAATTGATTTTACCGGTGATGCTGCCGATGGCCCGTCCTCCTTCGTCCTGCAATGTGCCGGCCAATGTCCCGGCACGTATGGCGACGCCAGTGCGACCGTCTCGCAAATCCGGCCGGGAACCTTTCGCGCCACGTGCGCGATGAACGGGCGGCAGCAACTTTATCGGATCAAACGGCCGTGACCGGGGGAATTATTCGCCGATGATTTTCACCAGCACACGCTTGCGCCGGCGCCCGTCAAATTCACCGTAGAATATCTGTTCCCACGGGCCGAGATCGAGTTTGCCTTGGGTGATGGCCACCACCACCTCGCGCCCCATGACTTGGCGTTTCAGGTGCGCGTCGGCGTTGTCTTCGCCGGTGCGGTTGTGGCGGTATTGGGATGTCGGCGCGTGTGGGGCGAGCCTTTCCAACCAATCGTCGTAATCCTGCAGCAGGCCATCCTCGGCATCATTGATGTAAACACTGGCGGTAATATGCATGGCATTGACCAGGCATAGCCCCTCCTGCACACCGCTCTTGCGCACCAGTTCCTCAATCTGATCCGTGACGTTGAGGTAATCGCGCCGATGCGGTGTCTCAAACCAGAGATGCTCGGTCAAACTTTTCACGCCCGCTTCAAATCATCGCCACAATCGCGTCACCCATCTCCCGCGTGCCGATTTTGCGGGCGCCGGGTTCGTCGGGACTAAAAATGTCACCGGTGCGGTTGCCGGCTTTGATGGCCGCGGCCACGGCGTCTTCAATGGCCGCCGCCGCGTCATTCAACCCGAAGCTGTGCCGCAACATCAGCGCCACCGATAAAATCTGCGCGATGGGATTCGCCAGATTTTTGCCCGCGATGTCTGGCGCCGTGCCCCCGGCGGGCTCGTAAAAACCGAACGTGGTTTCGCCACTGGTCGCGCCCAGGCTCGCACTGGGCAACATACCGAGGGAACCGGCCAGCGCCGCAGCTTCATCGCTTAAAATGTCGCCGAACATGTTTTCGCACAGCATCACGTCAAACTGTGCCGGCTTGAGCATGAGTTGCATGGCGGCGTTGTCCACAAACATGTGTTCCAGCGTCACGTCCGGATAATTCTTGCCAATCCGCGTGACGACGTCCCGCCACAGCACGCCGTTTTCCAGCACGTTGGCCTTGTCAATGCTGGTGACCTTTTTCCGGCGAAACCGCGCCGCCTGGAACGCGACCCGGGCAATGCGCTCGATTTCCGGCGTCGTATAGACCATTGTGTCAATCGCCCGTTGGCCGCCGGCAACGTCCTCGGTTTTCTTCGGCTGCCCAAAATACATGCCCCCGGTCAACTCGCGCACCACCAGGATGTCAATGCCGTCACCCTGTCGTTCCGGCCGCAAGGGACACGCATGCGCCAACGCCTTCGGCAACCGCACCGGACGGAGATTGGCGAACAAACCGAACTCCTTTCGAATGCGCAGCAGGGCGGCGCGCTCGGGGCGTTCCTCCTTGGGGAGGGTCGGGTCCCGGTCGGGCAACCCGACCGAGCCGAATAAAATGGCGTCGGATTTTTTGCAAACCGCGAGCGTGGCCTCCGGCAGCGCCTGGCCCACCGCATCAATGCCCGCCCAGCCAACCGGGGCTTCGGCGAGGTCGAGCTTGAAACCAAATTTCTTTTCCGTGACGCGCGAAACCTTGATGGCCTCGCGCATCACTTCCGGTCCGATGCCGTCGCCGGCCAACGCTGCAATGTTGAAATGCTTCATGATTCTGGAACCACGATGCTACGGTTTTGGCGCGCGGTGACAACGGAATTTTACGCGCTCGACATTTGGCGGTGGGAATTCAAAATCCGCACCATGGCTTTGCCGTACAAGGTCGCCACGCTGCTTTATTGTTTCAGTGAGCGCGATGACGTGCTGTTGCTCGAACGCGCGCAGGAGCCAAATCGCGGATTCTGGAGCCCTTGCGGCGGCAAGTTGAAAATGGACCTCGGTGAATCACCGTATGCCTGCGCCTGCCGGGAGGCCGGGGAAGAACTGGGCGTCGGTATCCGGACCGCAGATTTGCATTTGACCGGCCTGGTCAGCGAATACGGTTATCAAGGGCGGACGCATTGGTTGATGTTCCTGTTCGAAGTGAAGGTGAAGTTGAAAGCGCCGCCGCCGCCGCACGCCGAAGGGCGGTTCCAGTTTTTCCCGCGGGAGGCCCTGGCCTCATTGAAAATTCCCCAGACCGACCGCGAACGGATCTGGCCCTGGTTTTGGCAACATCGCGGCGGCTTTTTTGCGGCACATTGCCATTGCCATCCGGACGGGCGCAGCGAATGGACGCTCGAAGAGTCGACAGCCGAGAGCCGAGGGTCGAGGGCCAAAAGGAAATTCCCCGGCACAACGCGTCGTGCGCCCGGCTCTCGACGCTCGACCCCCGACTGATTTATGGATGAACCTGTCATTGACCTGCACAGCGATGATTATTTCATGGGCGAAGCGTTGCGCCAGGCGGCCAAGGCTTATGAAGCGGGCGAGGTTCCGGTGGGCGCGGTCGTTGTGCGCGAAGGGCGCGTCATTGCCCGGGCGTTCAATCAGGTCGAGCTGCTCAAGGATGCGACCGCGCATGCGGAAATGCTCGCTCTCACCCAGGCGGAGGAGGTCATGGGGGACTGGCGGTTGACCGATTGCACGCTTTATGTGACGAAGGAACCGTGTCCGATGTGCGCCGGGGCCATCGTGCACACCCGGCTGGCGCGCGTGGTGTTCGGCGTGAGCGATCCGAAGGCCGGCGCGGCCGGCAGCGCGATGAACTTGCTGCAGTTTCCCACGCTTAACCATCGTTGTGAAGTCACCTCCGGCGTGTGCGAGTCGGATTGCCGCGCGCTGTTGCAAAACTTTTTCGCGGCGCAACGGCGGCTGCAGAAACCCAGGAACGGCACCGATCTTCCCAGGAAACGGCAGGAATAAACCGCCGGTTTTTCTGGAAACAATCGCGTCAGTGTTTGCGCATCACTTGGATGCGTTTTAAAAAAGCTGCGGCCTGGCTCTGAAGCCCGATCGGAAAATTCCGCGAGGTTTTGGACTGCGGCAGCCTTCGGCCGCTTTGCGTCGCCGGGCCAGCGGGAGAATAGCGGCAGAGGGCTGCCGCAGTCCAAGACGCTGGCGCAATCCGATTAACCCAAACCGTATTACCGGCCACAGTATTTTTGAAACCGCTCCAGGCTCGCTGCGCAGAAAGGCTGTTCTCCACAAAAAAAACGCAAGGCACCCCAATGGGATGCCTTGCAACTGTTTGTATGTTTAAAATGAAACCGTTTATGGGTTCGGGAAATTGTAAAATAGACCCGCATTTCCCATGCTGTTGGTCGCCTGCTCCAAAGCCGATACCAAGGTTGCCGGGGTTTCCTGCTGCGAGCTCCCGTCGGCCAAGCCAACGTTGCCTTCGCCCAAATGCAGATCTCCTTGAGTATAGGACCAGTTGTTATAAGTCACGGCGGTCATAGTGCCGTTTCCAACGCCGAGAATATTGCCACCCTTTGAAAACATCACCGTGGGAGTGAGACTGCTACAAATATTGCGATCACCTGTCAGCAATGCCTGTGGTTGGGTATCAATGGCATCGCCGCCGACAAAATAACTCACATAGTTGGTATTCGCGGCGTTCGGCACTTGAGGTGTGGGAGTGAAAGTCGTAATGAATTCCGAATCCCAGTTTGTGGCGGCACTGCGAATACTGTCTGAAGGACAAATAATCAGTTTGGGGTCGCTGACGGTGTTCGACATGACCGCAAAAACCATCGCCGGGTTATAATTCGGAATCGTGGCTGTATTCGCCGCGCTATAAACATAGTCCTCCGCCCCGCCCGCAGTATTCTTGACGGTCATCGGATATTGGCCATTGTTGTCATCCCCCCACACCCGGAAGGCAATGCCCAACTGGCGGAGATTGCTGACGCAACTGATGCGTTGCGCCTTGCGCTTGGCGGCGGCCAGCGCCGGCAGCAACATGGCCGCCAAAATGGCGATGATGGCGATCACGACGAGCAGCTCAATCAGGGTGAAAGCCTTTTGCTGTTTCAGAATTCTTTTCATAAGTTGTCTGGATTTAAGTTTTGTTCAGTTCAGGTGACAGTTGGCCGAACCTATCGGAATGGCACGGACTGTCAATACCTATTACACAAAAATCCTTAGCACTGGCGGTGCCAAATGAAAAATTTTGCGAAAGCGTCGCGAAAACTGCATTCCCGCGGAACTCAACCGCCGCGGCGCGCAAAATTTTCACGCAACCCGCGTGAAACTCACGCTCCGGCATGCCATCCCCACCGGCCAAAAATCTCATTTACAGCCGCGCGTTCATGGCAAACACTGGCCGACCCAATGGCTGAATCAAAAGAAAATGTGTTGATGGAAAAAATCGTGTCGCTGTGCAAGCGGCGCGGCTTCATTTATCAATCCTCCGAGATTTACGGCGGCATCAACGGCTTTTGGGACTACGGCCCGCTGGGCGCGGAACTCAAGCGCAACGTCAAGGAACTCTGGTGGAACACCATGACCCGCCAGCGCGACGACGTGGTCGGCCTGGAAGCCACCATCATCATGTCGCCGCTGATCTGGAAAGCCAGCGGACACGTGGACACGTTCACGGATCCGATGATTGACTGCAAGACGTGCAAAGGGCGGTTCCGCGCCGACCAGACCAACGAAATTCCCTGCCCGCAAAAACCCAGCAAAATGGTTTCGGAATGCCACGGTGAGAAAACCCCTCCGCGCGCATTCAACCTCATGTTCCAGACCTACGTCGGCCCGGTGCAGGATGATTCGGCCATTGCCTATCTCCGTCCCGAAACCGCACAGGCGATCTTTGCCCAGTTCAAAAATGTGCTCGAAACGTCCCGACAAAAGGTTCCGTTCGGCATCGCGCAAGTCGGCAAGGCGTTTCGCAACGAGGTCACGCCGCGCAATTTCACCTTCCGCTCGCGTGAGTTTGAGCAGATGGAACTGGAATTTTTCATCAAACCGGACGAAGTGGTGGAGGCCATTACCGGACGCGTCGCGTCCGCCGCCGAAATCGGAAATCGGAAATCGGAAATCGGAAATCCGGACTGGGGTTGGAAGGCATGGCACAAGTATTGGGTCGAGGAGCGGATCGCGTTTTACGAATCCATCGGCCTGACCCGGGACACGCTGGTGGAGTACTGGCAAAAGCCGGAGGAACTGGCGCATTACGCCCGTGCCTGCGTGGACATCCTGTTCAAATTCCCGTTTGGCACCCAGGAACTGGAAGGCATCGCCGCCCGGAGCGATTTCGACCTGAGCCAGCACGAGCGCTTTTCCGGCAAGCCGATGGGTGTGTTCGATGAGGAACTCCGCGCCGCCTGGAGCAAATTACCAAAGGAAAAGCAGGACGAACTCTGGCGGCGCTATTACGAAAACCGCAGGAAATATCTCGTCAAAATGGGCGTGGCGGAGGAACAGTCCGCGCAGGACGCCACCGAGGATGCCAACGGTCTGGCGAAGGGCCAATATATTCCGCACGTGATTGAACCCTCGGCGGGGGTGGATCGTCTCATTCTTGCCTTGATTGCCAACGCTTATAGCGAAGACCAGATGCCGGACGAGAAAGGCAAACTGGAGACGCGGGTGGTGCTGAAATTCCATCCGCGGGTCGCTCCCATCAAGGTGGCCGTGCTGCCCTTGCTCAAAAACAAGCCCGAACTCGTGCAAACCGCGCAGGCGGTGCGTGACTTGCTGCGCCCCTGGATGAATGTGTATTACGACGACGCGGGCGCCATCGGCCGCCGCTATCGCCGCCAGGACGAAGCGGGCACGCCGTTTTGCCTCACGATTGATTTTGGCACGCTCGGCGAGAAGCCGGAGTTGAAGGACACGGTCACCGTACGCTACCGCGACGACGGCAGGCAGGAACGGCTTGCCATCGGGGAACTGTTGAACTGGTTGCTGCCCAAAATCCGCTGATGCCTGGAGACGCAAAATCATCCATTCCGAAAAAGCCCGCACCGACGCTATATTTCATCGTTGCGATCAAGCTGGCCAAGGGTGTCGTGTTGCTGCTGGCGGCGGCGGGGATTTTTTCGTTGGTGGGGAAAGACTTATCGGATGTGTTCGACCAGTTTTTGCGCTGGGTTCACCTTGACCCGGAACACAGGTTTTTCAGCAACATCGGCGACTGGCTCGACACCGTCACGCCGGCCAATATGCGCAATCTTGCAAACGTCACTTTGCTTTACGGATTGTTTTTGCTGGTGGGAGGCACGGGCCTTGCCCTCCGCGCGAAATGGGCCATCTGGCTGGCGATTGGCGAATCGGCCTTCTTCATCCCCATCGAGATTTTCGAACTCGCCCACCGCCGGTCGGAATTGACAGGCCAGGCACGACCCATGCTGGCCCATCCCAAAATCGGACTGGCCATCGTGCTGGCATTGAATGTGTTAATCGTCTGGTATCTGTTGAAAAACCGGCAACGGCTGTTCCGGCACCACTGAAGCATTTATGATTGATGATCTTTGAAGTTTGATTGGCTGCGCGCAACGGACGGCTTGCAACGAAGGTTGGTTTGTTGAAATCATAAATCGTAAATCAAAAATTCAACGTGACGACAACGGAAGCGATACAACTGCTGGAAAAATTCCGCACCGGGAAAGTTGAGCGGGGTCGGGTCCTGCGCGCCTTTCAGTCCGCGCCGCTGGCCGATCTTGGCTTTGCCCAGGTGGACACGCATCGCGCCCTGCGCAAGGGGTTTCCCGAAGTGGTTTTTGGTTCCGGCAAAACACCGGCACAGGTGGTGGACATCGCCGCGAAAATCCTGACGCTGGAACAACGGGTGCTCATCACCCTCGCCACGCCCGAACACGCCCGGGCACTGCGCAAAAAATTCAAGCGGGCCGTTCACCACCCGGTCGCCCGGTGTGTGACCATCGAGAAAAGGCCGCTGCCGAAACGGCCCGGTACCATCGCCGTCCTGTGCGCCGGCACGAGCGACCTGCCGGTGGCCGAGGAAGCGGCTGTGACGGCCGAAATCATGGGCAACCGGGTCGGGCGCATCCGGGATGCCGGGGTTTCGGGCCTGCACCGGCTGCTGCCGCATATTGAAACGATCCAAAGCGCAAACGTGTTGATTGTTGTCGCCGGCATGGAAGGCGCGCTGCCCAGCGTCGTCGCCGGTTTGGTTTCCCGGCCGGTAATTGCCGTACCCACCAGCATCGGTTACGGCGCGAGTTTCGGCGGGGTGGCGGCGCTGCTGGCCATGTTAAACAGCTGTGCCAGCGGGGTAACCGTGGTGAACATCGACAACGGCTTCGGCGCCGGCTACGCCGCGAGCCAGATCAATGCCCTCTGTAGCGGCGGTCTGTGACCGCCGCAAATTTTATGGAACGCCTGCATCGTTTGGAGCGGTTGCACATTGAAAACCCAGTCTATTTCATCACTTTTTGCACACAGGAACGGATGACCGTCCTCGCCAACGGGCAAATACATTCTGCTTGTATGGGATTTTTTGCGGAAGCGCTCAAAAGAGAAATTTTTGTTGGCCGGTATATTTTGATGCCCGATCACATTCATTTGTTCGTCAAACTTCCTCCGCCTGTGGAGAATCTTTCCGACTGGGTCAAAAGCCTGAAAAATTATCTATCCAAGGAATTGAGAAAGAAAGGCGTGCCATCGCCACACTGGCAAACGGGCTTCTTTGATCACGTCCTTCGTTCCAGCGAATCCTACTCCGAAAAATGGCTTTACGTGGTTGAAAACTGTGTCCGGGCCGGTCTGGTAAAAGACTGGACGGACTGGCCATTTCAGGGAGAAATTCATGCTTTGAGATTTGACGAAGGAATGCGGCGGTCACAGACCGCCGCTACAGGATGAAACACATGAAAACGCTTTACCTCGATCTCTTCAGCGGCATCAGCGGCGACATGTTCATCGGCGCGCTGATTGATTTGGGCGTGGATCCGGAAAAACTGGAGCGCGAGCTGAAAAAACTGAAGCTCGACGGCTGGCACCTGCATGTTCTCCGCCAGCAAAGATCCGGCATTGCCGGCGTTAAATTCGACGTGCATGTGGGAGCAGGTCAAGCGCACACCCATCCACACCATTCGCACCACGATCACCACCATGACGACAGCCGCCATTTTGCCGAAATCAAACGCCTCATTTCACGCAGCCGCCTTTCAAATTGGGTGAAGAAAAGATCCATCGCGGTGTTCCAGCGCATTGCCGAAGCCGAGGGAAAAATTCACGGCCTGCCACCGGCCCGCGTGCATTTTCATGAAGTCGGCGCCGTGGATTCGATCGTGGACATCGTGGGCGCTGGCATCGCACTGGAACTGCTTGGCAAACCGCGCGTGCTCGCATCGCCGGCGGTCGAGGGGGTGGGGTGGGTGGATTGTGCGCATGGACGATTTCCGGTTCCCGCGCCGGCAACGCTGGCGATTCTCGGCGCGCGCGGCATCGGGGTGACGCAATGCGATGAACCGCATGAACTGGTCACCCCCACCGGCGCGGCGTTGCTGGCTGAATTCGCCGAAGGTTTCGGACCGATGCAAAATCTGGTGGCCGAAAAGACCGGTTTCGGCCTGGGCACGCGCGAAAACAAAACGCGGCCCAATGTTTTGCGCGCCGTGCTCGGCAGGGCGTCCAAAGCCCGAAGCCCAAAGCCCAACGTGGCAACCTCCGGTTCGTTAAATCCCGATTGGGAAACCGATGTCATTGCGGTTCTCGAGACCAATCTGGACGACATGCCTCCGGAAATTCTTGGCCATTTTGTCGAATCCGCGCTGGCGGCGGGTGCCCTGGACGTTTTTTACACCCCGATCCAGATGAAGAAGAACCGGCCCGGTGTGCTGCTCACGGTGTTATGCGGGGAAGCGGAAGCGGACAAATTTAGTGAAATGATTTTGTGCGAAACCAGCGCGTTTGGCGTGCGCCGCACAATGGCGGAGCGGCGCAAACTGCGGCGGAAATTCGTCAGCGTCAAAACCCCCTACGGTAAAATCACCGTAAAACTGGGCACATTTAACGAAAAAGTCGTTCAAGCCGCACCGGAATTCGAATCGTGCAAGCAACTGGCGGTACGGGCAAAAATCCCATTAAAACAGGTCTATGCAGCCGCCAACCGGGCCATTGGGGCAAAGGAATAATCATGTTTATTTTCCTTGCGTTAAGGCCCATGAATTGCTTAATTACATGCTGTAATCTGTTTTGGCAGTTGCCGGTTTTTTTGATGCAGAACCATTCAGTAAAGTCACAACCGACGAGGGTTTCTTGAGCCGCCCTTTTGCCCCACGCACTTTCTCTTCCGCCTCGTTCGTCCGGGTCAACGGCAAAATCCGCGCTCGTGAAGTCCGGGTCATTGACGCCAACGACAAGAACATCGGCGTCATTTCGCTCAACGACGCGCTGGCGCTGGCGCGGCAACACGGCGTGGATCTGGTGGAAATTTCCCCCAACGCGACTCCGCCTGTATGCCGGGTCGTGGACTTCGGCAAGTTCCGTTACGAGCAGGCCAAAAAGGAAAAGGAGTCGAAAAAGCATCAGCACGCTTCGACGGTGAAGGAAATTCAACTCAGCCCGCGCATTGACCCGCACGACCTGGGCATCAAAGTCATCCATGCGGTTGATTTCCTGTGCGAGGACATGAAGGTGAAAATCGCGCTGAAATTCCGCGGCCGCGAAATGGCGCACACCGAATTTGGATTCCAGGTCATCCGCAAATTTCTGGCCGAACTGGCGCCCTATGGCCATCCCGACTTCGAACCCAAGCTCATCGGCCGCGGCATCAACGTGATGGTGAGCCCGCTCCCGCGCGCCAAGCGCGCCAAAAATCCCCGGGCCGTGCCTGATGGCGGCGCCCCCGCGCCGGTGAACCATCATGTTCCTGAGCCGCCCACCCCGGCCAATCCAAAAGCCGGCGGTTTTACAAACAATCCGTTCGCAAAGATAGAGGCGGAGTAGCGGCCTGAATCCGCCAGGCAGACGCCAATTCGGGGAAACGGCAAGGTTCGCACAAGGCGTTGGCATGCCCGCAGAAATCGCGCGCAATCCGGATCAAACCCTGTTGAATCGCGGCACTCCGGCACAAATGTTTTCGCCCGGAACCCAGTAAACGCTGGCCAACCAGTCGCAGAACCGAATTTTCCTGGGCGGGTGGCCACGCAAAATAACGCCTCTCGATGACGCGTTGGAGCTTCCGGTTCCTGCCCTCAACCGCCCGTGTCCAGAGCCAGGGTAAAATCGCGTTGACCGCCAGGTCCGTCACCCGCGCATCCCCCAATAGCGGCAGGGGTTTCGGCAACCGGGCGGAACGCAGCGTCCAGTGCCAGGACCAAAATTCGTCGCTCCTCACCTCCAGGATTCGCCGCAACGAATCTAGCAATCCGGCGTCCGGCAGGTCCGTGGCGCACCAGCGTTCCAGTTGGGGGAGGGTGTCACTGTCGGCCAGCCAGTGCGCCGCGAGCGCCAATCGGCGTTGGGGATGATTTGCCGGACGCAGGCCGCGAAATTTCCACGTCGTCCGCGGCAAAATGCAATCATTGAATTCATCGCGTTCACGCCACCAGCGATCCCAAATCCGCCGCAAATAGCCATCACCCGCGGGCTGCGCCCGGGACAATTCCAGCGGCAGCAGACCGCTGACCCCCAACAATCGCGCCTGCAAGTCAAATACCGAATCCACGCCGCACGCCCAGCGCGGGTGTGATTCGGCCAGATTTTGCATCGGCCACGCGTTCTGTTTGTAGCCCAGCGCCCGGAATAATCCCTCCCACAGGGACCGTTCCCAACCCACGTGTCGGGCCCGCGCGCGATAGTGGGCGGTTTTATATTGAAACCGCACGCTCGCGGCGTCGCGCAGGAGGCCGGTCAATTGGGTATCGTCCAGATCCTGCAAGGCCGCGCAGCATTTGCCCCGCAGATTCCGGGGAAACGAACCCGGCGATTCATTTTCGAGCCACATACCGAGTTCGCTTAACGGGGCATCCAGCACGCGGCTCAAGGACAACAACGGCAACGCATTGGCCACCGGTCGCGGGTCGTCCCAGACAACGTGAAGCAGGACATTTTTGAAATTCGGGTTCCGGTCGTGCCCGTGCGCGCGCCAACCCGAAGCGCGCAAATCAATTTCCACATCACCGGAGCGCGGCGGGTCGTCGCCAATTTGAATCACCGCGTCATAAAAATCCGGTCCGCCTTCGGTGCTGGCAAAGCCGGGATGAAAAATCCGGACCTGCTTCCCATCCGCCGTCCTGAGTTGATCCCGTTTCAGGCGTTGATGCAGCCAGACGGCCTGAAGCAGGCGCTCGGCCGGGAGGTCATTCTCATCGTGCAGGAGGTTCAGCGCCCCCAATCGGGCGCGCCAGCGGGTGTAGAAGTTCTCGGAAGGCGGAGACATCTTGAAATTGCTTTTGCGCCGGTGATGGCGCAAAGTCAAGCTGACACGCAAAAAAAATTGAACGCAGCTTATGGCCGGCTTGCCTGTTTATAAAAGCAGGCATTGCCGGGTGATGACTTTTTATTGGCCGAAACCCTGCTTTTCCAGTTACACTTCATGAAGTTGTGATGAACGAAAATGCGATGATCGAAGTCACCAATCTGTCGAAGCGCTACGCCGGCCGTACCGCCGTGGCGGGCATTTCGTTCACGGTCGCCCGGGGGGAAATCGTCGGCTTACTCGGTCCGAATGGTGCCGGGAAAAGCACGACCATGCGGATTCTGGCGTGTTATCTGCCGGCGACAGCGGGCACGGTGCACGTCGGGGGTTTTGATGTCTTTCACCAATCGGCTGAAGTGCGCCGCCGGATCGGCTACATGCCGGAAAACAATCCGCTTTATCTCGAAATGCGCGTACGGGAATACTTGAAATTCCGGGCGCGGCTGAAGGGGCTGGGCTGGCGGCGTTCGCGTGAACGGGTGAACACCGTGATGGAACAATGCGGCTTGACGGAAGTGAGCCGCCGCATCATCGGGCAGCTCTCGAAAGGTTACCGGCAGCGCGTCGGCATGGCGGACGCCCTGGTCCACGACCCGGAACTGATCATTCTCGACGAGCCGACCATTGGCCTTGACCCGCATCAGATCCGCACGGTCAGGCAGCTGATCAAAAGTCTCGCGCCGCTCCACACCGTCCTCATCTCGACGCATATTCTTCCGGAAGCGGAAATGATGTGCAACCGGATGCTCATCATGTACGACGGTAAAATCCTTGCCGCCGACACGCCGGAAAATCTGCAACGGCTCGTGGCGGGAAAGAATCAAATCATTGTGGAGCTGGCCGCACCCGCTGACGCGTTGCGCGATTGCTGGTCGCAACTGCCTGAAATTGAGCACTTTGACGTGTCCGCCAGCGAAGGCGCCTACCAGCGTTGCGCGCTGACGCCGCGGGATGGTCTGGATTTGCGACCGGTGGTTTTTGCCCTGGCCCTGCAAAATGGCTGGGTCTTGCGCGAACTGACGCGCAACCGCCATTCGTTGGAAGATATCTACGTCCAGGTCACGCAACCCGGCGAACAGGAAGAAAACAACTGATGCGAATTTTTCTGACGCTCACACGACGCGAATTGGCGGCATTTTTTGTCTCCGTCACGGGTTATGTCATCATCTCGGCGGTGACGCTTTTGATCGGCTCCAGTTTCATCATGTTTATCAAGAACATGGGCTCCGAACCGTTTCTGATGCCGGTGACGGAATTATTTTTCAACAGCCAGCTGTTCTGGATCATCGTCATCCTGGTGGCGCCGGTCATCACCATGCGGCTGTTCGCCTTGGAAAAAGCCTCCGGCACCTTTGAAAACCTGATGACGACGTCGGTCAGCGACGGGCAGGTGGTCATGGCGAAATTTACCGCGGCATTGATTTTTTACATGGTCATGTGGCTGCCGACGCTGGTCTGCCTTTTAATTGTCGCGCATTTCACCAATCAGGCCAGCGCCCTGGACAAGGGCATGGCGTGCGGGATGTTTTTGGGCATTTTCCTGAGCGGCTGCATGTTCCTGGCCATTGGATGTCTGACGTCTGCCGTGTCACGCAGCCAGGTCGCCGCCGCCATGATGAGCCTGGCCATCGGCGTGATTTTACTGATTGTGGCTTATCTGGCGTATGCCCAGGTCATTCCCGCGACGGGCCGATGGCAGGTGGAATCCGTGTTATTCTATTTTAATTTGTTCAAACAAATGGAGGATTTCACTCTGGGCGTGGTGGACACGCGTACGGTGATTTTTTACTCCAGCCTCACGCTGTTTTTTCTGTTTTTGACCCTGCGTGTGGTGGAAAGCCGGCGCTGGAGATAAGATGGCCGCCAATTCCAATCCCCCATTAAGTTTCTCGTCCGGACGCCGGTGGAAAATCGGATTCGACGTGGTATTGCGAACGGTGTTGGTGCTGGCCGTGGTGGTCATGGCCAACTATCTGGGCGGCCTTTTCCCCCAACGGTTTTATCTCAGTTCGCAAACGCGCATCCATATTTCCTCCCGAACCGTGGATGTCCTCCGGTCCATGACCAATCATGTGGTGGTCACCCTGTATTATGACACCCAGGATGATTTTTACCCGACCATCGTCGCCTTGTTGAACGAGTATCACGCGGTTAACCCGAATCTTACCATCCGTACGGTCGATTATGCACGCGACGCGGGGGAGGCGGAGAAGGTCAAGGAACAGTACCAGCTGAATTCCCCGACCGCCAAAAACCTCATCATCTTCGAGTGTGACGGACGGACGAAAATCGCTCCCGGCGACGCGCTCACGCGGTACACCCTGGAGCAGATTCCCGACGAGAAGGAGCGTGAATTTCGCCGCAAGCCGGTGGCGTTTAGCGGCGAGGTGATGTTCACTTCCATGCTGATTGCCGTCACGAATCCCAAGCCGTTCCAGGCCTATTTTCTTCAAGGCCATGGCGAGCCGTCGCTCACCGACAGCGGCGAAGCCAGTTATTTAAAATTCAACGCGCTGCTGGAACAAAATTACATTGCCAATACACCGCTGAATTTGATCGGCGACGATCCGGTTCCAACGGATTGCAACCTGCTCATCATCGCCGGGCCCAAGACCCTGTTTTCCAATCTGGAACTGCAAAAAATTGAAAAATACCTGTCGCAGGGCGGACGACTGTTTTTGCTGCTGGACTATTCCTCCAGCGAGCACCCCACGGGTCTTGAAGATGTTCTCCGGCAATGGGACGTCACGGTGGGCACCGGTGTGGTACAGGAGCCCAAGAACACAATCAACGGCCAGGACGTGCTGGTCTATAATTTCGGCCAGCATCCCATCGTCGATCCCTTGACGGGTTTGGGACTGGAACTCATCCTGCCGCGCCCGGTCGGCCGCATCAACCAACAAAGCCCGCCCGCCGACGCGCCCCAGGTGGACGAGTTGGCTGCTTCCAGTCCCAATTCCGTGCTCCTGAACGAGCACGGCCTGCCACCACGCAGTTATCCGCTGATGGTGGCCGTCGAGCAAATGGGGGCCCCGGGGGTGGCCGCCGCCAGTGGCGGTACCCGGATGGTGGTGGTGGGTGATTCCTTGTTCCTCGACAACCAGCTGATTAACAACGGCGCCAACCGCGATTTTGCCGGTTATGCGGTCAATTGGCTGCTGGACCGGCCCACCTTGCTGAAAGGCATCGGCCCGCGTCCCGTCGTTGAATTCCGGCTCATCATGACGCAACAACAGCAGCGCAATGTCTGCTGGCTGTTGCTCGGGGCGCTGCCCGGCGGCGTATTGGCGTTGGGCGGACTGGTCTGGCTGCGACGGAGAAAATAATGAATTCGAAAAGCACCTTGTTCTGGTTGTTCGTTGCCGCGGCGCTGTTCACCTTCATTTATGCGTTTGAACATTTTCTCCGGCCGGCGCCGGTGGAACCGTCCGCCATCCTGACGGACCTGCAACCCTCCATGGTCACGAGCATCCAGGTGATTCCGGCCAATGCGCTCGAAATCCGCGCCGATCGGACCACCAATGGGACGTGGCTCCTGACCAAGCCGGTCTCGTATCCCGCGCAGCCCGCGGCGATCGAGGCCCTGCTGGCGGCGTTGCAGAAGCTGACGCCCGCCATCCGCATCAGCGCCGGCGAGCTTCGCGAACAACGCAGTGCCGAGGCGGATTACGGCTTTGAAACACCACAAGTTTCCCTCGTGATTGAAGCCGGCGACCAGCGCTGGCAGTTGAAGGTGGGCAACCGAACCGCCCCGGGAGATCAGGTCTTCCTCCGCATTGTGGGGACCGACGGTGCGTCGGTGGCCGACGCCGACTGGCTCAAGTATCTTCCCCGTACGGCAGACGACTGGCGCGCCACGGCGCTGGTGGATTTTGGCGACGGCGCCCCTGACTGGATTGTTCTGACCAACGGCACAAAGGTCATTGAACTTCGCCGCAACGCCACCAATCACCTCTGGCAAATGGCCCGGCCGCTGGTGGCGCGCGCCGACAGCAGCGGAATCACCGAGGCACTCCAGCGTTTGCAAACCGCGCAGGTTTCACAATTTGTGACCGACAATCCCAAGGCGGACTTGACCTCGTTTGATCTGCAACCCGCCGAACTTGATTTGTGGATTGGTCACGGAACGAATTTCATGACGGCCATCCACACCGGCAAAAGCCCGACGAATGATTTATCACTGGTTTACGCCCGGCGCGAGGGCTGGAACACCATCGCGACCACCGCCAAGGACCCGCTGTCGCCGTGGTTCGGCACGGTGAATGACTTTCGCGACCCGTATTTACTCGAGCTGTCCGCCCCGGTCGCCCAGATCGAAGTGCGGGGCACGAACCATTTCATCCTGCAACGGCAGGACGCCAACAGCTGGCGCGTGGTCGGGGAAAAATTCCCGGTCGACACCGGAAGTGTGCAACAATTCATCAGACTCCTGGCGAGCCTCCGGGTGGCGGAATTCGTCAAAGACGTCGTTACCACCCCGGACCTGCCGGCCTATGGACTGGCCACGCCCTCGTGGCAGATCACCTTGTTTTCAAGGGTGGATGACACCAATGCCGTCATCGCGCAACTGCTGTTCGGCACGGCGCAAACCAATGAAGTTTTTGTGCGGCGCGCCGACGAGGATTCGGTTTATGCCGTCTCCCTGGAGGATTTCAACCAACTGCCGGAAGTCAGCTCGGAACTGCGGGAGCGGCAGATCTGGGATTTCTCGGAAGCCGACGTGGCGCAAATCACCATTTACCAGAACGGCAAGACCCGGCAAATCATTCATAACGGCTTGAACCAATGGTCGCTCGCACCGGGTTCGCAGGGCATCATCATCCCGGCAGCCATCGAGGAAACCGCGCATCAGTTTGGCAAGCTCGCCGCCGCGGCCTGGCTGGCCCGCAACCCGGCCGAGCCCCAAAAATTCGGCCTGAAACCGGGGAATCTTAACATCAGCCTGGAGCTCAAAAACGGCGGGAAACGCACCGTGGATTTTGGCCTGTCCGGGACCCAAACCGCGGTGGCCGCGGTGACGCTGGATGGCGGCGAGCAATGGGTTTTTGTGTTCCCGCCGGCGCTTTATCAGTTCGTCTTGAGTTATCTCTCCATTCCGGAGAACGTTCCTTGATATGCGCAATCAAACTGGCTTCTGGCGGAGGTGCCGGACGCTGTTCCGCCAACTGCGCCGCCTGGTCATGGTCGCACTGCTCGTGGTGATTTGTGCCGTTGGCTGGCTCAATCAAATCGGGGTGCCGGATTTTCTCAAACGATCGTTGGTGGGAACCCTCCGCGCCCATGGAATCGAATTGGAGTTTGCGCGCCTGCGGCTGAGTCTTCGGCACGGGTTGGTTGCCAACCATGTCAGTGTTGGCCGGGCGCAGGGAACCAATAGTCCGATGCTCGCCCTTCAGCAGGTGCAATTGCGGCTGGATTATCAGGCACTGCTGCACCGTCAACTGCAGATCAAGGGACTGGCGTTGCGCCAGGGCACATTGGTCTGGCCGCTTTCGCCGACCAACGCACTGACCCTTGACCACCTTCAGGCGGACTTGCGGTTTCACGCCAACGACACCTGGTCACTGGATAATTTTCAGGCCGGCTTCGAAGGCGCCACCTTCATGCTCTCCGGCGATATCGCCCACGCCCCGGCCTTGCGCCAGTGGCAACTTTTTCACGGTGCCACCAACGCGACTGCCTGGCCGGTCCACTGGCAACACATCGCCGATACGCTGGCCGAAATCCATTTTTCCGGCACCCCCCAACTGAGCCTCGCCGTGACCGGCGACGCGCGCGATCCCCGCTCCTTCAGGATTTATTTGACGGCCGATGTTCCCGCCGCCAACACCCCCTGGGGTCGGGCACAGACCATTCAACTGGCCGCCAAGCTGATGGCGTTCAACGGGGCACCAACCAATTTTGACGCGTCCTGGGGCTGGTGGACCAATGTGCAACCCTATCGCATCGAATGGACCGCTCAACTGGCAGATTTGGAATCGGAACCATTGAATGCCCGGACGGTCAAGTGTGCCGGATCCTGGCGCGCACCGAATCTGGCCATCACCAATTTGTCCGCCGAACTGGGGGGCGGCCGGCTGAGCGCGGACCTGCGATTGAACGTGAGTACCCGCGAGTGCACCTTCACCAATTTGTCCTGTCTCGATCCGCCCGCGATTGCGGCGCTGTTGACGGAGAAGACCCGGGATTGGCTGGCGCAATTTTCCTGGGGACCGCCGCCCGCCTGGCAGGCCGGGGGTTCGCTGATTTTGCCGGCGTGGACGAACCGCCAGCCCAACTGGCGCGCCGAGGTGCGACCCACCCTGCGGCTCGCCGGTGAATTCGCCGCGACCAACGGTACTTTTCGCGGCATTGCCGTGGACTCGGCGCAGGGAAGCTTTTCCTACTCCAACCTCGTCTGGCGGTTGCCGCACCTGACCGTGGCGCGCCCGGAAGGGAAGTTGAACCTGGCCGATGTCGAGGACGACGCCACCAGGAGTTATCACTGGCGGGTGCAAGGCGTGCTGGCCCTGGACGCCCTCGGGCCTCTCCTGGCCTCGAACCAGGCCAAACGGGTCCCGGAACTTTTTTCTTTCACCCAGCCATTGTCGTTGCAGGCGGACGTATGGGGGCGCCTGTACGACAATGACAGCCTGGGTGCCACGGGAGACCTGGCGCTGACAAATTTTACCATTCGCGGCGAAACGGTGGGCAGCGTCGAAAGCGCCTTCCAGTACACCAACCGGGTTCTTGAATTGTTCCGGCCGCGCCTGCAAACCGGTCCGCAAACGATGGCCGCCGATGGCATTGCGGTGGATTTCAATTCGTGGCGGATTTACTTCACCAACGGTTTCAGTACCGCCGATCCGCGCGCGGTGGCGCGCGCCATTGGGCCCAAAGTTGGCGAGGTCATGAAACCATATCATTTCGGGCTGCCGTGCCCGGCGCACGTGAATGGTTATGCGCCTTTGCGCGGCACGGACGACGCGGATTTGTGGTTTGAAGCGGAAGGGGTGCCCCTCGAATGCCTGAAGGTCAAAACCTCACGCGTCACCGGAAAGATCCACTGGCTGGGCCAGACGTTGATTTTGACAAATCTGGCGGGAGCGTTCTATGGCGGGGACGCCGCCGGTTTTGCCAATTTTGATTTTCGCCCCAGAGCGGGGGCGGATTTTGAATTTATCGCCAGTGTCAGAAACGCGAACGTGCATTTGCTGGCGACGGACTTGTCGTCGCCAACCAATCACCTGGAGGGCGTGTTGAGCGGGCGGTTTGTCATGACGAGCGCCAACTCGGAAGACTGGCGCACTTGGAATGGCTATGGTCAGGCCAACCTGCACGACGGGTTGCTTTGGGATGTCCCCATTTTTGGCATTTTGTCGCCGGTACTGAACACGTTCATGCCCGGTCTGGGCAGCAGCCGCGCGACGGATGCGGCAGCACGATTTGGCATGACCAACGGCGTCATCTATTCAGATGATCTGGAAATTCGTTCAACGATGATGCGGATGCAGTATGCCGGCACGGTGGACTTGAAAAGTCGCGTGAACGCCCGCGTCACCGCCCAATTGCTGCGCGACACCTGGGTGGTTGGCCCCCTCCTGAGCACCGCGTTATGGCCGGTCAGCAAACTGTTTGAATACCGAATCACCGGCACCCTCCAGCAACCGCAGAGCGATCCGGTTTACCTCCCCAAATTTCTACTGACGCCACTACACCCCCTGCGCAGCCTGGAGGACATCCTTTCCAGTGGCGCTGGTAACAGCGCGTTGCCCTTAAAGTAACGGCCAAAGATGTGCGGGCTACAGATTGGGTTGGGTCGTCGCGTTGGTTTGCGGGTAGCCTTCCGGTGTGACCGGCTGAAACAAATTGTTCTGGGGCGGAGACGGGGGTGACGCCGGCTGGCCCGGCGCCGGTTCTGCGGGGGTTGGCTCCGGCACGACTGCCGGTGCCGGCCTCGAATCAGGGACCACGACCGCATCCGGGGCAGGGGCCTCGGAAGGAGGCGCGAGCTGCTGCGAGGTATTCCGCGACTGCAAACGTTCCCGCCTTTGCTCCGCCTGTTCGGCTTTGCGCTGTTCGATATCTTCCTCCGCCGCGGCCCGGGAAATGCCCGGCAACCGCTGTTCCTCCGTCACGGTTTGGGCGGCGGCCAATTCCGGAGTTTTTAAGACGGTCGGACGCATGAGCACCAGCAGTTCGCTGCGGGTTTTATTGCTGGTCCGGCTGCTGAAAAGATTGCCCAAAATCGGGATGTCTTGCAGCACGGGAACCCCGCTTCGATTCTTGTCCTTTTCCGAGCGGATGAAGCCGCCCAGGATGATGGTGTCGCGATCCCGGACGGCGACCTCGGACGAAAGCGAGCGTTTGTCGGTGTTGGGGACATTACCCACGCCTTGGATAAATGTGCTGCCATTGAAATCGTCGATTTCCTGGCTGATGTCCATCACCACGAGGCCGTTCGGATTTATGAACGGGGTGACATCCAGCGAAATACCCACCTGTAATTGCGAATAGGAGGAACTGGGGCCGCCGCCAATGCCGCTGTTGTAATAGACGCTGGTGACATAAGGCACCGTGCTGCCGACAAAGAACTGCGCTTCCTTGGCCTGCGACGTCTGAATGCGCGGGCGTTGGACGATGGAAACTGAATTGTCCGCCGCCGCCGCCGCCACGGCCACGTCCCATGTCGGCCCGATGTTCCCGAAATAGCTGAGGCCGCTCCCCAAACTGTTGCCGAAAGCCGAGTTGGAAATAGGGGTTGCGTTGGTACCGAGGGTGCTGTTCACAAAATCAAAGAACGACTGGCCGTTATTGAAACCGCCGGCGCCGGAAACAGAGTTGGGCGGCGTGCCGCCATTAAAACTTTTTGGATTTTGCGCCACCGACACGCCAAAATTCCAGGAATTGCCCAGCGACACGTCCATGATGACCGATTCAATCAGCACCTGCGGCAGCAATACGTCCAGTTTGGCGACGATGTCCTTGATCATCTTCATGTCCTGCTGCGTGGCATAGACCAGCAAGGAATTGGCCCGCTCGTCGGCGATGATTTTGGTTGGCCCGAGCAGTTGGAACTGGTCCGCGCCCCCGCCCGCCGAGGCCCGTTGAATGATGGACTGCAATCGCTGGCTGAAGGTGTTGCCCGAACCGCCGGCTCCGCCCGCGGCCGATCCAAAGGGGCGCCCCTGACCCGACTGGTTAAGACCACCGCCACCACCAGGCTGAAACTGGTTTCCGGCGCCACCGCCGCCGCCAAGACGCCCCCCGCCACTGGGAGTGGTGGCATTGCCGATGGACGAACTGGAGCCGCCCAAGCTGTTCAACGCGTTGGCGATGTCGTCCACCATGGCATATTTGATCGGAATCACCTCCGAGACGAATTCCTCCGGCACGATCACATCCACTTTGGTGATAAATTCCAGCATCCGCTTGACGTTTTCGGCATAGTCGCGAATGATTAAAATTCCATTACTATCGATCGGGAAAACCCCATTGGGAATATTGGCGAACTGCTGCAATACAGGGGCCATTTCACTCGGTTTGATATATTTCAACTGGACGATGTGGGTAACGTATTGGCCAACGTCCGGCAGTTGGTTGGCGGATTGGTCACTGAACGCCGCGCCTTCCGTGGCGGCTTGGGCCACCGGCACCGCCTTCACAAATTTGTCGCCAACGTTGATCAGCGCGATGCCATTGAGCGCCAGCACGCCCTGCAACGCCTGAATTACTTCACTTTGGGTAAGGGGAGTTTCCGTGGTGAGGACGATTTTTACCTGGGGTAAACCCGCCCGCAACAGGGTGCGCCCCACGTACCGCGAATAAACATCGAGAACCTGATCCACGTCCACCCCTTGAAAGTTGATTTCGCCGGGCTGAACCAAAGTTTCCGCCGCCGCGGCCGGAGGGGTCGCCCCGGCAACCGAGGGTGCGGGCGATGGCGCCGCCGACGGGTTGGCCGCCATGCCGCCCGCAGGGTTGAGCGCCGCCGAACCGGGAGGACGCAAGGTGGGCGGCATCTGCGCAGGGAGGCCCAGGCCGGTTAAAAGGATGAGCAGGGTGAGCGTGGTCGTTTTCACAGTCATTTCGGTTGTGCGGTTGAGTTCTTCAAATTGTCGCTGGCCGAGGCTTTTTGATAACTGGCAATCAGCTGGATGTTGGCGTTGAGATGCTGGTGCACCGGATCGGGTTGCAGTTCCAGATCGTGCACGCGAATCATCGAAGCATCGGAACCGAGCTTGTAAAGGAAATCCACCAGCTGCTGGTCGTCGGCAACGACATTGATGTTTTGCGTCAGCTCGACAAAAAATTCATTCGTGCGGGTCAACTGTCGGGACATGCTGACAATGCCGACGCCGCTCCGCGTGGATTGGGACTGAATGGTGCGGAGAAAATTGATGGCCTGGTCCTCCGGCGCCACCGCACCGCCTTCGCCTTCCATTTTGGTTACCAAAGCCCGATAATTGCCCGCCTGCGCGATGGTGGTCTGATACAGTGACTGTTTGCGCCGGGCTTCCGCCAGGCGATACTTCAAGTCACTCCAATCGGAGAAGTGCGGCCAGACGAAAATGTAATTCAACACGAGAAACAGGGCAACCAGGACCGCGACCGCCAGCCGGCGCTCCAGGGGACGTAATTGCGCGAAGAATTTTTTCATGGCGCGCCCTCCTGCTCCTGCTTGTGCCGGAGCATGAGCGAGAATTGCCAGTTCACCGCATTCGCCATTTGGCGGTAGGTGAGGTCTTCCCCGCCGGCCGTATCGAACATGGGTTTACCATCCAGCTTCGCCTTGCGAACCGCGTCATAAAAACCATCGGTGATCCGGGCGATCTGATCCGAGGGAACCGTACCGTTGAGGGATAACTGCTGGCCGTCGGCAAAACTCATCCGTTGCAGTGAAATTCCCGCCGGCAACTGCTCGGCGACGATTTTCCAGCAATCCAGCGCCGCGTATTTCAAATCCTGCCGTTCCTGGAGCACCTGGTAACGCGCCTGGAGTTGCAGCGCGTTGGTGTAACTGCCGCTCAGTCCGGCAACCACCTGCTCGGCTTTGCCCGTCTGAAAGGAGAGAAAACCCACCGCACAAAAATAAATGATCACGGCGACGACATACAAAATTCCGGCGGTGGCCAGGCCGCGCAGCCATAACCGATCCACTAACTGCTGATGATAGCGGGTGGAAAACTCCGGGGGCAACAGGGTGACCCGCGCATCGCTTTGGGCGGAACGCCGGGCCGTGCGCGCGGCCAGTTCCACAAAGGGCAGCGGCCGGGTCACCGCCACCGGCTCGCCCAGGCTCGCGTGCAGGATGCCTTCCCATTCGGCAGCCACCGCGCCGTCGGCCACCAGATGCCAGTTTGGCGTTGCACCCAGCCAGCCTTCCAATTCACCGGCCCAGGTCAGTTGCGCCAGCTGTTCCTGCAGGCTTTTGGCACGGTCTCCGGTCTGCGCCAAAACCACAAAACTTAAATTCCGCAAGGTGCCACCGAACCACCACGCCACCAGCGCGACATTCTGCCCGGCATAAGCAGCGGGGTAGATCCAGGCGCCGTCCTCCGTCGTCGGGGTGACTTCCAACTCATCCAACATGGGCGCCTCGAGCCGGTCGGCCAGAAAACCCTGACCTTCCAGTTTGCCGAGAAATTCCTCGACCGCATGGCGGGCGGCAATGACCACAATGACCGTTTGTAAATTGTCGGTCGCACGCGGCAGGACGTGAATCATCCAGGCGATTTGCGCCACCGGCAGGGGCGACAACTTTTCCAACTGCAACTCCACCATGGCCAGCGTCTCTTCAAAGTTGCTCCGGGGCAGCTCGATGACGCGCAGAAAAACGTTTTCCGGCGGCAGCCACGCAATGTTCAACCGGGGTTGCCACAAGGAGCGCCACGACTTGGCCGCCAGATGGAACGGCAACGGTTCACCGGCGGCGCCCGCGTGCTCGCGGTTGAGCGCGAAGCCGTCACCCTTGGCATCAAATTGCCAGAGGTGACACGCGTCGGGGCCGACGTGGAGGATGTTGCAGTATTGCCAGCGGGCCATATCAGAAAAAGTGTCGCAGTGGCGGGGTCGAGCTCACGTCTTGACCCACATTTCGGTTTTGGCATCCCCCACAAGGGCGTCCATGTGTTCTTCGATCTGGGTGACGCGCAGAACCTCCTCGATGGTGGTTTCACCGCCTTTCACCTTGTTCCAGCCGTCGGTGCGCAACGTGCGCATTCCCTGTTCGATGGCCTTGGCTGCAATGGTTGACGCCGGCGCGCGGTTTAAAATCAACGGGCGCATGTTTTCGTTGAGAATGAGCAACTCATAAATCCCCTTGCGTCCTTGATACCCGAGCTGCCGGCAATCCTCGCATCCGGCGCCGAGCCAGAATTTTGCGGTGTCGATTTCATTTTCGGGGAAGCCGATTTTTTGCAGGTAACTGCGCTCCACCTTCTGCTCCGTTTTGCACGACGGACAAAT
>Ga0187887_10001040_pt1 | contig 24814 bp, 18 predicted proteins | sample June2016WEW_7_10_FD_132977 | JGI IMG/M metagenome (GOLD analysis project Ga0187887, IMG submission 132977) | Peatland microbial communities from SPRUCE experiment site at the Marcell Experimental Forest, Minnesota, USA - June2016WEW_7_10 | ecosystem: Environmental > Terrestrial > Soil >... | reverse complement strand
CGCTCTTCTTCTCGCTGCGGTGTATGCTGGCACCAAACACGATCTCAACATCGTCTCAGTTCTCTTGACGGCTGCGGGTGCAGCGATCGTAGGCCGCACGATCGGCTATGTGATTGGCTACGAATTCCACTGGCTGTTGCTGCAGTACGGCAATTATGTGCGCATGACCGAGCGCAGGATCAAACTTGGCGAGTATCTGTTTCTGCGCCACGGCGGCAAGATCGTCTTCGTCGCCCAGTTCCTGCCGGTGCTGCGCACGGTCGCGGGAGTTTTTGCTGGAATCAACGTCATGCCCTGGCGCAACTTTCTGCTCGCCAATGTCGCTGGCTCGTGCATCTGGGCAGTGACTTATGGTTATGCCGCCTATGCGCTCGGACGGCAGTTCGAGCGCTTGGAGGCGCCGATCGTGGTTCTTGTCGGACTGATCACCGTGGTCGCTTTCGTCGTCGGTGCTATCTTTGTGCACCGGCACGAGGCTCAGCTTTCTGAGGAAGCCGAACGCGCGTTGCCAGGGCCGCTTAAATCAATTGAACGCAAAACGACTTGGCGCCGTATATTAAACCTGAGCTCTTGAGCCGCTTGGTCGGCGCCTATTCCTCACGCTCTTCCACCGTGAAGCGAAATGGCTCTGACGTCCATCGCCGCAGCCTGTCGGGCAAGAGCCCGCCCAGCCGTGTGATGAGCACGAACCAGAACGGAAAGGCAATGATCGCGCGGTTTTTTCGCAGGCCGTGAACGATCAAATCGGCAGCCGATTGAGCCGACATTGCAAATGGCTTTGGGCCGGATTCCTGCTTCATCATTGGTGTTTCGACATATCCCGGGCAGATAACGCTGACGCCCACTCCCAGCTTGCGCAGTGCGCTTCGCAGTGCGAGCCCGTAGGTCAAGATTGCGGCTTTGCTCGCCGAATAGCTCGGCGCGTCCGGCAGCGGAACGAAGGCGGCGATCGAACTGACAATCCCGATCTGTCCATTTCCGCGCTCCATCAGTCGCGGCAGGATCGGCTGAATGGAATTCAAAACGCCGAGCACATTGATTTCCATCAACGAGTAGCTAGCGTCTGAGGACTCCATATTCGCGTTTGTGGGTCTTCCTGCCATAATGCCGGCATTGGCAATCAAAATATCGATTGGCGTATGCGCATCAAACGTTCGCAGCCACGCTTCCATTTCAGAGCGGGCCCGCACATCAATCGTCGCCTGAGAAACTACGGCGCCCAGCCTGCGGCAATCGTCCGCGACGGCATTGAGGCGATCGCCGCTGCGACCCAGCAATCCTAGAATAGCCCCTTCTCTCGCGAAGCAGAGCGCGAGGGCTTTGCCAAGTCCACTTGATGCGCCGGTGATGACGACAGTGGGTGGGAGGGAAGCCACGTAGCTGGGCTTAGACTTGCGCACTCAGAACGCGCGCTTTGTCACGCGTCACATGCAGCTCTTCTGCGGTCGTTTGGATGGCGGCTGCTAATTCCGCATCGGTATGTGTGGCGGACAAAAAGAAGCGCAACCGCGAGGCCTTTGCCGGCACGGCGGGATGCATCACCGGTTGTACATTGATGCCGCGCTCGAAAAGTCGCTGGGAAAGCATTACAGCCGGTAGTGAATCCGCCACAATGATCGGGCAAATGGCGGTCCCAGCCCCGGTGCCGGTGTCAAGGCCGCGTTCCAGCGCCAATGAACGGAAAGTCGCGCCGTTGTGCTGTAGTTTGGTAATCCGCTCCGGTTCCCGATGCAGGATTTCAAGCGCTTTAAGCGCACTCGCCGCAATCACCGGCGGAGTAGCGACGCTGTAGACGAACACGCCGGCGGTCAATTTCAAATACTCGATCAATTCATGGCACCCGGCAATGTAGCCTCCACAAGCCGCAAGCGTCTTCGACAGCGTGCCCATCCAAATGTCGACTTGGCGCGGATCAATACCGAAATGCTCTGCCGATCCGTAGCCGCGTTTGCCTAAGACGCCCAGAGCATGGGCTTCGTCGACCATGAGCCACGCATCGTGCCGGGATTTTATCTCGATCAACCGCGGCAGGTCCGGATAATCTCCGTCCATACTGTAGAGACCCTCGACCACGACCAAGACACGCTGAAAGTGGTCACGAGCACTCGTTAGCATCCGATCAAGACCATCGAGATCATTATGGGGAAACGAGCGCCGCGCAGCTCCCGACAGCACGCCACCCATGATGACGCTGTTGTGCGACAGCGAATCGCAAATAACGAGATCTTTTGGCCCGACGAGTTGACCGATCACCCCGAGATTGGTGGCGTAGCCGCTGACAAAGACCAGGCTTTCCGCAACGCCATAGTGCTCCGCGAGCGCCCGCTCGAGCGCGTAATGCACCGGCCGTTCCCCCGACACATGTCGGCTGCCGGAGGCTGAAACTCCGTAACGATCGATGGCTTCCTGGGCCGTCGCGATGATTTCCGGGTGACCATTGAGGCCCAAATAGTCGTAGGATGAGAAATTCAACAGCGCTCTGTCGCCGATTTGCGTATGGGATCCCGCGAGGCCCTCATGGGTACGAAAATAGGGGCTCGCGATACCGAATTTCTCGCCAAGCGAACGGTAGAACCGAAGCTCGTCATAACCCGGAAGGGTGGAGAAATCGGTGTTGCTGGGCTTTTTGTCGATGCCGGTTGATGTGACCGAGCGGGCCTCACGGATCGCCTCGACGCTCCGCAGCAGGCGCTCCCGGGATGCGTCGGCCAAAGGGGAGGCTTTCCTACTCAAGAGCGCGCGCCTTTCACTTTAGTGGCGGCAGCACTCACAAGCTCCTCCAACGCCGCGATCTCGCGCGGTTCGGCCTTCTCGAAATGGCGCTCGGCGACGGATTTAGCCATTGTGCTTTCCTCAGTCGGCACAAGATCGAGTTGGCAGATTATTTCATTCACCAACCCGGAAACCGTAAGCGTTCCGATCGAGCTTGTCATCGCAACTTGGATGCCGAATGATTCTTCAAGACTCATTGCAAATTCAAGAGCCATTAAAGAGTCAAGCCCGATCTCGCCAACCGGCCGAACGCGGCTGATTTCATCCTCACGAGCATGGAGGACTCGAGCCAACTGGGCAACGATGACGCCGGTCAAGGCGCGTCGCGTGATCTCAATACCCTGAGTCTTGGCGATGGCATGGAGGTCTATAAGAGTGGCCGCCGCTTCGCCGTCCAACTGATTGTTGCGGACGAAATTTGCATAGGTCGGCGATTTCAAAACCTCCAAGCGATCGGCTGCAAAGATACCTTCGCTCGGCGAGATGGTGACCACGGCGAGTTCTGGCGTCGACGGCAATTCAAGCACTTGCGCCATGAGATCCAATGCCTCCGCAGCCCTCATGCCGCGAACCCCCAGCAGTCTCTGAAAGCGGGAGCGCAGCATCTCCGAGCGCGCCAGAACGCCGACATCGGTAATTGGTCCCCAGCCGACCGCTAGCGCAGTGCGCCCTTCTTTCCGGCGGCGACGGGCTACGCCCTCCATATAAGCGTTTGCGGCGACGTAGCTGGCTTGGCCGGGATTGCCGATTAATGTGACTACGGAGGAAAACAGCACGAAATAATCGAGTGTCATTCCATAGGTTAGCGCGTCCAGATTGTCGACGCCCGCGACCTTCGGCTCGAGCACACGACCGAACCGCTCCTCGTCGAGGTCTGAAAGCAGTCCGTCGTCCAGCACCATAGCCGCATGAAGTATTCCAGCGATTGGCGGCATTGTCGTCTGGATATGTCCGAACAGCTTCTCCACGGCCTGCCGGTCTGCGATATCGCAGGGTTCGGCATAAACCTGCACGCCGTGTGCAGAGAGATCGGCAACGGCCGTTTTTGCTTCTTCCGTCGTTGCCCCGCGTCGGCCGATCAGTACGAGGTGCCGCGCGCCCCGCTGCGCTAACCATTTTGCGGCCTCCAGTCCAAAGCCGCCGAAGCCGCCGGTGATTACGTGTGTGCCGACGGCGCTCACAGTGAATGGTGGATAAGGTTGCCGGACGAAATCTGCCTCAGGCGGTTGTACCACGATCTTGCCGACGTGACCGGAGTGCTGCATCAGGTGGAAGGCGTCACCGAGGTCGCCGGCGCGGAATAGGCTGTACGGCAGCGGCGTAAGAATGCCGCTCTCGAAACGCTGCATAAGTTCTGCGTAAATCCTGCGGGCGATATTATTCTTATTAGCCATCAGCGGTGCGAGGTCGACGCCAAAATAGCTGATATTGTTGCGGAACGGTCGAAGACCAATATGGGTATTGCTGACGTAGTCCCGTTTACCGAGTTCAACGAAGCGGCCAAACTCGCGCAAGCAACTTATGCTGCGCTCCATGGCTTCTCCGGCAAGACTGTTGAGAACGACGTCGACGCCGTCTCCGGTGATGGATCGTACCTCCTCAACGAATTGCATCGAACGCGAATCTAAGACGTGGTGGGCGCCAAGGACCTTAAGCAGGCTGCGTTTTGCCTCCGAACCAGCCGTGGCGATCACGCGCGCGTTGCGCACGAGCGCAATTTGGATTGCCGCCATGCCGACGCCGCCCGAACCGCCATGGATGAGAACCCACTCGCGACGTTTCAGCTTCGCCTGCTTTACCAAGGAGTAGTAGGCGGTCATGAAGGCCACCGGAATGGTGGCGCCGCTTTCGTAACTCATGGCATCGGGTAGTTTTGCGGTCTGATCTGCGGCCACGGTGACGTGGGTCGCGAACGCTGCAGCAGCAAAGGCTGTTACGCGATCGCTGGGCCGCAGATCACGAACATTAGCCCCAACGCGAATGACCTCGCCGGCACATTCGCAGCCTAGCGTCGGGCCCGCAGGACCTTGTTCCACCATGTCGTCGGGTAATAGCGCCAGCATCCACATCAAATCACGGAAGTTCAGTCCCGTGGCTGCGACTGCTATCTCGACCTCGTTAGGACCCGGCGCCGTGCGCTCTATTGGTTCCCAACGAAATCGCTGTCCCCCGGTAAGGTGTCGCTGTAAGCGCGCGGCGCCGGCGGCTCGCACGGGAGAGCGATCCAAAACGTGTTTGATCGCCTCTGCACGTACGGCGCGGATCGTGCCACCATGGATCTGTAACTCGGTTTCGGGCGTTCCAGAAAGGATAATGTCGCATAGCAACTCGCCGGCGGCGCCGTTCGATGGTGTGACGACGTCGATGCGCCGCATATCGAGATGCGGGAATTCATTTGCCAGGGTTCTCGAGAACGCCCATGCGCCAGTTGCAAGCGGATTAATAATTCCGGCGTCATTTGCCAGGGCATTGCTGAATACGAACCAGATTGTGGCTCGTGCGGACCCGAAGCGTTGCGCGCAGGCTTTCATCTCCAGGCAGCATGCTGTGAGTTCTTCGACGGCGTCGGATGGCATCGAACTTACGGTCAGGACATGCAGCAGCGTCGTCGGTGCCGGATCCGAAAAGTCCAAAGTTCGCGTGAACGCCGCCGTCACGCCCCGCCGGCGCAACAATCTGTCGATCAGCTCTCCGATTTCTGACGTGGACCGTGAATTTGAGTTGAATACGAGCGTGCATTGCGCTGCCGGCGGCGGGACGACTGTCGGCGCATTATGTATCGCCTCGGTTCGAACGCTGTCTGCCTCGGCGACGATGAGGGCGGAGAGACCTCGATCTCGCCGGAGAAGGTGCGCCTTTGCATGAACGAAACCGGCCTGTTCCAAGGCCGCCGGCCATTGGTCGAGCGGTCTTAGGCCATAGGTGCAATCGGGTCCCCCAGTAGGACCCGCAGCTTGATCACATTCAAACGTGAGCTCGCGGAACAGGGACGGGAGCGGCTCAAGCGCCAGCAGAACGCCACGTGGCGCCAAGAGTTGCTGCACGCCGATGAGACCAATGCTGTCGGGAAGGCGATGAAGACTTTCGACAGCAAGAACGAGGTCATATTTACCGAGCTCTGAAACTCCATCGGCGCCGCGCAGCGTAACGTGGCCGTACTTTGCCAGCGCGCCCTCGGCGCTGTCGAAGCGCCGGCGGCTCGGCTCGATCACCGTGAGCCCAATGTCCCGTTTGCGCTCCAGGGACAGCAGCGACTGTGTCAGGGGGCCAAAGCCAATCTGGATGATCCGCAGCGCGCGGCCTTTCGGCCACAAGGCGTCGTCGTCAAGCAGCCGCTCGAGAAGATCGGTCGATTCGCGCAGCGACACCGACGCCGCATCGTAGAAATCAAGCACGCTGGCCGATAGCGCTGATTGCGGCGAGAGCGTGCTGGTGGGGCTGGCTTGGAGCTGTTCGGCAAGTCCGCCGATCGCACTGAGGATGAAGATCTCGGCGGCGCGGTCCGGAAAATGGACCGCCAATTCGTGAATCACCGCCGCCGTGCGCGGCATCAGGGAGTCCTTGACCATCTCCCATCGAACGTCGCTGCGTTTGACGAGCTTGGCAGCCTCAAGGTTCGCCAATAGACGCTCTAGCCACGGCCGCGTTGCCGCCGTGACCCTGCCGCTTCCGATAAGTGCATCAAGGTCCACCCATCCTGCATCTGCCAGACCCGTCGCGAGCTCGTAAGCCGCGGCGGTGGCGGCGCCTTCAATGAGGAGGTCCGCTTCGCCGGAGGTCGCGGCTTCTTTGGCCAAAAGACCACGGCGGCGCGCGCGCTCGATAATGGCGGCGCCGTCGCAGCCAGCGCCGCTTTCGCCGAGAATGGTGCCGTCGATCGGCTCCGGCAGCTCGACGAATGCGTTGGCCTCGAGCGAACTATTGCGGCGAACCTGGACGGCCTGGCATCGAACTTTGCGCAATACGGCGAGCAGTTCTTTGTCGGGCCCGAAGAAATAGTAATTAGCGAGAATCAAACGATCGCTTCTATGCAGCACTTCAATTGTGGCACTTTGCGGCGTCCCGCCAACCACGAAGAGCGCCGCTTCTTCAACGCGAACCGGAATATAGCTGACGCCGCGCTCGGGCGCGTGCAGCTCAGCGAATACGGTCTGTAATCCGTGGGTACATGCGTCGAGGCGGATCGGATCGAGCACGAAGTTGTCTCTGATGCCTTTGCCCGCAAGCTCGACATGGATGAATCTGTCGTCAAGGACGATGGCGCGATCAAGCAAGCGGAACGCGGGGCCGTAATGCAGTCCACTGGCTTCAGCCACGCGATAGATCTCATCGCGGTCGAATCGGCAGCCTATCCTGTTTTCTGGTATGCGCGGCGCGACCTGGTGGCTGTGGTCGTGGAGGATCTTGCTGCGGCAATGCAGTAGCCACGCGGCCTCTGAGAGCCGAGGCCGGCTGAAGATCTCCAATGTGCTGGAGTTGGGCGATATCCGCGTCATGATTTCGCGGGTTTCGCCGTTCGTCAAATCGAGAGCTTTAAGAATTTCGCAGTCGACAATTCTGGCGGTGCTGCCGCGAAGCCACGCGCGCGCAACGGCCAGCGCGATCTCAACAAATCCGGTGCCGGGAAAGATGATGTGTTCGCCGACCCTATGATCGGCCAGCGCCGGAAACAGAGCAGTGTCAATGTGGGAATACCATTCCAATGAATCGCGCGAGTATCGAACACCGCTGAACGGATGCCGTTCGTTCTCGATGTAACCGATCGCCTCCGAGGTCGGTACAAAGCGAAATTGCTGTTGCTGCCACGGATAGAGCGGCAATGAAATTTTGGATCCAGGATCTGCTCCGAAGACCGTGGTCGGATCAAGTTGGGCGCCACTGATCAGAGCCTTCGCGATGACCTTGCCGACCGGGTCCTGGCCCGGATCATTGCGATCGAGAACCGAGATCGTGACAAAGTCGTCAGCTTCGCCGAATAGACTGGTTTCAATATGCTTGAGCAGCATGCCGCGCGGGCCGATTTCGATGAAGAACCGCGCCCCAAGCTTGGCGACTTCACGGATGCCGTCGAGAAATTGCACCGGCTCGCGGATGTTGCGCCACCAGTAATCCGCCCCAAGACGCGACCCCGGCAAGCATGAGCCGGTCACGGTGGAAACAAACGGCACCGCCTCATTATGCGGCCTGATGTGCTTGAGATCGGCGATCAGCGGAGCCTCGATCAGCGCCATAAAGGCCGTATGAAACGGGTAGTCGAGGTCGAGGTCGAGGAGGGCGATGCCGCGGTCCTCGGCGACCCGTTTGAGCTTTGCAATCGCTTCCGTCGAGCCCGCCAAAGTGGTGGCGCGAGGATTATTGCGCGCCGCGATATCGAGGTGGGCAATGCTGTCGATCAGTTCATCGACGACCTCGGGCGCGGCAAGGATTGCCGCCATGCGTCCGAGACCGCGGACCGTCTCTTGATGAGCGCTGCGGAAATGAATGACTTCGACGGCGGTCCGCAGATCGAGAACGCCGGCGGCTTCAGCCGCGGCAACCTCGCCGACGCTGTGACCGATCACCGCCGCGGGCTGTATGCCGCGGGCTTTTAGTGCCGCCGTGATCGCGCTTTGGATGGCGAAAACCAGCGGCTGCGCCACACGTGTGAGTCCAAGGCGGTCACCCAGGCGTTCGCCAAATAGCGCCTCCTTCAGCGACCAACCCGCGATCTCACGGAAATGATCGTCGACATTATCGAAATGTGCGCGAAACGAGGCGTTATGGCGGTAGGCGGAGATGCCCATTCCCACCCAGGAGCTACCATTGCCCGAATACACAAAGGCAATGGGCAGCTCTTTTCCGATTGCGGTTCCGGCGTCGAGTTGCGGGTGTTCCGACCCCGCTGTGAAAGCCTCGAGCGCTTCGAGAACGTCTTCGCGTCGCTTCGCAGAAATGACCAACCGATTCGAGAGAAAATCGCGGCGGTGCCCGATCGCGCTTGCTGTCGTGGCGACTTCCTGGTCCGAAAGATTTGACAGCCGCTCAGAGTAGTTCTGTGCCAGCGCGACCAAAGCCGGCTTGCTCGCAGCCGATAGAGCAAACACATCGCTGCCGCTCTTGCGCCGCTGTGCGGCTGGTTCGTTGGACTCTCTGCCGGGCGCAATAATGACGTGGGCATTGGTGCCGCCAAAACCAAAGGAGTTCACGCCAGCGCAGCCACGCGCCGTATCCGGCAGCAAGTGCGGCACGTCGCAAACCGTCAGGTTTAGTCGGGTGAAATCGATGTTTGGGTTGGGCGCCTGGAAGTTCAGGGACCGCGGCAGGATGCGGTGGTTGAGCGCCAAAAAAGCCTTCAGCAGTCCCGCGAGCCCGGATGCCGGCTCGAGGTGACCGATATTGGTTTTGATCGAGCCGATCGGCAGCGGCGTAGAGCGCGCCTGGCCGAGACTGCGGCCGACGGCGCTCGCTTCGATCGGGTCGCCAACCGGTGTGCCGGTGCCGTGGGCTTCGACGAAGCTCAATCGCTCGGGGTCGATCCCGGCGCGGGAGTAGATGCGAAGGAGCAGTTCTTCCTGTGCCTTGGCCGAAGGGAGCGAAATGCCGTTGGTGCGCCCGTCCGAATTAACGTCGGAGGCAAGAATGACGCCGTGGACCGGATTTGCGCTCGGTACGCCTTTACGCAAAACGAGCACGACCCCGCCCTCGGCGCGGACATATCCGTCGGCGTCGGCCGAGAACGCGCGACACAATCCCGTTGGTGAGAGCATCGACGCCTGGGAGAAGGTGACGAACTGTGCGGGGCTGGCGATGACGTTGATCCCGCCGACGATTGCCGTCTCGATTCGGCCTGATCGCAAGGCTTCGGTTGCCTGGTGAAGAGCCACCAAAGACGAGGAACAGGCGGTGTCCAGCGTGACGCTCGGGCCGTGTAGGTCGTAAATATAGGAAATCCGGTTGGCGAGGACGGCGAGTGCATTACCGGTGGCAAAATGCGAATCCGCCATGGCTTGGTCGCCGCCGATCGCGTGCGCGTAATCGGTCTGCGAGGCCCCGACAAAGACGCCAATATCGGTGCCGGCAATCGCGGACGGCCGGATCCCAGCGTCTTCGAGCGCTTCCCAGGTGAGCTGGAGCAGGATCCGCTGTTGCGGATCCATCTGCGCTGCTTCGCGCGGTGAGATACCGAATACGCTTGGGTCAAAGCCCCAGACGTCGTCAAGAATGCCGGCAGCCCAGGTATAGCTCTTGCCGCGCTCATTGCGTCTCGGATGACCGTAGCGGGCCAGAGCAAAGCGGTCGGCGGGCACTTGTGAGATAGCGCAGCGGCCCTCGAGCAGGAGCGACCACAGGTCAGAGACGCTGTTGGCACCCGGCAACCTGCAGGACCAGCCGACGACGGCGATTTCGTCATGCAGGTAATGAATTGGAGCCAAGCTGCCCTCCGATCCCTCGCGCCGACGGAGCCCTCACTGCGCGCCCCCCATCTAAGGTTGTACAACTTGCGCTCACACAGTCTAGAATTGATTCTCCCGCACCGAATGATCTATAGCACCGTCGGCGATGGGGCTCTTCCGAAAAAATGTGAGTTCTCGCGCGTCTAAGGGGTTTGCGGATTCCAACCCATTGATAATTTTTAGAAAATTGTCATGGGCTGTTCAGTGCGGCGGCAGTGGAAGGAGCAAGCACGCGACGTCGAGAAGCGCTACGATCACGTATCGCTTACCGAACTCCGGCGCTGATTCGATTTTAAGCGCGGCGAGTGACGGGACGGCAAAGAGCCTTGGGTAGATCCGCAGACGGATGGGCGAGTGGGGATGCCAGAGATTTTGCCTAAGCGGTGGAACGAGGGGCTCTTACGGCCCTTTGAGCGTCCAGCTTTGGCGTGGCTTGCAACCCACATGCCGCGCTGGGTCGCGCCTGACCACTTGACCGCTGTAGGCGTCGTGGGCGGGCTTGTGACTGCTTTTGGCTTTGGATTTTCGGGGCGGCATCCGGCGCTGTTGGGGCTCGCCACATTCGGCCTTGCCATCAATTGGTTTGGCGATTCTCTCGACGGAACGCTGGCGCGGCTGCGAAAAATCGAGCGGCCCCGCTACGGCTATTACCTCGATAATGCGATCGACTGCTTCATCGCTCTCCCGGTTGCCGTCGGGCTGGGATTTTCAGGTTACGTTCGGTTCGATGTCTGCTTTCTCAGTCTCGCGATTTACACGATGATATCGGCGCTCACATTTTTGCGGGCGAATGTGACCGATGTCTTTCAGATCAGCTACAGCGGTGCCGGTCCAACCGAGATGAGAGTCGTGACGGCGCTGTTGAGCGCTGCGATATTCTTCTATCAGCCCTATCCTTTCGATCTGGTCGGAATGACGGTGAAATATCCGGACTTGATCGCGCTGGCCTGGTGCGCATCGGCCATCGTGACCTTCTTGGCGTGCATGACGACGCAAGTCCTGCAGCTTGCGGCCGAAGAACCGGCGCGACCAAACGAGACCGGTTCCGTGGCTGCGCCACCGATTATTTCGGAAAGCAGTAGCATCGTCACTCACCAAACGTAGTTTGGCATCGGCATTGCCTTGCTTGATTAAAAGACATCCGATCGCGCTCGGCGCCCTGTTTGCGAGCCACATACGTTCGTCGCGCTGCTATCCCGTGGCCACTGCCGTCGCGCGGGTGGTCTAGTTGGCGCTCGTGCAGCTTGATCGGACCGGAGATTTCGTTCCGCTTTCTTTGCAACGTCGTGATGGTGCGGATTTCCGGCGTTATCCTGGCCGCGCAATCAACTGGCGGCCCAGAAGTTTCGTCGTATTCGTCGCCGGCATGGTGTGCCTGGCGGCAACGGTGCTCTTCTCGACGTACTGGGCTTTGATGCGCCTTAACGTAGCGGCATCCTTGAGCGCGCTTACGGGAATTGAGCCACAATACTGCAGCATAGCACGCCACCGGACCCCTGGAGATTCGCTTTGGCATCGATGTTGGCTCCCATCTTCGAATCCCGAAGGCCGGCCGTCCTCCAGTAAAGCCTCGTTCCCCGGAAATGACCCAAGCAACCGGCTTCATGGAGGGAATCGTTAGGAATTTGGCGTCAAATCGGGCTGTAGGGTACGATTCGGTGGAGCCACGCGGTTGGGGCCGAAGCCTTGCCATGCTATTGTAATGGCTTCTTAATTCGCGTTGCAATGTATTAAGAGGCCAGCAAATCGGGGATGGGCGGGCTGTCGGATGGCACAGCATTTTCGATCCGGGACAGTTGTCTTCGCGGTAACATTGACGCTTGCGGGCTGCGGCGGCCTGCCGGCGTCTGGACCGCTTGCGACGGACATCGTCTCAGACCAGTCATCCCAGGGGCTTCTTGGCGGCTACGTCGTCGTGGATGTGGACGAGCGCGTCGCAAGCGTTAGTGCGTCGCAGCCACGGCAATCGTTCAAGCGTGTTTTCACCAGTGGCAGGCCAGCTCCCGATTTGCGGATTGGTGTATCTGACTCGGTCGTCGTTACAATTTGGGAAGCGGCAGCCGGTGGCCTGTTTTCAGCCTCGCCCGATGACCGTTCCATGTCGGCGGGCTCGCGGACCGCGACAATTCCGGAGCAAGTTGTCGCCAGGGATGGAACGATCGAGGTCCCATACGCCGGACGCCTAAAAGTCGCCGGTCTTCGTCCGGCCGAAGTCGAACAAGAAATCGTCGATGCGCTGGCTCACAAGGCGATCCAACCCCAGGTCGTGGTCACGATATCCAAGAGTCTGAGCAACACCGTTGCCGTGGAAGGTGAGGTGAGCACCGGCGCCCGCATTCCCTTGACGACCAAGGGCGACAGGATCTTGGACGTCATTGCCGAAGCCGGCGGGATTCACATTGCTGCAAGCGACGCCTTTATCCGGCTGACGCGCGCACGACGCACGGTTTCGGTCGCGTACAATGCGATTTTGGAGCATCCCGAAGAGAACATCTATGTGATGCCTGGAGATGTCCTCACCGTCGTGCGCGACCCGCAGACCTTTACGGCTTTCGGCGGCACTGGGAAAAACGAACAGGTGCCGTTTGATGCAGCGGGGATTACGCTTGAAGAGGCCATTGCAAAAGCCGGGGGCCTTCTCGATTATAGAGCCGATCCCGCGGGCATCTTCCTGTTGCGCTTCGAACCGACCGGACTGGTCGCCCAACTTGCTCCGAAACGCGATCTGCCATCCCGGGGCAGCCTCGTGCCAGTCGTCTACCGCCTAAACTTGCGTGATGCGAATTCGTTCTTCCTGGCACGCTCCTTCCCGATGCGGGACAAGGACATATTATACGTGGCAAACTCCGCGTCCGATCCGGTGCAGAAGTTCCTCGGCCTGGTCGGCACGATTACGGCACCGGTGATCTCGGGCGCCGTGGTTTATGGAGCGACCAAGTGAAGCGTTTTTTGGCCCAAGCCGTCACGATCTGGGCGCTGACGCTCATCGTTCTCATTGTGCAAGTCGGGCCCGGATCGGCCGATGGCTGGATGCACCCCCATCACTACCGACACCATGTCGCCTATGCCGAGTATGGAGCCGATTACGGCGCCTGCCGCACTGGTTGGTGGCAAACTTTGCGCTACGGACACGTCAGGCCGGTGTGGGGGACTTGGTGTCGGTGATCGAGCGCGACCCATCTGCGTGAAGCTTTTCGACTGCCGCAGAGCCCAAGGGCGATAAAAACTTGGGATCGTGGGGTTTGATGCTCTTCCCGCGCCGCCTGTTTTATTATTGATGATGGTCCTTATGGTTCGCGGGGCACGATGAAGGGCATTATTTTGGCCGGAGGCACCGGGAAACGTCTCTTCCCAGTGACAGCCGTTGTTTCGAAACAGCTTTTGCCCGTGTTCGACAAGCCAATGATCTACTATCCGCTGGCGACGCTGATGTTCGCGGGTATTCGCGATATTCTGATCATTACCACTCCGCAAGACGGTCCTTTGTTCGAGCGATTGTTGGGCGACGGATCGGATCTCGGATTGCGCTTCTCCTATGCCGCGCAGGATAAGCCGCGCGGGCTGGCGGATGCGTTTATCGTCGGCCGCGAATTCGTGGGAACCGACCAGGTCGCGCTCATTCTCGGCGATAATATTTTCCACGGTCACGCATTGCCGGAGCAACTGGCGAAGGCTGCTGCACGGACGAAAGGCGCGACCATATTCGGATACGTCGTTAAGAGCCCCGAGCAATACGGCGTCGTGGAAATCGATGGCACTGGGCGTGCATTGTCGATCGAGGAAAAGCCCGCCCGACCCAAGTCGAACGTGGCGGTGACCGGTTTATATTTCTACGACAACGATGTCCTCGATATTGCCAGGATCCTTGAGCCGTCGCCGAGAGGCGAACTTGAGATTACCGATGTCAACACTTGCTACCTTGCGAGAGGCGATCTGCACGTTGAAATCCTTGGGCGGGGTTTCGCCTGGCTGGATACGGGTACCCACGCTTCATTGGTTGAAGCCAGCCATTTCGTGCAGATCCTTGAGGAGCGCCAAGGGGTGAGGATTGCCTGCCCGGAGGAAATTGCGCTACGCCTTGGCTATATCTCGCGCGATCAATTTTATAGACTTGCGCAAAAATCCGCGCAAAGTAGTTACGGCGAATACCTTTTATCGGTCTACCGGTCCTTTTCGAGTTAGAGGGAACTTGGAACGCAAGGGGGGGCTTGGACGTCGAGGGGACATGCGCTTTCGTGGTTTTACGATCTTTGTGACGGGCGGCGCCGGGTTCATCGGATCCGCGATCATTCGCCACTTGCTGGACGAGACCGAAGCGTTTGTCGTTAACATCGACAAGCTCACCTACGCCTCGAATCTTGATTCCATCCCGCAGGCGCAGGGACACCCGCGTTATACGTTTGCCCAAGTCGATATCTGCGACGAGACGGCACTGCGGATATTATTCGATCGCCACGAGCCGCAAGCCGTGATGAATCTTGCGGCGGAGAGCCATGTCGATCGATCAATTGATGGGCCGGCCGAATTTGTACGCACCAATATCGTTGGGACTTTCACCCTATTGCAGGAGGCGCTGCGATATTGGCGTAGCCAAGATGCCCCGTCGCGTGCGTTGTTTCGCTTTCTGCATGTCTCGACCGATGAAGTTTACGGATCGCTCGGCGCGCAGGGGCTATTCAGCGAGACGACGCCCTACCGGCCGAACTCGCCCTATTCGGCAAGCAAAGCCTCGTCCGACCACTTGGTGCGCGCCTGGCGTGAAACCTTCGAGTTGCCGACGCTCGTGACGAATTGCTCCAATAATTACGGCCCGTATCAGTTTCCCGAGAAACTGATCCCCCATATGATCATTCGTGGTTTGGCCGGCGAAGACCTGCCGGTCTATGGCGACGGACAAAATGTTCGCGATTGGCTTTATGTTGAGGACCATGCGCGGGCCTTGACCAGCGTGCTCCAACACGGCCGGGTCGGCGAAACCTACAACATCGGAGCGCGAAGCGAACGCACCAATCTCGATGTCGTCCACGCCGTTTGCGATGGCCTTGACCAAATCCGACCCACCAACAGAGGGCCGCGACGTGCATCTATTAAGTTTGTGGCCGATCGGCCCGGTCACGATCGTCGATACGCCATAGATCCGACCAAGCTCGAACGCGAGCTTGGCTGGCGTGCCGAGCAGGATTTTGAAACCGGTATCGAAAAAACGATTGCGTGGTACGTGGCGCAACGGCATTGGTGGGACGATATTCTAGCGCGTGGATATAAGATGCAAAGGTTGGGCGTCGTCTAGGGCGGCGCGTGTCGAACTTCTGGCTGCACGATATTCACCGCTCACTTGACGGCTAGCACGTCATTGGCGCAGTGCTTTCGCCGATGAATCAGGACCGCCAAGAGCGATCGCATTTTGTCCCCGAGCAAGGGATCGAATGTTTGGTTGGGCGAACTATCGTCGGGACGGCGCCGGCGTGGTTGCGTATCGAACCCATCGCCGAGCTGGCACGCCACCGTTGGATCGAGCTTCGCTATTCATCGAGCCTTTTCGACGAACCGGTGCGTCCGCTCATCCGCTTTGTCACGGTAAAGGCCGACACGATTACGCAGCCGATGAACGGTCCGATACTCGGCTCAGCACGATGGGTCGGTCGTATTCCGGATTTGACTGTCTCTGTGTCGATCAAGCCGACACAGGGCAGCGGTCCATTCGCATTCCGACTCGATAGCATACGTCCCATTCCGCGCGCGACGCTGGCAGGGCGGGGGCTGCGAAGTCCGGATTGGCTTTACTGGGCGGCGCGGTCGCGCCTCCTAAACTCGCGACGGGAAGCGTGGCAAGCGCTGAAGTTCGCAACAAGCGGCACTGCCATGGGCGATTACGCCCAATGGCGAGCGGAGTACGGTCGTCCGATCGACCTTAATGGGCTTGACCGTCCGCGCAGCGATTGGCACGTCGGACCGGTCTTTCGGCTCATCGTAAGACTCAAAGGCGATGATCCAGAGCGGCTGGGTGTGACCATTCGATCGCTGCGCGGCCAAGTTTACCCGCGGTGGTCGCTCTGTGTCGCGGCCGACGAAAAAACTCCGCCTCTCCTGCTAGACGCATTCCGCCAGGAGGCCGCCGACGATCTGCGGTTTTCCGAAACGTCGCTTCATCTCGAGCCGTCGAAGCTGATTGGCACGACTTTAGGCGGCACCGATTTTGTGGCGCTGATCGATAGCGGCGATTGCCTGCCGGACTACGCGTTGGCGGTCGTTGCCGAGACCGCTGCGCGAGAAACCCAATGCGACCTCATCTACTCCGATGAAGATTGCATTGCGCCGGACGGTAGCTTGGCAGATCCCATTCTCAAGCCGGACTGGAGTCCGATTCGTCAGGCGCAGTTGGGTTATCTTGGTCGCCTTACCTTCCTGCGATCGCGATTGATCACGCCCGGCCGTTTACGCGAACTCTTGGCCGACGAAAGCGCAACGATCGACGGCGTTTGCCGGGAACTATCGGGAACCGCGACCAGGCATATCCGTCGAATTCTCTATCATCGCCAGAATCCGCCTACCCGCACGCCCTTGCGGGCGACGGGTCGGAGGGGCGGTGGAAGTGATGATCCGTCGGAATGGCCCGAGGTCGCCGTCGTTATACCGACGCGTAACGCTGCCAAGCTTCTGGCGGACTGCATGGATGGATTACGGAATAAGACGGATTACCCAAATTTCGAAACCATCGTGGTCGACAACGGCAGCACAGCACCCGACGCGGTTCGCCTGCTGCAACAAATTGCAGTGGCCGCGCGAACGCGCTTGCTGCAGCATCCCGGTGCTTTTAATTTTTCGGCGATGAGCAATGACGGCGCGCGAGCAACGGCGGCGCCTGTTCTTTTATTCCTCAACAACGACATCGCTATGCTCGAACCAGGCTGGCTCAAAGCTATGGTGCGCTGGGCAATCCGGCCGAACATCGGCGCGGTTGGGGCCAAGCTTTTGTTTCCGAACGGTCGCCTTCAGCACGCGGGCGTCGTCGTGGGATTCGGCGGTATTTCCGGTCACGTTTATCGGCGCTTGCCCAAAGACTATCCAGGGTATCTCGACCAGCTCACTGCACCGCACGAGGTTGCGGCGGTGACCGGAGCCTGCATGATGGTTCAGCGATCGAAATTTGAGGCAGTCGGCGGCTTTGACGCCGAGAACCTACCGGTCGACCTCAATGACATCGATTTCTGCCTGCGTATCGCCGAGCAAGGTTGGGTCAATATTTGGACACCTGAAGCCATGCTGATCCACCATCAGTCAGCGACCCGCGGCATCGACAGCGATCCGTTTGCGCTTTACAGGAAGGAGCGTGCTTACTTCGTCGAACGATGGTCGCATGTGATCCGCGACGATCCGTATTTCCATCCTGGCCTTTCGCTCTATGCGCATGATGTCGCGTTGGCGTGAGCTGATCAGGAGCCGCGGGCCGCCCACCACGTTGGGCCATCTTAATCGATGGCCATTTCATTCTCGTTTTAAAAAGACTGTTCTGAGCTGGTGAGGTCATCTGCCAATTGATCGAGTTCGATGCCGAGCGCGAGATCCCATTTTGACGGTTCGATCCCGAATGTGCGTCCCAACCGAGTTAGATCCAGGCGGGAATTTGCTGGTCGCTTGGCTGTGGTCGGGTAATCTTTCGTCGCAATCTCCGCAATGCTTTCGACTGCAAGTGAGACGCCGCGTGCTTTCAAGCCCTCGACAATTGCGACGGCAAATCCATACCAACTTGTCTCGCCCGACGCCGCCACGTTGACCAAGCCTTGCGATTCGGAAAAGCGACCGGCGAGGGCCGTTCTATCCGTACCAACAATGCTGGCGACCGCGTGGGCGATGAGCGCAGCCGAGGTCGGTGCGCCAACTTGATCGGCAACAATTCGCAGTTCTCTACGTTCCTTTGCCAACCGCACTATGGTACGCAGGAAATTGGTGCCGTGTGCGGCGTAAATCCACGATGTGCGAATGATCAAATGCGGTCCACCTGCCGTGCGAACCGCATTTTCGCCCGCGTACTTGCTTGCGCCATAGACGGATAACGGATTTGCGGGATCGATTTCGCGCCATGGCCGCGAGCCCGTGCCATCGAACACATAATCGGTTGAGAAATGGATCAAGGGCACGCCCCGGTCCGCCGCCCAGCGAGCGATTGCCGCAGGGGCTTCCGCATTCACGCTAAACGCCAGCTCCTTCTCGTCTTCGGCGCGGTCAACCGCGGTATAAGCGGCAGGATTTATAATCAGGTCCGGCCCAAAATGGTCTAGCGCCGCGGCAATCCGGTCGGGCTTCGCCAGATCGAGTTGGTCTCGTCCGGCAGCAATAACGGTGTCTGCGGGAAGAGGCAATTTGAGAAGCGCGCCGCCGACCTGCCCGGTTACTCCAGTGACCATCAAGCGCATTGCGCCAGTGCTTCGTACGTGGGCAGCATCATCGCGTCCGCTAGCAGTGGTGCCGCGGCATCGCGTGCCGATAAAGAAGGGGAATCTACGCCCCAGTTTATGCCTATTGCGGGATCGTTCCAGCGCACGGCTATCTCATCAGACGAGCTATAATAATCATCGCATTTGTAGAAGAAGTCGGTCGAATCCGAGAGGACCAGAAAGCCGTGTGCAAAGCCCCGCGGCACCCACATCTGACGGCGATTGTCCTCGTTCAATTCAACGGCCACGTGGCATGCAAATGTCGGGCTGCCCACGCGCACGTCGACCGCGACGTCGAGCACGCTGCCGCGTAGGACCGTCACGAGCTTGCCCTGGCACCTGGGATTTTGAAGGTGGAGCCCGCGCAACACGCCGCGAGCTGAGCGGGACAAGTTATCCTGCACAAACGCACCATTGATGCCGATCGATCCGTAAGTGTCATGCCGGTAGTTTTCGAAAAAGAATCCCCGCTGGTCGCCGTGAATCTTCGGTTCAATGAGCAAGACGCCAGGCAGTTTAGTTTGGGTGACTTTCATGCCTACACAGACCTATTTAAATCCGCTGTTGCGTTCAGCCCGCGTTGTAATGTGACTCGCACGTTGCGGGCCTTGTACCCCTTTTTATGTGCCAATAGAAGGATGGGCGGGTATCATTCAACAGATTAGCAATGTCGCAGCCGCTCATCAACTTGGCTTTTCGGACATGTCTCGGTCGCACTTTACGTGACAGCGAATTAAGAATGAGGTTCGCGTTGATTTGGTCTCACGTTTGATGCGCCGGCCACGATTCGCTACGCCAAAATCCGTGGCATCAAACATCGTCCTTGGCTCGCAGCGTCGCTGGCCTGACGAGCGACAAAGGCCGTTCCGATCGAGATGTAATCCTCCGTGCTCCGATCAGAAATTCTGCAATGCTCTTCCCGACGCTTTATTGTCTCTCCGCAACGAACCGCTTCTGCGCCATCAGCTGCCTCGCCAACCATCAGCCTTGGCGGCAGCTATACCGCTTGTGTGGAACATCAGGTAATTGCGATCGATTCATTGGCCGCTGCCTCACCGCGATCCTCTTTGTTTGTGGCAAAGACGGCCAATTTTGTCATCGTTCCGGACTGCACTCAACTCTCTGGTCGTGCCGAGATGTGATCGCCCTTTGTTGATTCCTCGTCGAAAGCCGAAGGTTTCGGCTTCCATGTCACTGCCACGGCCAAAATGCGCCACGCGCAATTACCGCGATGGGGTGGCTGGTCCGGCAAGTAGAATCCTTTCATCCGTCGGCAGTCCCATGGGTACGAACGAGCCCAAAGGACTTTTTGTGATGCCTGTCACACCGACGCGGAAGTGATTTTTGTATATTTTAGATGGAGGTGTCCGATGAATAGAAACAAGTCGACAATCACCAAGAGGTGCGTGGCGAATGGCCAGCGCAGTAAACTGGTAGAAAGCCTCGAAGTCGAGAATGCCGAGCTTCGCGACGAAGTTGTGGCGTTGATGCTGCAAATTCACGCCTTGCGCGGTGGCCGACCCGCCTCGCGTTTAATCACCTTCTCGACGAAAGATAATCTCGACCGTTGGACCGTTTGGCCAGAATAGGCGTACTAACTTCCTCCTCGCGCGCGCCGTCTTCAAGCCTCATCTTCTCGAGCAAAAGATGGATTAAGATCCTCTTCAGGCGCGAGTTCTCTAGTTGCAATTCGGCAATCCTGTCGAGGTGTTCGCTCGGCCAGAAATCGCGGGCTGGAGCGACCAGCAGTGAGGGGCACGATAATTGGGCGGTACGCCATCGATGAATAGTCATCACGCTGACGCCTAGCACCTTAGCGATCTCGGCTTGCGGTTGTCCCGCTGCCGCAAGGGTGCCCGCCTCTCTCAGTTTGATCGCAATTTCAGCCTTGCTGTGACGTCTTCTCTTTTGCCGCGCCAGCTCTGCTGATGATCGAATGTGGCGTCCGTTCACTTGACCCGACACGTACCGGTCCTCTGATTCCATTAGCTCACCATATAACAATACTACTTTGCGTCTGAAATGCGACAATAAGCATCCATACTGATGGGTGATTACGTTCAATCCTGTCGCGTCTGGTCGTAGCAGCGAGCAAACGTCATGCGCCGCTTACGAGCGCCTCGCGCGGTCATAGTAAATGCAACAGGCAAGAATGCCGCGCCGGTCACTAGCTGACGCAGCAGCTTGACGCCCGCCAACATAATCCCCTTCATAAACGGACACCATGGCGAACAGTCGGTGCGTGGGTTCAGGGCAATTTGCGGAGAGTCCAGACTCCGTCCCGATGCACCCTCTAATGGTTCGCTGCGATTCTAAGTCGAGCGCGTTAGATCGGGATGTCCGGTCAGTCCAAACGAGCAACCACGATGAGTCGCTTTACTCGGTGAGTCGTGTATGCACTCAGGAATGTATCGTAATCTCTGAACGACACGCAGCCGTTCGACTGCCCGTTTGGACCAAGCATGAAACTGTGGGCGAGCAGCCCTGTTCTACCCAAGGTTTTTTGATCGTCGACCGGAATGAGGCGTAGAGCGCGCACACCGTGAAATGGTCGCTCTCGCAGCTGGAGATTGTAAATGTTGGGAGGCGTGGGACCGATATTTACCCCGTCGACTCGATCAGGATCATCGAGGCTTTCGCCGAACCCCGAATGTGCCTCGAGTTTAGTCCCGTCCGGCATGTAAACCGTATGGGCGCTAATGTCATAAACCGCCGTCCATTGATCGTAGCGACTCGCAACTTCTGTTGCATCTAGCTGGCTATCATCCGTAGCGGCAGAGGCGAGCCTCACCAGAGAAGGCGAGAGCTTCCCAAGAAGCTTCGTAAAGAACCTTTCAATGACATTCTTACTATCGCCTAACGGACTTTCAGTTGGTTCAGAGTTATGAGTGCCGGTCTGTGAGATGACCGATTGTGGCATATGCTGTAGGGTGGGATGCGCAGTAAAAACCAATTGCCGCTCCACCGAAGGATTCTCCACATCTTTTACCGCGCTGCTGGGGTTCACAGCTGGCGCAGGCTGGAATGGTGATGTGACAAGAGATACCGTGGCGATTGCTTGCTGAAAGTCTGATAGCTGCGAGAGGGCTTTTGAATAAATCTCGCGCGAAAAATAAACATCAAAGCGAGAGTCCAAGAATAAGTTGTAGGGCTTCGGATTGGTGCTTAGCAGGACCCGTGCTGGAGCATGTCGATCCAAATGCGGTTCAGCAAGAATGGTACCGAGAAGCCAAGCGAATAGACAAGCGGTCGACGTCGCCGCCGCGACACGCCACGCGCAATGGCGCACTGCAAACGGTTCGGATTGATCCGTCCCAAAATAATGACGCATGCCGCGCGTCATTAGCATTGTCCCCTCCCCCGACCCAGATCAACTGGGTTTCCGCGCGATGCCCCCAACTGTGGCCGAATCAGTCCCCATGGCATCCAGCAATTGACTGCATCATATCTCATGGACCGAATTAGGCAATTCGGTGGCGGTCAGATTAGCTAAGAGCACAGTGTCAACCCCTAACGGGAGATGCCACAGCGGCGCGATGTCGTTCGCGCCGGGAGCGCGACGGGTTCCTTATAGCGCTCGCCCGTGGCCATCATCGCCCAGGCCATCCGGACGATCTTATTGGCGAGCGCGATGGCAGCGACCTTGCAGTGGCACCCTTGTGCCGGTGGGGTAGCTGTCCACAGCATGCAACAAGTGCGAAACGATATTGATGGCCGACGCTCGGCGCCGCAGAAACGAGCCAATAGGAAGAGACTCATGCACCGCGGCAGCTCATTCAAAGGGACATCTCGCGGTCGGTTGAGTGACGGCGCGGAAAGTGCTAGTCGATGGCTCGGAGTGACTCCTGAACACACTCCTTTGGTCACCAGTAACGAATCGCCAATACTGCGATTAGTCTAAACAAACGTCTAGCGAGCCGGCCACATGGACACTGTCGACCTTCTCTGTGCATGTCCGAAATGCAAAATGGTCTACGAAATTGTTCGTCATCATGTGCGGCCGGCGACCGAACCATATTGCGAGGCATGTCAGCAAGCGTTTCCCGTTGCCGACGCCGATGATTGGCTTACTTACAGGCGAGTCAGTACCAAATTTGAGCGAATAGAGTAGTGTCGCTCAGGCGACCCCTGACCTTCTGCTTGCAGGCGAGAACACGATCTGCTTGCAGGCGAGAACATGATCCGACGGAGAAATATAGGTGTCCGCCTTCGGCATTTAGACGAAGCCCGACCGGCCGCATATCGTGCCGCCGTCCTGACTGTGTATCGACCGATTGGTCGGGACGCAGGCCGTGACGCCGTCAGCCTCGCAGCCCGCGGCAGGCGTGCCACTAGCCGGCATCGACCGCGACCGACACAATTGAAATGCTGACCGTATCCTTGGTTTCCTTTGCCATTGGGTATAGCTGGCGGGTGTCATTGGACTCGCCGGTCACCTCATGATGGACGATGAGGGGTGTGTCGGCATCAATAGCCGTTTGCACATTGCAGGACAGCGGCTTTTATTCCTTGCCAATCCCGATTGGCTGGTCATCGAGCTTGCCCTCTACCAGCGTGGTGCGCTCCTCGGCATCGAGCTCGGCGGCCCGCCGATCGAGTTCAGCGCATCGTGATTCGAGCCGCGAGAGCAGTGGCGTTCTTCCTCGTCTTTCGGTAAGCAAAGAAGCCGAGGCGGACGAAGCCGGCGATCATCGCGCAGGTCGAGGGCAGCGGAGTCGCCGTTTAAGAGACATCGTCGATATGCGTCTTCGGGGGCGTTTGCAGCGATGAATTCAAGCGTATCACGTTGAAAGAGTAATGTTCCAAAACTGTCAAAAGGCCCTGTGTTTGACCCTGAGTGGACTGTCATAGCTTAACGCGCCCATCTTCTGTGCTTCGGCCACCGCTTCGCCAGCAACGACAACGCCGCATAAATCGCACTGAAACGCGAGCAGGTCGGGCAATCCGTTGGTCGCGATCGCCCGCGCATATCGCATAGACATGCCGCAGTGTGCACATGACACCGGTGCGTGGTCTTCCGAAGAATCGTGATCCACGTTTGCATTCTCGCATACGTTAAAATTGAGTAGGCGTCCTCTGAGGTAAGACTGTCGCAGAAAGCTTTTACAAAATCGCGCCAACATTTGTTCAAATTCTAACTGTCGCGCGCCGTCGATATGAAACGACCATGACTTAGCGCGTCGTCGGTAATCGGCCTCTTGGACTAGTGCCCAGTATGCCCCCAAATGCCGCCACGCCGTTCGGGGCCTTCGTTACATCGCGCTTGAAATCAAAGCGGCCGCAAACTGATGGGGTGGATGGCCCCTGTCCGGTCTCGTATTCCTAGAGCGGGTTGGATACCCAATATAAAAACTATAATAAGCGCAGCGCCGACGGCCGCCAGGGCTGCGCTCAGGCCACTTAATATGGCGATCTCTGACCACGTCATGGTGCCGTTAAAAGCAAGAAACCGGCCAACACAGAATCAAAGAAGCCCCGAGGATACCAACTCCGGGGCCTCCGTGTTTGCCGGGGCTCAGACATGACCCGAGCGATACGACGGTAGGGGTAACTACTTGCCCAACGTAAAAGGGGCCGGGCCGTTAGAAAGCCGAAGGCTGAAGCTGAGTGGCCCCAGTACGACCGGCCATTGATACATGACCTGAACATCAACGATATCGCCCGGATTTCCCGTGCTGTAATTCCAGGTATTGGTCACATTTCGGTTGGCGTCGAAAGTGAGCGTCGGCGTGGCTGTGCTGGCCGATGAAAACGAGCTGGAGTTCTGCACGTTGATCATGAAATTGCCGCAGGTGAACAGCGCGCAGGTTTGGCCGCAGACCCAGGTGGCGAATTGCGACTGGGTCATGCCTGCGGTCTGGGCCTGACCGGTCATGATATAGCGGCACGCTCCTTCGGTCGTCTCGTCCAGCACTCGGCCGGCAAAGAATACCAGCGCCGTCTGGACAGTGCGACCAAGAGCGCAATGAACGGCGCTGCGACGAGCGCGAATTCGACCACCGTCGCGCCGCTGTCGCAGCGAGCGAGATCTTTGCATCCCCGGTTTCGCTGGTAAGCCTCCGGTGAGGACCGCGGATGGCTACGCTCAGTGAAGTCCGCAGCATTTCTTGTATTTCTTACCTGAGCCGCAGGGACAGGGATCATTCCGGCCGACCTTATTAGCCGACGTGAAGG
>Ga0187887_10001039_pt1 | contig 24901 bp, 21 predicted proteins | sample June2016WEW_7_10_FD_132977 | JGI IMG/M metagenome (GOLD analysis project Ga0187887, IMG submission 132977) | Peatland microbial communities from SPRUCE experiment site at the Marcell Experimental Forest, Minnesota, USA - June2016WEW_7_10 | ecosystem: Environmental > Terrestrial > Soil >... | reverse complement strand
GTCGCCATCACCATGAAGGGCTGTTCCAGCGGGTACGAGTGACTCTCGATGGTCACTTGCACTTCGTTCATCGCCTCGAGCAATGCCGATTGCGTCTTGGGAGTGGCTCTGTTAATTTCGTCCGCTAGCAAGAAATTGGTGAACACCGGACCTTGCTTGAACTCGAAGTCCTGCGTGTGCGCATTATATATGGTCACACCCAAAACGTCGCTCGGCAGCATGTCGCTGGTAAACTGCAGGCGGTGAAAACTACAATGCACTGCGCGCGCCAGGGCCTGCGCTAAGGTTGTTTTGCCTACGCCCGGAACATCTTCAATGAGCAGGTGGCCTCGTGCCAGCAGGCACACTACCGACAGACGCACAACCTCCGGCTTGCCTCGAATCGAAGTGTTGAGCGACACTTCCAATTCATTCAGCTTGGACAGCGCCTCCGGCGCAGCAACCATTACTGTCATTGTACTCTGTTGAAAGCTCGCATCTCTTCATTAGACGATCAAAACAACGGTTTCGCCGATTCATCGTTCCTGGCGGGCAATCCATCTCACAGTGGGGGGCTAAGCGGATGAATCAAGAACTATCGAAACCGTTGCCAGGCTGTGGAAAACCCAAAATCGAAGCTCGAAACAACGGTTTGCTAACGGTTGTTTTGTTGCTAAGTTATTGATTTTGCTATTGGTTTTTCGAAAGATTGCCGATACCATGGGGTGACTTTTGAATCTAAGCCAAAAGGAGAATTACTCGTGAAAAAAGCACTGGCAGTGATGTTCGCAATCGGAATTAGCGTGGCTTATGCAGCTTCTACCTACCACGTCACCCTTTATAAACCCACCACCATCAATGGAACTCAACTGAAGGCGGGCGACGTAAAGCTCGAACTCCAGGGTGACAAGGTTGTCATCAAGCAAGGCAAGACCAGCGTCGAATCCACCGTGACCGTGGAAAACGCCGATCACAAATTTGATGCCTCTTCGGTCGGCTACGTAGGCGACAGCTCGAACAACCAGGTCCAGGAAATCCGGTTGGGCGGCACCACTACCAAATTGTTGTTTGATTCAGGCGCAAAGACGGCGACTGCTGGCGGCGGACACTAGCTCTCCGCTCTGTCACACTGAAAAACAGTGGACAAATGGGAGAGCATCGCCGATAGAAAGATCCGGGAAGCGATGGAGGCCGGCGCCTTCGAAAATCTGCCCTCCAAGGGCAAGCGGATTCCCCTCGATGAGAATCCGTTCGAAGAGCCAAGCCTCCGCATGGCGCATCATCTGTTGCGCGTGAACGGATTCGCGCCACCCTGGATCGAAGAAGCGTGCGAGATCGACCGCGCGTCCGACCGACTGCGGATTGATCTCGCGGACGCCCGTCAACGCCACGCTGTCACCTCCCCAAGCTGGCAGCGTGCGCTCGACGGATTCCGAGAGCAAGCGCGCGGGCTCAATTCGCGCATCCTCACCTACAATCTCAAAAGCCCCTCAGTGCAATTTCACAAGCTCCCGCTGGATATATAGAGGCGGAGATTGGTGCTATTTCGGAGCGCTGACGTCAGCGCGCGCGAGCAAAGCCTTGCCGTCCGGTCAAAAGCCGATCATTCGCGAGACGCCCGGCTTCGTCGGATTCGGCACGGTCCACGCCCTTAGCGGTGATGTGAAATCGCCCGTTATCGGAACGCACGATAAAAGCATTCTCCCGCAGATACCACAAGCTGAATTCCAGATGTTCGCGCGGGCAGCCCAGCAGATCTTCCAGCTCATGAATGGTCATCACCGGGTGCCCCGGTTGATTCATGCGGGCGGTGTACAACAGGTCCAATATCCCACGGCGCTTGGAAGCCTCCGCCCTTTTTCCGACAGCTGCATCATCCTGATCGAAAATCTTCCAGCGCACCTGGCGTTCTGAATGCAATCCGACGTCATAGGCGGCGCGCTTCTCAGGATCGCTCAGCACCTGATAGGCTTCCATGATGCCCCGGAACAATTCCGGATTTCCCGTGTCGCCGTTGTCGGGATGGAAGCGCTGCGCCATCAACCGGAATACCCGATGAATGGTCTCAGGATCGGCTTTCTGGTTTACCTGCAGAACCTCATAGTAGTCGACGATCGGCTCTGAATAGCCGGTTGGCTTTTCAGACTCCGGACCATCTTCATACATCAGCCCCGCGCTGAACGCGCCATTCGGAAGAGCAATACAGCGCACCACCCGCGCGCGCGCTTTGCCGTCGGAAGTAGGCCCGCCGGCATGGCCGTTCACCACGACATACGTATTCTCTTCGAGCGCCACAGATAGTTCAACACCGACGGCAATTTCGCTAGCGTCTATGATCTTGGCAATTACTTCGCTCGGAGTTCCTGGCAGACTCTCGAGCTTAACCCAGACCGCCTCGCTTTCCGAGACTGCCCGGCGCCGCGGTTTTCTGCGGCGATCTGACACTCGTGGCATGTTCGCTAGTCTGATCGGCAGTCTTAAGGCAGAATATTAGGTGACCCTATATCCACTAGGACTAATTCATCCCCAGCCGGAGCCCCGACCATGTCAAACCCTGAGATCCCCCGCGCCCAACTCGAGACGATCCAGCCCATTCTGGACCCATTGCTGGCGCGGCTTCGCGCCCAAGCCGACCAATTACCCCCCCAAGCGGATTCCGCACTGGTCTATCTGCTGGCGTATGAACAGCATGAGGGCGGCCGGTGACTATCCTGGAAGCTGGCCAGGCGCTCCGGTCGCGCACGGTCTCCTGCCTGGAGTTGACCGACCGGTGCCTTGACCATATCGCCAAACTTAACCCCCGGCTGAATGCCTTCATTACGGTAACCGCCGAAAGCGCCCGCGCACAGGCTCAGGCGCTGGACCGTGAGCTGGCTAACGGCCAGGACCGGGGACCGCTCCACGGCATTCCCATCGCTCACAAGGACCTGATTTCCACGAATGGCGTCCGCACTACATCCGGATCGAAGCTGTTCCGCGACCACATTCCTACCGCGGACGCCCCGATTGTCGAAAGGCTGACGGCCGGCGGCGCCGTGATGCTGGGCAAGACCGGTCTGCATGAGCTAGCCTACGGCATCACATCGGACAATCCGCATTTCGGGACCATTCGAAATCCGCGCGATCCCGCCCGCACGCCCGGGGGTTCGAGCGGCGGCTCCGGCGTGGCCGTTGCAACCGATATGGCGTTTCTCGCCACCGGCACGGATACCGGTGGATCCATCCGTATTCCGGCGTCATTTTGCGGCGTGGTGGGGCTCAAGCCGACCTATGGTCTGGTGGATCGCTCGGGCGTACAGCCGCTCGGATTGAGCCTGGATCACATCGGTCCAATCACACGGACGGTAGTGGACGCAGGCGTCGCTCTCTTAGCCATGCTGAACGGCGATGCGCGGCTTCGGCCAGCGCCCGCCAGTTGCCAGTACATCCGGATCGGTTTGCCGGAGAATTTTTATTTCACGCATGTATCGAGCGAGGTGCGCGATGCTGTGCAGAAGGCCGCTCAAGCCGCTGAACGAATAGGCGCGCGCGTTACACCCGTGAAAGTCCCGGACATTGATGCGCTGAACGACGTCGGTCGGGTAATCCTGCTGGCCGAAGCGTCCGCGGTCTACCAGCCATATTTTTCGCGTCGCGAAGATTTCGGAGCCGACGTGCTGGCGCTTCTGGATCAGGGCCGGCTGGTCCCCGCCACAGATTACGTCAATGCCCAGCGCATAAGAAAGATATTGGTGGGCGAGTTTGACTCGCTTTTTTCGAAGATCGACTGTCTGCTGACTCCCACCACCCCAACCACCGCTCCCTTGATTGGTCAAAAGCAGGTTGAGCTCGACGGCGAAATGATGGACACGCGTCTCGCAACCACGCGTCTGGTTCGCGGCATCAACGTGCTCGGGTTCCCTGCTCTCTCGATGCCCTGCGGGAAGTCCGCTCAGGGCCTCCCAATCGGAGTTCAGCTAATCGCGCGGCCGTTCGAGGAGCAGCTGCTGCTGGCGCTGGGTGAAGCGCTGGAATCAGTCACCGAGTTGCGGCCGTGATGCGGGCGCCGGTCCCACGCCCGAAAACGTCGACCAGCCACGCCGCGATAAATCCCAAAAAATCAAATAGCCCGCCAGCGCTGAAATCACGAGCAGCGCCACTCCCGCGACCCACCGCTCAAAAACCAGTTCGCCGATTCCGAACAGACATCCGTACACCATCACACAGCCCATCAGCCAATCGAAACTGTTGCTAGCCGCATCCCGGACCTCCGGCATATCCGGCGCCAGCTTTGCGATCCTGCGCCAGCCATACACGCTCGGATGCACGCGCCTGTAGAACGACAAAAGTTTCTGGTCTGATTCCGGACTGGTCACAAAAGTCGCGATCAGCCAAGCAACCGTGGTTATTGCGGTGGTGATGATCGCGGTTTTTGCAAATACCACCGCGTTGTTTCCCGAAATGGCGACTCGGCTGAGCAAAATTGTAGTGGCTGCCGCCACGGCCATGGCCACAATCTCACTCCAGGCATTGATGCGCGACCAATACCAGCGCAAAATGTAAACCGCACCCGTTCCGAATCCGATGTTCAGCACCAATTGCCAACCTTGGCTGATGGAGGTCAACTGCGCGGACATGAATCCACTTCCCAGCACCAGCAGCACCGTGAAAAGCTTTCCAATCGTGACGTAGTGTTTCTCATCGGCTCCGCGCACCAGGAAGCGTTTATAGAAATCGTTGACTAGATATGAGCTGCCCCAGTTCAACTGCGTTCCGATGGTGGACATAAATGCCGCCAGAAACGCGGCTACCATCAATCCTCGCAAAGCCGGCGGCAGGTAGTCACGCAGAACCATCACGTAGCCCTGCTCCGGATTCTGGGTGAACGCCGCGCTGGGATGGATGCCTCTGTTCGGCGAATACACCACCAGAGCCACCAGACCGGTGATGATCCATGGCCAGGGGCGTAAGGCGTAATGGGCGATGTTAAACCACAGCGTGGCGCCGAGCGAATTCTTCTCGTCCTTGGCGCTGAACATGCGCTGCGCCACATATCCGCCCCCGCCTGGTTCGGCGCCCGGATACCACGCCATCCACCATTGCATTCCCACATACACCAGGAACGTCAACACGGGCAGCGTCCAGATGGCATCCGAAGTCCAGCCCAGATTAAAGTCCGGAAAAAACTTTAGCGGATCAGAGGCAGGCGTTCCAGATGCTCTGGTATTGGCTGCGATCTCGGTCAGATGCACTCTTAAAACATCCAGCCCGCCAATTTTGGCCAACGCCACCCAGGCGAGCACGATGATCATGGACATCTTCAGAGCGAACTGGAAAAGATCCGTTACCAATACGCCCCAAAGCCCTCCGATGAAGGTATAGAGTCCTGTAAATGGAATCAGCACCAGAATGCAAATCATGAGCGCGGTGTGCGCCGGAGGCCCGAACGTGTAATGGAAACCTGCGAACTCCAGTACATTGCCTTCCGCGATGGCCGGCCCTAGTAGCACCGTGATGATGTTCACCATAGCGAGGGTGACCCATCCCAGGATCACGCAGTTCATGAAGAGGCCCAGGTAAACGGCCTTGAATCCACGCAAGAACGCGGCAGTCTGGCCGCCATATCGCAACTCCACCAGCTCCACGTCGGTCAGGATCTCAGCGCGGCGCCAATAGCGCGCGAAGAAGAACACAGTCAACATTCCGCCCAGGCATTGTCCCCACCACAACCAGTTTCCGGCGATGCCTTGCCGGGCCACTAGTCCTGTGACTAGCAACGGAGTGTCGGCAGCGAAAGTGGTGGCCACCATGGACGTTCCGGCCAGCCACCAGGAGACATTGCGTCCGGAAATGAAAAACTCTTCGGTGTTGCCGCTGGCCCGGCGCCGATAGTAGATGCTGATTAAGAGATTGATGAGCAGGTAGCCGGCGATGACGATCCAGTCGGTTGAGGTAAGTGTCATGATCGAGTGGTTGCCGCACTAATATACCAAAGCGCGTGCGCTACAATTACTTCGGCCATGGCGGGCAAGACTTACGACGCGATCGTGGTGGGCTCCGGCGCGAGCGGCGGCTGGGTTGCCAAGGAATTGACCGAAAAGGGCATCGAGGTTCTGATGCTCGAGGCAGGACCACCGCGTGTACCCACTCGGGATTTCACCGAACACATCTGGCCCTATCAGCTCAAGTATCGCGGTTTCGGAAATCAGAAAAAACTGCTCGAAAACCAACCAGTACAGCGCCTCTGCTACGCCTGCGACGATTACAGCCATCAGTTTTTCGTCAATGACAATGAGCATCCCTACACTTTTCCCGCGGACAAGCCTTTCATGTGGATTCGCGGCCGGCAAGTTGGCGGCAAGACTTTTTGCTGGGCCCGCGTCAGCTATCGCTACAGCGATTTCGAATTCAAGGCGGCCAGCCGTGACGGTTACGGCCAGGACTGGCCTTTCAGCTACCAGAATCTGGAGCCGTATTACGATCGCGTCGAGAATTTCATAGGCGTCAGCGGCTCGGCGGAAGGATTGCAGCAATTGCCCGACAGCAAATTTCTTCCGCCCATGAGACTGAGCTGCGGCGAGCTGGCGGCGAAGCAAGTCGTCGAAAAGAAATTCGGATGGAAGCTGATTGTGGACCGCACGGCGAATCTTACGGTCCCACTCAATGGCCGGCCGGCTTGCCATTATTGCGACGAATGTCAGCGCGGCTGCTTCACCGCATCCTATTTCAATAGCCCGTCAGTTACGCTGCCGGCCGCGGCGCGCACCGGGCGCCTTCAACTGGTGAGCGACGCCGTGGTGAGCCATCTAATAATGAACTCCGAAGGTAAGGCGGATGGCGTGGCGTTCATCGATCGCAACACGCGAGCCTCTCGCGAAGTTCGCGCCAAGGTTGTCGTATTGGCCGCAAGCGCACTCGAATCCACGCGGATTCTGCTGAATTCGCGCTCCCGCCGATTTCCGGCCGGAGTTGGCGGCGAAAATGGCGTTCTTGGCCACTACCTCATGGATCACACCACGCTCGAAAACGCCGGCGGAGTGATGCCCGCGCTGGCGTCGTCGAAGCGCGAGCCCGTGGGCCGTCCCTGCGGCTACATCATTCCGAAATACGTAAACACATCCGCTCGCCACCAGAACAACAATTTCCTGCGCGGTTACTATTTCGCCGGTGATGGCCGTCAGGAACTTTACGGCCACGCTTCAGCCACGCCAGGATTCGGCCGCGCATGGCGCGACAAAGTGCGCCACAACATTCCGTACAACTTCAGCGTTTACGCTCAGGGCGAATGCTTGCCGCGGCACGACAATTATGTCGCGCTCGATCCAGAGAAAAAGGACGCTTGGGGCATTCCCGCGTTGCATATCCACGCGAGCTACGGTGAGAACGAACTCGCCATGGCCAAAGCCATGCGCGATCATCTGGGCGAAATCATGGACGAGCTGAAGCTCGAAAATCGCGAACAGCCGCGCGACGAGCTAAACATCTTCGGCAAGAACATTCACGAGTGCGGCACGGCGCGGATGGGCCGGGATCCCAAGACCAGCGTGCTGAATGCTTATAATCAGGTGCACGGCGTCAAGAATGTCTTCGTGACAGACGGCGCCTGCTTCGTCACGCAAGGGTGTTCCGAACCGACGCTTACGATCATGGCGATATCGGTTCGCGCGGCGGACTACATCGCGGAAGAATTTCGCAAAGGCAATTTATGACGCGGCGTGAATGGTTTATGCAATTGGGCGCTGGAGTTGTGCTCAGTGGCTGCAGCGCATCGGACCTGGATGCCGCCGAGCTTCCACCGGGAGTTTACGAACCATCGCGTGATCATCTGAGCCACGCGCTGGCGGGACATTCGCTGGAGGCAGGCAGCGAGACCGAGCTGTCGCCAGAATTTCGGAGGGTGTTCTTCTCGCCGGATGAATACCTCGCCCTTAGGCAAATGATTGCCCTTTTCCTGGGCGAAAACCCTTTACCGATTGTCGACGAGGTCGGCATGTGGATCGATCTCACTGTCGGTCAGTCCTCCGCCGTTCGCAAAGCCGCGCTGGCGCTATCGCCCGCACACCGCACGCTGGCTGTGCACTACTACGGCGCGAAAGCCATTCAGGAACTCGAAGAGCTGGACCCGCAGACAATTTGTCGCGAAGGTCTGGCGTGGTCCGCTCGCGAAACGTCGCTCGAAGCTATCTCAGACGATCGGCCCGAGCCTCGAGTGGAAAACCCCGGAACGCGATTCTTCACCTATTTGAAAGCCAGGGCCATTGAGGGATTCTATACATCCCGCATCGGCCTTGAAGAGCTGGGGCGCGGCAATCCCGATTTTCACGCATCGCCGCCGGGTTGCACGTCAGAGTTTCCAGTTCATCCCTAGAGAAAGGCCCATCAGCTTGCCTCCCGTCCAACAATGCGGATTGGAGGCCACTAGCCCACCCGTCGAGTCAAAAGCATCGTGGCAATCGGTTGTGACCGCGCGGCCGCCCGCGCCGAGGTCGTAATGCGCCGCCGGGCCGTTGTCGGTCAGTGCCCAATTGGCATAGATGTTCAGGCTCTTGGTGAGCTGGCGTTTGAGCGCGACAGTGAACATGTTGGAGCGATTGTCGGCGTTAGCGCCGGCTGTGAAATCGGTTCCGGGCACGCCGCCGGGAGGCGTGATTAGCGAGTCGTTGTGTTGACCCGGATCGCCAGGAGTGCGGAACGCATGCGCCCAGCCAAAGTGTAGGCTCAGCGTTCTGGTCAGGGGGTGACTCGCGACCAGCCAGGTTCCCAGCCGTTGGCGTTCGTTCTGGAATTCGAGGTCCTGCGGGACGTAGCGATGCAGCGTTTCAAAAATGCCGCCCAGCGAAGTCCCACTGTGGAACACATATTGCGCCGCGACCTTGCCGGCGTCTTCGTCCGCGGTGTCCTGCGCCATCAGAAGTTGCGAATACGCATTGGCGGAACCGTAAATACCCATGATGTCGCTGGACCGGTTTACTTTCTCGTGACGCTCGTAAGCGGCCGTGAGGTAGAGTGGCCCTCGCGTATAGGACACGTTGGCGCTCACCACGTCGCTGAATGAGCCGTCGCTACAGGTGACCGGCGTTATTCCGCCGCTGCCGGGCACATTGCCGCCCGTGCAGTCCGATTCGCCCGCGGCGAGGTTGTCGCTATTGTCGGCCCGATTCTGGCCGGGCGAGAACAAGACCGTAAAGTCGACGTTTCCCCCACTCTTTAGCTCAAACAATGGAGATTGGTACCAGATGGAATGGTCTAGCCGCGTGCCGAACTCCACGCGATTGTCGCCACCGGTATTAGCCATTATTACCTGGTAATCGCCGATCATAGCGGAGAACGGATTCAATATATTTGTTGAAGTCCGGTAGGGCGCGTCGGTCTTTCCGACCATGAGAGAGCCCCAACGCCGCGAGCCAAATCCAACGAAACTGTTGCGCGAGGTCAGTGCCCCTTTCACGGCATTGCTCTCGTTGCTGTTCGATTCGCCGGTACCAGCGGTTGCTGCAATATCCAGTTGGGTTTCGAGTTGATAGATGAAGTTGAAAGGCAGTCCCTTCAGCGTCTGGAAACCGCGCACGCCGATATAGGAAAGATTGGTGGAAATATCGGGCAGCCATCCGACCATCCCGACTGGGGGATTGCCATCGGGTCCCAGTTTTCCGCCGAGGCCTTTGGTTGCGGTGTCGGCGGAAAGGTCAAGATTCGCGTAGACCGTCAACTCCCCGCCGGGCGTGTAAAAAGTGAGGCGCTCCCCAGGTTTGCGCTCAAAAAATCCATGGCCGCCGTCGGCGCCTCCGGACGCATCGTCCGCCCCGGGACTCGGGAGTTTAGCTGGCATAGCGGCCAGCACCGGAGCGCCTCCGAAGCCTTCCGGCGGCGTTTGACGCTCCAGCTTTTCGGTTACCTTCTGAAGTTGTTCCTGGAGAGCATTCATCTGCTGCTGCATTGCCTGTAGCTGGGCCTTTAGGTTCGATATCTCGTCGGCGTGTAGCGGCGGCACGGTCAACAATACGGATAGGGCAATCCCCACGAGCTTCACTTGTTGCATAACTTGATTCCTCTTCTCGCCGTAGCGAGCTGTCAGCATTACCTATCGGTAATTCCGGACAGGTTATGAGTGAGCTTCCGATTCAAGCTGGGGGATTCACTGCGGGCGCGTGTGGCGCGCCAGCCAATCGCCGATAATTTCGAGCGCCGCGGGAGAAAATGTCTCTTCGAGCTCTGCGTATTCCTGCACCGTGCACTGCTTGCACTTCTGAAACAGATGGTTCAAACCAGGCAGCTCGCTCACCGTGAAATCGCTATTGCCGGCCGCAGCCAGCGCCGCCGTGATGGCAGGCAAATTCTGTTGAGGCGGCACCTGCAAATCGCGTGAGCCATTGAGCGCCAGGACAGGCACTTTCAGTTTGCGCAATGCCTCCGAGGGGTCGTAGAAGAGGAATGACCGCATTTCGGGAGACGTAACGGCCTTGAACTGTGCGCGCACCATATCGTCCAAAGCGTCGGCGGTCTTGCGCTGGGCTTTCCACTCCGTCATCATTTTCTCGACTGCGGCGTTGTCGTCCGGTTCGGACTGCAAGATGCGGAAAATCATTTCCTGCATGGCATGTTCTTCCCCGACCTTTTGCTCAGAGCCACCGGACGCGCGAATAACAGCCTCGCCTTGCAACTTGAGCACTTCCGTACCAACGACGCCGGTTCCCACCAGCATGATCACAAATGCTATGTCCGCTGACTGCACGGCCGCTGCGGGGCCAACAATTCCGCCTTCGCTATGTCCGATCACGCCAATATGCTTCGGCTCGATTCCCTTGCGCCCCTTCAAATATCCGACGCCGGTGACGACGTCCGCGCCCATATCGTCCAAGGTCTCGCGCGTGGAGCTGCCGGTAGAACCGCCCACGCCGCGATCGCCAACTCTCAGGATCGCAATGCCGCGGCGCGTGAGATAATCCGCGATCACCAAAAAAGGCTTGTGACCCAGCAGGGATTCGTCACGATCCTGCGGCCCGGAGCCGGTGATCAGGAGCGCCGCTGGAAAAGGCCCTGGCCCGCGCGGTAGGGTCAACGTGCCGGCCAGCTTGATTCCAGCGCTCGTCTCATAGACCAAATCCTGAGCTTCATATGGATAAGGCGGCTTGGGATTCTGCGGGCGATTCAGAGTCTCCAGCTTTTCGACGCGCTTGAAAACCAACGGTAGCGCCGCTCCTTGCACGAAGGTCCCGCGAATCTCCCATCCGTCGGCGCTGAGAGTGCCGTCATATGTCGCGTGCAGGTTGGGTAGTTCCAGGTGAAGCGCGTTGGCCGAAAAGGTGGTGACCTTCCAGTAATCGAGTGAAAGTGTAGCCGTAATACGGGTGCCGCGATTGATCGCGGGCGGACGCAAGCGCCTTCCCAACTAGCGCGTAGCCTCGATGGCCATCGCCTCGTAGGCGTTGACGTCTTTCCACTCGCCGCGCGGGCGCAGCTCTACCGAAACGAATGTTGAGTCGCCCGTCTCACCCGCGGCGTACTGCCTGATTTCGGTAAAGCCGGCCTGTTGATAGCTGGCGCGCAGCAGCCCAGGCGTGTACAGAAACTGATGGCCAAACCCGTGCATCTCATTATTGAGAATCACGCAGGCGGGATCGGATGTCTTAATCCAGTTCTGAGCGGCCAGCTTGCGCGCGACAAAGTGGGCGGTCTTCGGTGAATGCTCCGGATCCTTCTCCTCAAATAATCCCAGGAACTGGATTAGATTGGGCGTCACCATGCGGATTTTTCCGCCCGGAGCGAGAACACGGTGCGCTTCCTTGAAAAACGCGAGGGCGTCTTCGTAGTCGATATGCTCGATGACGTGCTCGCCGAAAATGTAGTAAACCGATCCGTCCGGAAACGGAAGTGGCTTGGTGGCATCCAGGTAGGCCTGCCCCTCCATCGGTTCGATATCCGTGTTTAACCAGCCGGGCGCGGCGCTGGGCCCAGCGCCAATCTGCACTTTGGGCCGCGGGTTGTTGCGCAAATACTCCTCAATGATTTTGGGAGAGACGACTTTCTGCTGGTAGTCGGCCCGGATTTCATCGCGGGCGTGGCCGTAAATGTCGGGACGAATGCACAAGAACAAGATCGCGGCGGCGAGGGTGATACCAGCCTGCGCGGCACGATTTGCCCACTTAGACTCGAAACGTCTCTTCACAAACGGCTATCGGCGGTGGATCAGAAGAACCTTAGTGACGCCGCGAGAACAAAAAACGCAATTGCGGTTGGCAGGCGCTTTCGCCTGCGAACCCCGGCTAACGGGCGCCATGATCCAACAACACTTTCACCGCGACCGCTTTCCCGCGATCCTGCATGCGCTTGAGTGGGGTTTGCCAATCTTCCGGTTTGGGTTCGCGGGAAATGCATTCGGCGAACGGACGGTTGACTGCGGCCGGGTCGCGAGCCAGGATGTCGGGGACGCGGTCCAACCGATCGAAGTCGAGAGCATCAAAAAGGCAGATCGCGCCCTCGTTGAGCATTATGTCCCGCGTGGCGGTTTGGTCGAAGAAGTCGGCCCAGCCAACCGGTGTGGCGTCGTAAAACGGCTCACGAACCGCCGGCGATGCTCCACGATCGAGCAGAAGCCTGAGAATCTCCTGACTCCGGCCTGTGGCGCCGTGCAGCGCCGCGATTTCGTCCAGATAATCGGGATCGAAACCCAAATCGAGAACCAGCCGGACTGCTTCCAAACGCCCGGTGGCAACCGACTTTAGGACCATGGATTTGGGAGCGCGCTCGAAAAGTTCCGGCGCGTTATGCAGCATTTCCCGGGCGCCGTTTTCATCGCCCGCCATGCAGAGTGCCGTGAATCGTTCCACGTCATTCAGCGCGGACGTTGGCGAGCCCGCTTGCTCCAGCAACCGAGCGATTTCCAGATGCCCGTCGTCGATGGCGCGGCGCCACGGCGTCGACCCTTCGAAAATTTCATTAGTTTTTGCTCCGTGATTGAGCAGAAGCTTTACGCGATCCGTGTGGCCACCGCGAGCCGCGCGGTTTAGCTCGCGCCCCAATAGCGTGATGACCGAGGATCCAGTTTTCGTTTGCACGTCCGGCTGCAGACCGTGACGAAGCAGGATCTCGAGCGACGCGGCTTGGTTGATCCACAAGGCCTGCTCGTCGGCTGGATCGGCTCCACGCGCGAGCAGCAATTCGGCCATCTCGCGCCATTGCGGATGAGGCGGCTGGTTAGCCAAGCCTGTGGGACCGCCTCCAAAGAGCCCTGTCAAAGCAGTGAAGCGGCGCGCGCGATCGCTTCCTGGGGGATCATTATGCTTGATTGTGTACGTGTTCGGATCCGCGCCGCGATCCAGTAGGAGCTTCGCCACTCGATAGGTGGACTGGCTCGGATTTAGTGGCGTAACGCGTGCGTAACAGGCGCAGAGCAGCGGTGTCCAGCCATTAGGCCCGGGACGGTTAACGAGATCGGTATCGTCATCCAGAAATGCTTCGACTGTGCGTGCGTTGCCGGCTGTAGCGGCGGCCCAGACATTGTCTTCAGACAGCTCCGGATGCTTGGCCAACATTTCGCCAGCACGAATGTGGAACGAGCGGTGGTCGTAATGCGGATCGTCGTAGCAGAGGCACGCCGTCAAGACGAACTGGTTCGCCAATTCCTGGTTGGAGGCTTGAACAGCGGCCTTCAATTGCGGCCAACTCTCGAATCCGGCTTCGCGCGCCAGCACTAGCTGGCAATCTGTGAGGCGTGGCTTGGCCTCGCGAAGCTGCTGGTCGGACATCGCGCCATATTGCGGGTGAACGGTTCGGATTCGTGAAAGCGTTTCCGCGTGGCCGGAGCGCCATTTCTTTTGCAGGGTCTTGGCTTGCTTTTTCAGGTTCTCGAGCGAAGGGTTCGGCGGTAACGGAGTGGTCATGACAACTTCCTTTCCAGTGCCCGGCTGCTCGCATGGTCAGGGCTGAAAGGACAGTCGTTATGTCCGAATATCTAGCTGATGTTCAGGCGGCCTTAGCCCTTTCCGCGAGCTGGAGGCATCCTGAAATGCTCCAGGTCCAAGATAGCTGACGAGGTTTCGCGCGTCAAGCCTGTCCCAGTCGTGTCAAGCGTTCCTGGACAAAAAAGGGTTCACTGCCCGAACAGTGCCATAAAGACGGTCATGCTGAAAATCCTCGGTAAGGATTTCGTCCAGTCCGTAGTGTTCCGCGTATGACCAGAGGTGCGCGTCAAACCAACTCAACTGGTACGCTGCATAGCCGCGAATGGCAGTTCGCAGGCTGGCCTCATTTGGGTAGAGAACCGTGAACTGCTTCAAAAATTCTTCAGCCTCGCGCAAAGCATCAGCTTGCGCGAGAATACTATGGCCTCGAATGGGGCGCGTAACAGCAGCGATGAACTCCATAATCGCTTGGTGAGGCACGCGCACCGAATCTTCCAAGATGCCGCGTCGAAGCGTTTCGGTGGCAATCTTCTGCTTAGCGGGAAAGCGGCTATCGAATCGATAGACCAGAACGTTCGTGTCAACTAGAGCGGCCACGGCCGTAGAGCTCCTCTCTTTTCCAGCCTCTGTCTTGAGATCGCCTGGCTCCGGATGCCGGTGAACGCTTGCGATAGCGCTTGGTGGCCTGGTCGAAGATGCGGAGCTTCGAATCCCGATCGTCGGACTTGGTCTTCTTCCCGGCGGGAACGACACGAATCACGTCTCCAGCCGGCGCCCATTCGATTTGATCGCCTGGAAGAATGCCGTAGCGGTCCGCAATCGCCCTTGGGACGGTGACTTGGTACTTGGACGTAACCTTGGCCATCTGGACTCCTTAATCATCCTTACTATAGCAAGGAGAGAATCCTTGTTCGATATGCAGTTGCCAGTTATTTGGGGAAAAATGCCGCTCCTGCTAAACTGGCATTTGGCTGCATCGCTTAAACCCGCTGTCCCTCCGGGCGACGTTTCGCTGTCTCGCCTGGTCTCGGAAATCGCGAACGCTCCTGCGATTCGCGAGGCGTTGCAATTCTTTGCGCGCGACAAGCAGCGCATCACGGAGCAGCAACTCCAGCTCTGCCGGGTTTCCGCGCCCACCTTTTTCGAACAGAAGCGTGCCGAGTGGATGCTGGCCCAGTTCAAAGCGCTGGGCGCAGTGGCGCGCATTGACCGGGGCGGCAATGTGATCGCGCATCCAGTGGAGAATCGCGAAGGTCCATACGTCGCACTCACGGCGCACCTGGATACTGTGCTAGCGCCTCGCAATATCGAGGAAGTTTCTATCGATCCCGACGGCCGGCTGCATGGTCCCGGAGTCTCCGACAATGGCGCGGGTCTGGCGGCGCTGCTGGCAATCGCGCGTGTTATTCCGACGCTGGATGGATACGAAGAGCTGTTCCACCGGCTGGTATTCATCGCGAACGTCGGCGAAGAAGGCGAGGGAAATCTCAGCGGGATGCGCTATCTGTGCCGCCAATCCAGCACCGGCGGAAAAATCCAGGCTTTTCTGATTCTGGATGGACCCAATACCGATCACATCACCTCGCAGGCGCTGGCCAGCCGCCGCTTCGATGTCACCATCACCGGTCCAGGCGGCCATAGCTGGAGCGATTATGGCTTGGCGAACCCCGTGCATGCTCTGGCGCGCGCCATCACGCTCTTCAGCGAACTGCGGCTGCCGGGCAATGGCAGCCCGCGATCGTCCTACAATTTCGGGATCATCGAAGGCGGTTCCAGCATCAACTCCATCCCGTCGCAGGCGCGCACCAAGGTGGATATTCGCTCCGAGAGCGCCGCCAAACTGGAGGAAATCTCGGCTCTGCTGACCACGTGCGTAGAGAAAGCTCTCGAGTTCGAGAATGACCGGGCCATCGGAGGCAAGGTCAACGCCAAGATCAAAGAAATCGGATCGCGCCCCGGCGGTCGGCTCGCGGATGATGCACCAATTCTGCAATATATCCGCGCGGTGGACGCCCATCTCGGCATCCGATCGCATCTGGATTGCGCGTCGACCGATGCCAACATTCCTCTCTCCATCGGACTGCCGGCCATTTCCATTGGCGCAGGCGGTCTGGGCGGAGGAGCGCATACTCCGCAAGAGTGGTTTCATCCGGAGGGCCGCGAATTCGGATTGAAACGGATTCTGCTCACTCTACTGCTCCTGCTGCGCGATCTGGATACCCGGCGCCCGGACGTCCTGCGAATGGCGGGAAACGGCTCCCGGAACGGGGGATGAGCGGCCGGAAGCCGTCAGGATGGTCAGTTGATCTCAGTCTCATCGCGGTAGCGCTGATCTGGGGCACCACGTTCATTCTGGTTAAGCAAGCCCTGGCTGGAGTCTCGACGCTGCTGTTCCTGACCCTGCGTTTTGCATTCGCCACCGTGGCTCTCGCGCTGATCTTCCGCAAAGAGTTCCGCAATGCCAACACCGGTAGTGCGATGCGTGGCGGACTGATCGCGGGCGTTTTCCTGTTCAGCGGTTATGTGCTGCAAACTTTCGGCCTGAAGTACACATCGGCGTCGAAGACCGGGTTCCTCACTGGCCTCTACATTCCGCTGGTGCCGCTGTTCAGCAGCGTGATCTATAAGAAAATCCCGAAAATGTCCGAAGTAATGGGTGTGCTGGCGGCCTTTACCGGCATGGCTCTGATGACCATTCAGAAGAGTTTTCTGGATATCGGCGTGGGCGATATTCTGGTTGCCGGATGCGCGGTGGCCTATGCGTTCCACATCCTGGTGCTGGGCCGCTTCGCCGGATCGGCAAACTTAGGAGTATTGACGGTGGTGCAAATAGGAACGGCGGCCGCACTCAGCGCAGGAACATTCTGGTGGGCGGAGCCGGTGCACATCCAGTGGAGCACGGGCTTGTGGATCGCGCTCGCGGTAACCAGTCTGCTGGCCACGGCGCTAGCGTTCGCGGTCCAGACCTGGGCGCAGCGCTACAGCAGCCCCACGCGTACAGCCCTGATCTTCTCCATGGAGCCGCTATTCGCCTGGGCGACTTCATATGTAGTCGCGGGCGAGGTGCTTTCCAAACGCGCGGCCTTGGGAGGGGTGTTCATTCTGGCCGGGATTTTGATGGTGGAGTTGAAGCCGGCTCGCGCTAGTTCCTAACCAGAAACCAGAAACGAGTATCATAGGTGTAGGTCCGGGTCTATAAGAAAGGCACAAGGATTACGATGCGGTGGTTCAACATCATGCGGCAGCAGAAACTGCTGTCTTTAAGTCTCCTGCTGGTCACGCTTTCCATCGGGATTGTGATCGGCACTCTATTCAACACGGGAGTGCGCGCAGCACGAGGACAGAACATCGCACCGGACGCATCGCCGCTGGTTGTGCCGAACCCGGTACAGCTCGGAAATGAGTTCACCAAGCTGGCCAAAAAACTGGAACCATCGGTAGTGTACATCACGGCCGATTTTACGCAGAAGGTAGCCGTTGAGAATCCGCACAAGCGCGGTGACCAGGCAGCTCCTGGTGACTCGGGCGACGAGGGCATGGACCTGTTCCGCCATTTCTTCCGTGGTGGGCCAACCGGGGAAATCCCGCCGCAACATCCGTTCCGCCAGGAGCAGTCCGGGACCGGATTCGTAGTCGATAAGAACGGATACATCATCACCAACAATCACGTTATCTCCAAGGTGGATCACATTAAGGTGAAACTCCACAACGGCGATACGGCCGAGTATCGTGCCAGAGTGATCGGCTACGATCCGGAGACCGATTTAGCGGTTATCAAGATCGATCCCCGAACTCCGCTGGTGCCGGTGACCATCGGCAATTCGGACGCGGTGCAAGTGGGCGACTGGGCCGTGGCGATTGGTTCTCCATTCGGCCTCGACGCCTCCGTGACGGCAGGTATCGTTAGCGCGCTGGGCCGCGATATCGGCGGTGCGCTGCAGCTCCAGCGTTTCATTCAGACCGATGCGGCCATCAATCCTGGAAACAGCGGCGGTCCGCTGCTCAATATTCGCGGTGAAGTGATCGGCGTGAATACCATGATCGCGACGCAGAGCGGCGGCTATCAGGGCATCGGATTCGCGCTGCCCATCAATATGGTGGCGCGCGTTTATAACGATGTGATCCGAACGGGCCGCGTAACGCGCGGGTCCATCGGGGTGCAATGGCAAAAGGCCGACAATAAACCGGAACTGTTCCGCGCACTCGGCTCAAAGCCAGGGGTGCTGGTCAATGTGGTCAAGAAGGGCGGCCCAGCCGATAAAGCCGGGATCAAGGTGGAAGATATCATTACCGCCATGAATGGCTCTCCAGTGAAAGACGGTGACGATCTGGTAGCGCGCGTTGCCGATACACCCATCGGAACGCCAGTCACCCTGACCGTGGATCGCGACGGCAAGACCATGGATTTCAAAGTCACGATTATGGATCGGGCCGAAGTTTGGGCCGACGTCTTGAAGGACGATCCACGTTTCGAGGATACGCGGCCGGATCCTGAGGATCCCGCCAAGCCCGACACCGCGCAGCAGCAATACAAGTTCGGTATGAAGCTGCACGCCCTTACCGACGCCGAGCGCAGCGCCATGGGTCTCGAAGGTAAAGGCGGCCTGGTGATTCGGAGCGTGGATCCCGGATCATTCGCCGAAGACATCGGTCTGTTCGAGAAAGATGTCATCCTGGCCATCAATCGCAAGCCGGTGAGCACAGTGGAAGACGTGCTCAAGATCCAGAGTTCACTCAAAGTTGGCGATGCCGTGGCGTTCCACGTCATGCGCGCCATACCTGGCGGCCGCGGTCATACCCCGCAATGGAGCAGCTTCTTCGTGCCCGGAACGTTGCCGCCGCAGTAAGAACCGTTGTTCGGTTGATCCGTTGTTCGGTTGATCCGTTATTCAGTTATTCGGTTCGTGGAACCGGGCGTTACTTCCAGTTTAGAAGTCGGGCGGTGATTCGGCGGTTACGGAGTCGGCTTCTGCGGTTGCGATTGATTCTGAGCGTGTTGAACACCACGAATCCGAAGAGCCCCAGTAGACCTATGACTACTGACAGATTCGCGGCCCACGAGGTCATGCCCCAGTGTGGCAGGCGCTGAAAGCTGGACATACCGGCATTTCCGCTTAGTACGTCCTTGAATTATTTCCTACTCCAATGGTCCCCCGGCTTAAGCGCCTGGGCTCAGCATTCTCCTGCCACCAACAAATGTGTTATGTTGGATCTGCAATCCAGGATGCATCCCGTCCGCGGAAAGGGACGATCCCACCTGGCTCGTTAGGTTGGACTGAACATCGACCTCACTTCTGCCCGTCAGAGCGGACACCGGGCGACTAAGAAGGAGGACTGATGTCCCGTCAATTACCCGTAAAACCAAACCTCGAACATCTTAGGGAACAGGCCAAAGAACTGCTCCGCCGTGTCCACCAGGGTGACACCGCGGCGCTTGAGCTTTTCCATTCTCTCGTATCATTTTCAGCGCCCGCGAGTTTGAAACTCGCCGACGCACAATATGTAATCGCCCGCGATTACGGCTTTCAAAGTTGGCCGAAGCTGAAGGAGCACGTGGAATCCGTGGCGCGCGTGCTGCAACCCGCGGAGATGCTGACCGCGGCGATCCGCGCCCAGGACGCGGAGAAAACCGCCCGGTTACTCCTAAGCCATCCCGAGTTGAAAGCGCAAATCAACCTGCCGCTAGCCAGTTACGGCGCTGGCATGCAAGCTCTGCTTGCAGCCGTGCAGTACAGCGACCGCAAGATCATTGATGTGCTGCTCCACGCCGGCGCCGATATCAATGCTCGAAGCCACTGGTGGGCAGGAGGCATCGGCGCGCTCGATGAATGCTCGCCCGACATGGCCGCATTTCTGATGGAGCGTGGCGCGGCGCTGGATGCGCACTCGGCCTCGCGTCTGGGAATGCTCGATAAGCTACAGGAATTTGTAGCTGCGGACTCCGAAGTTGTCGGCGTTCGCGGCGCGCATGGCCAAACCCCGCTGCATTTCGCCTCCACTGTAGAGATCGCGCAGTATCTGCTGGAACATGGCGCGGACATCGACGCGCGCGACACTGAACACGAATCCACGCCGGCGCAACACATGCTGCGTGTGGTGCAAGCACGGTATTATCCGCGTGACCGCCAAGACACCGCGCGAAATCTGGTCGCTCGTGGTTGCCAGACTGACATCCTGATGGCGGCCGCTCTGGGAGACTTGCCTCTAGTCCGCCGGCACCTTGAGACCGATCCGGCGTGCATCCGAATGCGGGTTTCCGAAACTTTTTTCCCGAAGAAAGATCCGCGCAGCGCCGGCACCGTCTACATACCAATCTTTGGGCCAAATAGAACCCCGCACCTGGTGGCCCGGGACTTCGGCCATGCAGACGTTTTTCAATTCCTGATGGAGCACAGCCCGGAGGATGTGAAACTGTCACAGGCCTTTGAACTGGGCGATGAACGTATCTTCGATGCACTGTTGGCCAAACGTCCCAATTTGATTGAGAGGCTCTCGGACGATGAACGGCGCCAGCTTCCCGATGCCGCGCAAAACAACAATATCGACGCCGTCCGTCTGATGCTGAAGGCCGGATGGCCGGTGGACGCAAGAGGCGAGTACGGTTTGACCGCGCTGCAGTGGGCCGCTTGGCACGGAAACGCGGAGATGGTGCGAGAAGTTCTGCGGTATGGCCCGAATGTAGAGCTGCAGGATGGCGAACATAAAATCCCGGCGTTGGGGTCCGCGCTGCACGGTTCGGAAAATAGCTGGCATCGGGATACGGGCGACTACGCGGCAACGGTTGAGGCACTGATCGATGCCGGCGCCAAGCCGCCGAAGCTCACCGACGGTCTGGAAGCGAGCGAAGCGGTTCGAGAAGTGCTCAGGCGATATGAAGAACGCTTGACCTAGCTCCGCCATTCGCCGACAAATCGCCGACGTTCGCCGAAATGTGATCGATACTACCAGCGCTCCGAGTCCATGCTGGTGTCAGAGGATTCTACGATCATGTCGAAGCTGTCGGCAATTGCCGGCATTGGGCTGGTTCTAGGTCTATCAATGTGTAGTGCCATGGGCCAGCCCATTCCAAAGAACTCGCAGGCGAAAGCACTTGCTCCACTTGGCATCGCCTGGGGATTTCTCTACGGCTATTCCGGCACAAAAGCGGAAACGTTCATGCCGCTGGTGCGTGGCATGGGCGGCGGATTCACCAAGGTGTACCTCTTCTGGAATCAGATCGAGCCCGAAAAGGGCCGCTTCCAGTGGGATGCATTGGACGCTTTCACGAATCAATTGAATTCGCCCGAAGAGGGATTGGTTTCGTTGTTTTCAACGTCCACTTGGGCCGTACAAAAACCAGGAACGATGCTGCCTCCCTCTCCCGCGAAGAATCCCGACGATTATTACCGATTCGTGCATGCCGTGGTCACGCATGCGAAGGGCCGCGTCCGCTATTGGCAGAATGATTCTGAACCGAATAGTCCGATTTATTGGGCCGGCACGAATCAAGAGTTCATCGCGGAGCTGAAGTTGTTTCACAAAGCCGTGAAAGATGCGGACCCCTCGGCCGTGGTTGTCGCCGGCGGCTACGATGGCTTATTCAATCCGCCCGGCACGCATCCCATACCCGGCCAGGAGAAAGGCCTCGAGTTTTTCGACAATGTGATGCGCGACGCCTCGGACGCATTCGACGTCTTCGATCTGCGCCTCTATGCCGATCCATACACCATTCCGGGGCGAGTTGACTATATCCGAGGCCGTATGAAATCGTTCGGCTACGAGAAGCCGATCATCGCGACCGAATACGGCGGTCCTGGATTCTACGAGTTTATGCCCAACCTCAGGTATGCGCCGCTGGTAGTGAAATGGCTGCAGGCCATAGCGGCAGGCCATGCCAACGGCGATCCCGCGGCGGCCGATGCGGGGCAAAATGGAGTCGCCGAGCTCTATCGCAATATGGATCAGTTGCCTCCGCAAACGCAGATGTTCATGCAGGGATGCTCGCCTCAATTGCAAGCCAAGTTTGAACGGATACAAGCGCGCGACTTGGTGATGCGGAATGTGGTGGCGTTGTCAGCGGGCGTGAAGAAGACGCTGTATTGGTCGTTGCACGTCGATACGCCGAACCGCGATGACGTGATGAACCTGATGTACGGCAAGACAGCAGTGATGGACTATCAGGACGGCGAGCTGAAGAAGCGATATCCGATCGCCGATGTGTACCAGCGCATGGCGAAGGCGCTGGCGGGCGTCGAAACAGTTACTCGACACGATGTTCCCGGCCGTCCAGGGATCTTCTTATTCGAAGTGAGCCGGCAGGGACGGAATCCGCTCCTCGTGGTCTGGGAAAAGCGCGACATATTTTCGGGCGAAGGCAATCCCGCAACGCCGTTCGATTTCGAGTGGACGTCGCGCGGCGCGGCCGCCCTCGATGCTAAGGGACAGAACATCCCGGTGAAAGTGGCGAACGGGCGCATCGCACTGGATGTGTCCGTTACACCCGTGTTCATCGAATAGCGGCAACCTGCGCCACAATGGTTGTATCAGGCGGGTGGTGTCAGGCGCATGCTCGATCGCATTGCACAATTCATTACGCGTTACCAAATGCTCCAGCCTTCGAGCCGCGTGGGCATTGCCGTCTCCGGCGGCGCGGATTCGGTGTTCTTGCTAAATGCCTTGCGCGAACTGGCCCCGCAGTGGGATCTCCAACTGAGCGTGGTCCATGTCGAGCACGGGATGCGCGGATCGGCGTCCATCGAAGACGCCGAGTTTGTCAAAGATCTAGCTCACAGCTTGGCGCTGCCATTTGATTTGCACAGCGCGAACGTGCCGGCCATCCACGACAATCAGGAGCAAGCCGCGCGACGCGTTCGCCATGCATTTTTCGAAGAACTGATCGCCGACGGTAGAGTAAATCGAATCGCCACGGGTCACACCCGCAGCGATCAAGCCGAGACGGTGCTGTATCGAATCCTGCGCGGCTCCGGGCTAGCCGGACTCGCCGGCATTCTTCCGGTGACCAAGGAGGGCCTGGTGCGGCCGTTGCTCGAACTCGATCGCGCCGAAATCGAAGCGTGGCTGCGCGAGCGAAATATCCCGTGGCGCGAGGACGCGTCCAATCAAAGCCGTGACTACGCCCGCAACCGTCTCCGCCACGAAATCCTCCCGCGGCTGCGCGAAACCTTCAACCCAAATCTGGACGAAACTCTATCCAACATGGCGACAGTGGCCAGAGACGAAGAACTCTATTGGCAGACCACGCTGCCTCACCACCAGCCACCAGCCACCAGCCACCAGCAGCGAGTTCCCCAGACCCTAGCAGCGTCCCAACTGGCGGGAGCGCCCCTAGCAGTGGCCCGCCGCCTAATCCGCCGAGCCATCCAAGGCGCGAAAGGCGACCTACGCCAAATCGATTTCCCTCACGTGGAGCGCATCCTCGAAATGGCTCGATCCGAGGATGGGCACGACCGCGTTCAATTGCCCGGCCTGGATGTATTTCGGTCCTTCGACTGGATCCGGGTGGCAGCGGCGAGTTCGAGCGTGGTGCGCGATTTCGAGTTCGCGATCCACGCCCCGGGATCGGTGGAACTCCCAGGCGCTGGAGGCCGTATTACATTGCAAGTTATAGAGAAAACAGGGACCGCGCAGCCTTGTGTTACAGTAGTGAATGAACTGGACTGGCAGCGCTTCAGTCCTGGGGACGGCGCACTCCCCAGCCTGGAACTGCGTAACTGGAGACCTGGTGACCAGTATAGACCGCGAGGACAATCCAAACATCAAAAACTCAAGTTTTTGTTCCAGGAGGCCCGTATCCCCTTGTGGGAACGCGGGGACTGGCCGATTATCACTTATAATGGGACCATTGTGTGGACCCTTCGGTTCGGAGCGGCCGCTGAATTCGCAGCCGGACCGTCTACGCGAGTCGTCCTTCGGGTGGAAGTTTCCTCGGAAAACGGCAATCGGCCAAGCAGGTTGTAACGTCTAATAGAGTAGGGCGGCTTCCGACGCAGCCGTGTAGGGAGAAGGAATGAACAATTCGAATATCAAGACCGCCATCTTCTGGGTGGTGATCATTATGGTGGTGGTGCTGTTCTGGACCGTGGTCCACAACAACAAGTCACAGCAGCAGGCCCAACTCTCCTACACGCAGCTATTGAACGACGTGAAGGCCGGCAAGATCAAGACCGTCACTATTACTGGGACCGAGCTCCAGGGGACCTACAAAGACGACAACCAGCAACTGAAGTCGAACATCCCGGCAGTTCACCAGAATCTGGACGAGATTATGTACGACAAGGGTGTGGACATCCACTACAAACCGGAAAGCGGCAGCGGCTGGGTCTCCATCCTGATCAACGCTATTCCGTTTGTGCTGTTACTGGCTTTCTGGATCTTCATGATGCGGCAGATGCAGAGCGGCGGCAACAAGGCGCTTAGTTTCGGCAAGAGCCGCGCCCGCCTGCATTCTTCTCAGCAGAAGAAGGTCACTTTCAAGGACGTCGCCGGCGTAGAAGAAGCCAAGGAAGAGCTGCAGGAAATCATCGAATTCCTGCGCGAGCCTCAAAAATTTCAGAAGCTGGGCGGCAGGATTCCGAAGGGCGTGCTGTTGATCGGCCCTCCCGGAACCGGCAAGACGCTGCTGGCACGCGCAATCGCCGGTGAAGCGAATGTTCCCTTCTTTTCGATCTCCGGTTCGGATTTCGTCGAGATGTTCGTAGGCGTAGGCGCCAGCCGCGTGCGCGACCTGTTCGAACAAGGCAAGAAGAACGCGCCATGCATCATCTTCATCGATGAAATCGACGCCGTGGGCCGGCATCGTGGCGCGGGCCTGGGTGGTGGACACGACGAGCGCGAGCAGACTTTGAACCAATTGCTGGTCGAAATGGACGGATTCGAGTCCAACGAAGGCGTGATTTTGGTCGCGGCCACCAACCGCCCCGACGTGCTGGATCCGGCCTTGCTGCGGCCGGGCCGCTTTGACCGCCGAGTAGTGGTGGGCCGTCCCGACGTCAAAGGCCGCGAGATGATCCTGCGGGTTCATACGAAGAAAGTTCCTCTGTCGG
>Ga0187887_10001036_pt1 | contig 24957 bp, 13 predicted proteins | sample June2016WEW_7_10_FD_132977 | JGI IMG/M metagenome (GOLD analysis project Ga0187887, IMG submission 132977) | Peatland microbial communities from SPRUCE experiment site at the Marcell Experimental Forest, Minnesota, USA - June2016WEW_7_10 | ecosystem: Environmental > Terrestrial > Soil >... | reverse complement strand
GCGCTCCGTGAGAGATCCAGACCTTCGTCAGGCGATGGTCATCTCGAACTGTACAAAACCACCAAAAAATACGATGGCAAAGTTGGACGAGAGCAGCACGGTTATCCGCCGTCGGAACAACTCCCGCTTTGAGCCGGATACTGAATTACGTCACATCCGGACGAGGTGCAGGATCCAGCACGAGAACCGGCGAGTCTGCTCCCTCATCAGCGCCTCTGGAGGAATCCCTGGTATTTTCAGGAAGCGCCAAGACGCTTTCGGATTCGGAAGGCCCTGGCTTTCCGGCCTGGGCCGACGGGAATGACCGCACGGGCGAGCGCAGGTTACAGTTTCCGCATCTGCCACTTTCCTCTCGGCAGGCGCAAACCCTATCTCGATAAGAATGGCCAAAACATGGGGAAACTATAGCGTTTGGTGTGCGACAAAAAACGTCGGGAAACGGTATAATCCGCCACTGGCGAGATATCGAGATATATGGCGGATTACGAGGGCGCTTCGTCGCCCGTGTATGGCGAGCATGAGAAAGTTGACATCCTTCGTCAGTTGGATCGTCTTCTCGATAACCCTCATTTCTCCCACAGTAAGCGCTTTCCGAGCTTCCTCCGTTTCATCGTCCAGGAGGAACTCGAAGGTCGCGGCGACCAGCTCAAGGAGCGCACCTTAGGCATCGAAGTCTTTGGCCGCCACTCCGGCTACGACACTACCTCTGACCCCATCGTGCGGGTCACCGCTGCCGAGATCCGCAAGCGCATCGCGCAGTATTACCAGAACACCGAGAGTCTCGATGAGCTCCGCATCTCCCTTCTGCCGGGCTCCTACATCCCCCATTTCGAGTGGCCCCGCGCGGCCTCGACTGCGCTGGCCGCGTCATCCGTCGAATCGCCGTTCGCCCTTCCCCTCAACGGATCCTCCCACGCTTCACCCGGGCAACAGGCCATCGCGGGAGACCTCCCACCGTATACGGCCCACTGGCGATTTCATGGCTGGTGGCTGGTCCTCGCCGGCGTCCTGCTGTGCGCATCGATTGTCGGCAGTTGGTTCTGGGTAGATTCGCGTCCAACCACGCTCGACCAGTTCTGGGCACCGGTCTTCGGTTCAACCGATCCCATCTCTCTTTGCTTTCCACAGAGCCTCTTCAGCGGGCAAACCCTCCTCGATGCCTCCACTCCCAGCCAGGAGCAGCACCTTGACGAGCAGATGCGCGGTGTGGTCCTTGACGATCTCCAGCCCTTGATGAGCCTCTCCGGTCTTCTCGAGATGCGCCGCCGCCACTACACCCTGCTCGGTGAGGATACCGCCACGCTGAGTGATCTGCGCAACGGGCCGACCATCTTTCTCGGCGCCTTTGACAATGCCTGGACGCTGCGGATGACCCGCGATCTCCGCTATCGTTTCGGGAACGATTCCGGTATGACCCATTTCTGGATCGAGGATACGCAGTCTCACCAGCAACTCCGCTGGAGCGTGGACCGCGAAGTTCAGCAGACGACACACAACTATCGCGACTACGCGATCGTGGCTCGCTTCCGGGACGCCAATACCGGCAAGCTCGCCGTCGTGGCCGCCGGCATCGCTCGCGGCGGGACCGTCGCCGCCGGCGAATTTCTCACCCAGCCCGGAGAGATGGACGCCATCAAAGCCCGCGCCCCCAAGGGCTGGGACGGCAAGAACATGGAGCTCGTCCTTAGCACCGAGATCATCGACAATGGCTCCTCCCCGCCCAAAATTGTTGCGATGTACTTCTGGTAAAAATCGACAGAGAATCTACCCACGTTGAAGAACCCACGATTTTCAGTGGCTAGGAATTTCCGGGCTGCAAGTGCTTGTTTGCAGATCGTGCCACCGAACGAGAGTTCTCTCAGCGAGAGGTGGAGAGACTAGAGACTGTAATCGCATGGTCCACGAAACGCCCACTAAAACATTGTGCCGTGGCCCTCGGTCAGGGTGACGACGCGGTCGATAGTGGAAATGGAAAATCGCTCCTTCGTGCCACTCGGCCAATGCACCTCGACGTTGTCGATGATCGTAGCGTCGCCGAGCCCGAAGTGCAGCCGCGGATCATTAGTCGAAGCATAGCTGCCACCCGAGATCACATCGCCCCGCTGGCGCATGTGGTTGGCCGTGAGATACGCCGTCGAGCCAATCGCGTCCCGTGGGCTCTTCGGTCCGCCCACCAGCTTGATGTCGATCCAGTTGTGCTTGTCGGGCGACACATCCAGCAGCAGCGCGGGCGGGCCATCCATCACATTGATGACCGCATCCATCTTGCCGTCGTTGAACAGGTCTCCGACCGCCATGCCGCGACCCACATAGGTATAGGCCAGCGCGGTTCCTTCTACCGCTGGCACCAGCTCGAGCTTTTTGCCCCCGATGTTATGGAACAGCAGCGGCCGCTGCGCCCAGGTGGTCCCCCACGGATGGTGGTCCACTGCGGGGTAGACGTGCCCGTTGGTCACCAGCAAGTCCTCCCATCCGTCGTTGTCGTAGTCGGTAAAGGCCGTGCCCCAGCCGAGGAATGGAATGGTTGGCTCGGCGATCCCCATCTCGTAACTCACGTCGGTGAAGTTGGCGTCTCCCTCGTTGCGGTAGAGCGGGTAGTAGTCGTCCGAGAAGGTGGTGTTGTACACGTCGAGCAGGCCATTGTTCCGGTAGTCTCCGATGGCAATTCCCATGGAAGCCGTCTCGCGTCCATCCGCGTTCAGCGCGTACCCCGAGGTGTAACTATCGTCCTTAAATGTCCCACTACCCTTATTGATGTAAAGATAGTTCGGGGTCGAGTCATCAGCCACCAGCAGATCGACTTTTCCGTCGTTGTTCACGTCAACAAAGGCCGACGACAGCCCATAGTAGCCGTTCTTATCGGCAACCCCGGCCTTTTCGCTCACATCGGTAAAGGTTCCATCCCCGTTGTTGTGGAAGAGATGGTCGGACTCGCCTTTCAGTCCCAGTGGGCCGCACATCACATTAATCCCGCGAAACTGGCATCCGGCCATGGTCTTGTTGCCCGAAGCAGGAAGATTATCCATGTCGTAATGGACATAACCGGGCACAAAGAGATCCAACTTTCCATCGCCGTCGTAGTCCCCCCATGTCGCACCGGTAGACCAGTTTCCCAGGGTAACTCCGGCCTTCTCTGCCACATCGGTGAAGGTCCCATTGTGGTTGTTGTGATACAGCCTGTTCTTTCCGAAGTTCGTCACATAGATATCCGGCCAGCCGTCGTTGTCATAATCCCCGATGGCCACGCCAAAGCCCCACCGGTCGTTCGTCACGCCGGCCTGTTGCGCCACATTGGTAAAGGTTCCGTCATGATTGTTATGGAAGAGCGCTGCATGGGGCGGGGTCGTCTTGCCGGTCATGGCGTCATAGGTTGAGCCGTTGACCAGATAAATGTCCAGCCAGCCGTCGTTGTCATAGTCCACGAGGCCGACGCCGGAGCCAATCGTGTCGATGATGAAGCGCTTGTCCGGCGTACCCATCTCATGCCGCCAGCCGCCCAGGCCCGCCTGCTTGGCGATGTCCTTGAAAATCACGGGACCGTTCTTCACAAAACCACCCGCGGTAATCGGGCGGCGTTGCTCGTCGTATATCGCTGCGTGTGCACCTCCGGTTTTCACCCCGCCCATGGCCGCCGCCTGCGCGCCTTCGTCGGACGTGTTCGATTGCGAATCTGCGGGTCGTCCGCCCGATGGCGTGGACTGCGCGGTCCCACGGCACGGAGCCAGCAGCAGCCCAGAGATCAGCAGCGCGGCCGACGCCCGCAGCCGCGCACGGCTCGCGCAGGAATGACAGGAAGGACACCGGTTACGCCACAAGCTCATCAGAAGTCTCCGCAATAATGTCCCCCCATCACAACACTCCGTCGATGGGTTCGCAACTTCGGGCGGGATGCGAGAGACCAATCAACAATCCCTCATGCGAGGCTCGCCGCGTGTCCCTCATCCCGCGGGATCGTTCCCCACCCCCGGATCGAGGCCTAAACCAACCTGAAGGTTGCCCGTGCTGTGGTGATAAACGATAAGACTTCGACTAACCCTCGCTAACAGGCTTCCGTGAAGCTTGTGAAAGCAAAGACCTTCAATGAACTTTACCTGATAGGAACCTGGCGCCATGCCGTAAAGGCCTTGTCATGTCGAAATCCCCCGACTACAAGGGGTGAGCTTTGGAGAGGTCTGTTCTTTCGGTTTGAAGGGATGCCGTAAGACCAGGGTGAACCGCAAGCCCATTTCGATGTCACCTATTTGGAGGCACCACTTTGAAACCAAAGATACTCACATGTGTCAGCGGAGCCGCCACCGTGCTTGCGTTTCTAGTGTGCGGCGCCACCGGGTTGCACGCTCAGTTGGCGACAACCACGGCTGCGCTCGGCGGCTCTGTCACCGACCCCTCCGGGGCGGTCGTGTCGCAGGCGGTGGTAAAGCTTACCAGCACGCTGAACGGCGTCAACCGGACTTATACCACCGACGCGACCGGGCGGTATACCTTCGCACAACTTGCGCCTTCGACCTACACTCTGTCAATCTCGGCCAAGGGTTTCGAGGCCTATCAACAGACAGGAATCTTACTCGACCCTGGCCAGGCAGCCACGCAGAACGTTGCCCTGGTTATTGGATCAATGAACGAGGAGATACGAGTCAACGCTCAGGCTTCTCTCCTCAACACCGACAACTCCAATGTCTCGGCGGACATTGACGCCAAGCAGATCGTGGAACTCCCCCTGAACAACCGCAATGTCTATGGCCTGACCACGCTTAATTCTTCGGTGAACAACACCTCGGAAGGTCAAATGCTGCTCGGCGGCGGCAGCAACAGCACGGACAACGCCGATCAGGACATTTCGTTCCTCAACTTCGGCGGCGGCTTTTTTGGAACCTCGGCCTTTATGCTCGATGGCTCCTGGGATACCGATCCGGAATGGGGCGCGGTCATCTATGTGCCCTCGGTTGACGCCGTTCAGGAATTCAAAATCCAGAGCAACTCCTTCACCGCGCAGTATGGGTGGAGTACCGGCAACGTGGTCAACGTCGTCACCAAGTCTGGAACCAATTCCTTCCATGGCGACGCCTACGAGTTCTACCGCAACCAGAGTCTCGACGCCAACCAGTGGTTTGCCGATCATGACGATACGCCGATTGCCAAGCTTAGCCGTAATCAGTTCGGCGTATCCGCCGGTGGCCCGCTCTACATCCCCAAAATCTATAAGCAGCGCGAGAAGACATTCATCTTCGGGCTATACGAGCACTACCAGGTGACCACTCCAAGCATCGCCACGTATACGGTCCCCGATGCCAACTTTCTCAACGGCAACTTCTCCGAGCTTCTAGGCCCTCAACCGACAGGCTTCGATGATCTCGGCCGTCCGATTTATCCGGGACAGATCTATGATCCCCGCAGCGGGCACCAGATCACGGTCGGCGTCACGCCCGGCGCGGTAAACAACGACGGACAATGCAATCCAACCTGCTACATTCGCAATCCCATTCCAGGCAACATCCTCAGCAACCTTGCCAATTACACCCCGGATCCGGTAGGCGCCAAGCTGTTGAGCTATTACCCCAAATCGACCCTAACTGGACTGGCCAACAACCTCGTTGTATCGGGGGCCGCGCCTGCCGTCTCCAACGAATACCTGATCCGTGTGGATCACAACTTCTCCAACTCGGTCCGGGCCTACCTCCGCTACTCTTACAAGCAAGAGACCAAGACAGGATCGGCCGCGAACTGGGGTACTGATCCCGCGGGTCCCGGCAACCAGCGCCCTAATAATCGCTGGGGTATGTGGGCAGGGCTGTCGGAGGTATTCAGCCCCACCTTCACCATGAACATCTCCGCGGGCGTCCAGCTCTGGCATGAAACTTCGGATAACCAGTCATTCGGATTCGATCCATCTACAGAACTCGGACTTCCGCCGTATGTCTCGGAGACCTACCCCTTGTTTCCAATTGTTGACGTCGGTAGCCAGTCCCCGCTCGGTCCGGGTGGCAACAATCAACAGGCGGTCACGAACCATGGCCCCATCGGCTCGGTGTCGGTGGACTTCGTTAAAATATTCGGGAAACACACGCTCAACTTCGGAATCATGGGAGTGGAGCAGGTGGATAGTCAACGCAACTACTTCCAAGACACCCTGCAGTTCAACGGAGGCTTCACCACGGGACCGAATCCCTCCTTTGGATCAGGCGTTGCCAGCGGCAACGGCGTAGCGGAGATGCTGCTCGGCACGCTGGACTCGGCAGGCGTTGGAACTACCTACAACCCGCTGGTCTCAAACCACCTGATCGGCGAGTATGTGCAGGACGACTGGAGACCGACGCCCAAGCTTACGGTGAATCTTGGGATTCGGTATGAGATTCAGACCCCCGTCACCTATCGGGCCAATCAAGCCTCCATCTTCAACCCCGAAGTTCTAAACCCCATTAGCTACGCGGTCAACACGCCGCACCTCGGCGCGCTCCAGTTCCTCGGACCCGGAAACCGCTATGCCTACAACCCCAACTATGACAACTGGGCGCCGCGCCTCGGCTTCTCCTATCAGGTGGTACCCAAGGCTGTCATCCATGGCGGCTATGGCATCTTCTATCCGGAGGCCGTTACCTGCTGCTTTCCTGGCGATCCGGATGGCTTCTCGGCCTCCACGTTTGCCAACACCAGCCTGAATGGCGGAATCAATCCCAATCCAAACATCAGCACCAGCGATCCCTGGAATAACACCTACAACCAGATCACCGGCAATTCCCTGGGCGAATACCAACAAGTCGGCAACGGGTTAGGCAGCGTCTGGAGAAGCCGCCGGTCTCCCTATGTTCAACAGTGGTTACTCGGTGTGCAGTTCGCAATCACGCCGAACGATTCGATTGCCCTTAACTACATTGGAAATCGCGGTACGCGCATGATTACCGCCGGTTACGATCACGACCAGTTGAACCCGCAGTACCTGTCGATGGGGACAGCAGCTCTCCAGGCACAGGTCACCAATCCGTTCTACGGCTCCATTACGTCGAGCAGCTGCAGTCTGAACAATCCAACCGTACAGGAAGCGCAGGTCCTCTCGCCGTACCCGCAATACTGCCTTGCCAGCGTGACCGAAACCGATGCCCCTGTCGGCTTCTCCGATTACAACGCCTTGCAGGTCACGTACAATCACCGCATCACCCAGGGGCTGACTGCGATGATCTCCTACACCTACTCCAAGTTCCTCGATAACGTCGAAGGCAACCAGAGCTGGTCGTACAACGGAAACAGTGGCCCGGCCAACAACTACAACCTGGCTGCCGAAAAGAGCGTCGACGGCTCTGACATTCCTCAAAGCCTCGTCGCAAGTTACATCTATCAATTGCCGGTTGGCCGTGGCAAACCCTTCGGTTCGGGCATGGGTCGCACTGCCAACGCAATACTCGGCGGCTGGGAGATTTCCGGAATTGCGACCTTCAAGTCGGGCATCCCGATCAGCATTTCCGGCAATGACATCAACACCTTCGGTGGCAACCCACGGCCTGACTACACAGGAAACTTGCATGTCGCCCACCCCACTATTAAAGAGTGGTTCAACACCGGGGCCTTCAGTTTCGCCAAGCTGGGCGTCGATGGCGGCGACACGTGGGGCAATGTTCCGCGCTTCTTTTCAGGCCTGCGCGGACCGGGCTACCAGAACTGGGATACCTCGCTCGACAAGAACTGGTACTTCGCCCATACGATGAGATTCCAGTTTCGTCTCGAAACCTTTAACACCTTCAATCATCCGAACTTCTATTCGCCATCGGGTACTGGTTACAGTGGTTGCGATCCCAATGCGACCTCGTCCTGTGCGAGTAGCTTCGGGCAGATCACAAATACGTTCCCCTCCAGAAATATTCAACTTGCTGGGAAGTTTTATTGGTAAATCCGCATTGAAACGATGTTTCACATTCTTTATCTTTCTCCTGCTGGCCGGACGCCTGTTCGGCCAGCAGGACCAAGCCTCCAGTCTCGAGTCGCTGCTGGCGGCAGCGCAGCAGGCGCAGGCCGCGAACAACTATGCCGCTGCGGCGGAATATTTCAAACAGGCAGTCAAACTTCATCCCAATATCCCGGAGCTGCGGGCCAATCTCGGACTCATGCAGCACCAATCTGGAGAGTATTCCGAAGCAATCCGGAGCTTTCAGGAAACACTCCGGCAGAAGCCATCGCTCTATGTTCCAAATCTTTTTCTTGGCATCGATTACGTGCGTGCGGGAAATGCGAAAGAAGCCCTTCCTTTGCTCTTGAAGGCGGAAAAGATGAACGCGACCGACCCTCTTCCCTCCCTCACGCTTGGTCGCGCTTATTCTTCTCTAGGCGAATACACCCAGGCCATCCGCGAGCTGCGCCGCGCAATCCGCCTCGATCCGCAACAGGGTTCAGCGTGGTTCGATCTTGGAATTGCCCAGCTCGATCTGGTGGAAGAGGATGCGCGCGCGATGACTGGCGAATACGCCGCCACCTCGTACGCCAAAGCCCTCTATGCCGAATCGCTGGTGAAACAGGCCCGCTACAAGGAAGCTTCGGATCTGTACAGCAGCATTCTCGCGGCAGACGCTCAACCTCCGTGTATGGAGTCGGAGGCAGGCCTTCTGTCCCTCAAGCGCGGAGACGCGCAAAACGCCGCGCTGCAATTCACGGCCGAACGCAGCCGGCATCCGGAATGCTCCCTCGCCATTCTGGGAGAAGCACGTCTGCTCATCGACGCGGGAGACAATCAGGCCGCGCTCTTGCAGCTCCAGCAACTCTGGAACAAGGGTCATGGATTTTTCGCTCTCAGTGCCCCACTGCTCCTCGATGGCATCGCACCCGATCAAGCCCAGAGCTTTCTGAATGAGCTTGTGCAGCAGCAATCCTCAGGAAAAGTCGATCAGCAGATATCCGCCGCCATCCTTCAAGCAATGCAGGCTCCTGCGGATGCAGCGCAGGATTCAGACGCCGCCCAGAATACAGCGTCATCCCGGATTGCCGCACGCGTTCAGGGCCGCCAAGCGTATCAGTCGGGAGAATACGCCCGCTGCGCCGGCCTTCTAAAAAATTCTTTGAACAGCGACAGCGCCGCCACGCTCGAAACCCTGGCTGCGTGCTCGTTTTTTACGGGCGACTACACGCTCACTTCCGACGCCGGAAGCGCACTTCGATCGCTGCCCTCGCCTCCACAGGCGCAGGCGCTCTACTGGTCCATCAAGGCAAATGAAAAGCTGGCGTTTGAATCGCTCGCACACTTCCAGCAGCTCGAACCGGACTCTGCTCGCAGCCACATCCTGCTCGGCGACATCTACCGCCAGCGCCAACGGTACGACGACGCGCAGAAAGAATACTCGAAGGCTCTCGATCTTTCGCCCAACGATGCCGCCGCCCTGCTCGGTCTGGCAACAGCATACTTTGACGACGCCAACATTGCCATGACCGTTGAAATTGCGCATAAGGCTCTCGTCCAAAGTCCGGACGATCCAGAGATCAATCTGCTCTTGGGGGAAGCATTGATCTCTCAGCACCATTTCCCGGACTCGGAGCCATATCTCCTCAAAGCTCTCCACGCCAAGCTGCAGATGCTGCCTCACGTTCACGCCCTGCTGGGCGAAGCCTACGCGGCAGACGGAAAACTGCAAGACGCGCTACGTGAACTGAAGCTGGGCGTGGATAGCGACCAGGACGGCAGCATTCATTACCAGCTTGCACGCCTGTACGGCAAACTCGGCGAAACTGCCGATGCGGCCGTCGCCATTCAGCAGATGAAAGCCATCCAGCAGAAGCGGCGCGAAGGCGCTGTGATCGCGGTGCAGGATTCGCACCCCGCCGGCGCCGATGACGTGCCGTAACCATCTCGTTCCGGTGCGAATTTTCCAAGCCGAAAAAATGACTGCTCAAACCAAATTGCGATTCGGTCGAAGGCAGCCACAGCTCTCTGGCAAACAAGAGCCGCCATCGATGCAGATGGCCGCGCCCGGTCGCCTCCTGCAACATGGCTCACGCGCGGCTGGCAGCGACTGATATGGAGCGATAGAATTACAGAGATTCAGGCTGGAAATAGCGTGTCTGGAGCAAGGGTCGTTCCGCCGATCCAGAGAGATCCAGGTGAGCCAACAAGTGGATCTGCGAGAATTCGCTCGCTGGATGGAGCCATGCGGCATTGAGCTACTGAAGCCCATCCTACCCGTCGGGTAAGTGGTCTAACCAGTCACCCATTCCGGTTAGGCAGGAGATCAGGTCATGAGTGTCGAAGTGCCAGTAAATCTGGGGTTGCAAGGACGTTCTCTCATAGCGGGTTCAGTCGCCGAGGTTGGCGGGAAGGTCTTTCATGCCTATGATCCGCGCGACGGTCGTCCGCTCGAAACGTCGTTCTACTCTGCGTCGATCGCAGACGTCGATCGCGCGGTAGTTGCGGCGACAGATGCCTACGCTACGATTGCAGCGACCGCGGGACAGGAGCGCGCCCGCCTCCTGCGCGCGATTGCGGATGGGATTGATGCCTCGGCGGAGGTGCTGATCGAACAGGCACATCGCGAGACGGCATTGCCCCGGCCGCGGTTGACGGGAGAGGTGGCGCGCACCAGCAGCCAACTACGGTTGTTTGCGAGCGTGGTGGAAGAAGGTTCGTGGGTAATGGCGCGGATCGATACCGCTGATCCTGCCCGCACGCCGCCTAAGCCGGATGTGCGATCCATGCTGCGACCGCTTGGGCCGGTGGCGGTTTTTGGTGCAAGCAATTTTCCACTGGCATTTTCGGTGGCGGGGGGCGATACGGCGTCTGCGCTGGCAGCAGGAAATCCTGTGGTGGTGAAGGCTCATCCTGCACATCCGGGAACCAGCGAGCTGGTGGGGCACATCGTGGTGGCCGCCATCCGGGCGAGTGGTCTGCCTGCGGGGTTGTTTTCGCTGCTGCTCGACGGGGGATATGAGGTGGGGTCCGCGCTGGTGCAACATCCGGGAATTCGCGCCGTGGGGTTCACGGGATCGCTCCGCGGCGGGCGCGCGTTGATGGACGTTGCCGCTGCGCGCCCCGATCCCATTCCGGTGTATGCGGAGATGGGAAGCACGAACCCGGTGTTCGTCCTGCCAGGGGCGTTGCGGGAGCGCGGTGCGCAGCTTGCTGAAGGCTTGCATGGGTCGTTCACCCTGGGGGGTGGGCAGTTCTGCACCAAGCCGGGAGTGGTGTTTCTTCCGGAGGCAGAGGCCGCAGGGTTCGTTGAGCGGTTGAGGGGTGCAACCGAGGGCGGCGCCGCGTTCCCGATGCTGACGGGAGCAATCGCCTCGGCATACAAGAGGGCGCTGATCCATCGCGAACCGCTGCGGACGGCGAACGGTGCGAAGGGCGAGAGCGGTTTCTCCGTTCAGCCAATTTTGTTCGAGACGACGACGGCGGAGTTCTTCGCTGATACCTCGCTAGCGGAAGAGGTGTTTGGGCCGACCACGCTGGTGGTTCACTGCGACGAATCTGGAGCCATGCTGCGGGCAGCGCAGTCCCTTCAAGGACATCTGACGGCGACTATTCTAGGCACGGATAAGGATCTGGAAGAGCATGCCGAGCTGCTGCAGGTGCTGGAGTCGAAGGTCGGGCGGGTGATCTTCAACAGCTTCCCAACGGGTGTTGAAGTGTGCCACGCGATGGTGCATGGCGGACCATACCCGGCGACCTCCGACGGACGTTCTACCTCCGTCGGAAGCCAGGCGATCTTTCGTTTTGCGCGGCCGGTGGCGTACCAGGGCCTGCCGGAGTCGGCGCTTCCGGATGCGCTCAGGAGTGCGAATCCGCTGAAGATCCTGCGGCTCTGGAACGGCAAGTGGAGTGCTTGAGCACGGTGCGTGACCTTGCTAGGCAACCGTATTGCTGAGCGTGCCGATGCCCTCGATAACGATCGCCACGACATCGCCATGCGCGAGCGTGAAATCGTCTTCGGGAACAACGCCCGTACCGGTCATGAGGCAGGCCCCGGTCGGGAAGGTGTTGTCGCGGAAGAGGTAGCTGACGAGTTCGCTAAACTCACGCTTGATCTCCGCAATGGAGGTTGAGCCAGTGAAGACAACGCTACCCTCGCGCTTGATGTTGATGCTGATGGTGGTGGTCTTAGGCAAGGGGACGTCGGCGAGCAGGACACAGGGGCCAATTGCGCAGGAGCCGTCGTAGACCTTGGCCTGGGGAAGATAGAGCGGATTCTCGCCCTCGATGTCGCGCGAGCTCATGTCGTTGCCGACCGTGTATCCGACTATCTCGGCATTGGGATTGATGACGAGGGTGAGCTCAGGTTCGGGGACGGACCATGTCGCGTCGGTTCGGATGCGGATGTTGCCACCGGGGCCGATGACGCGGCGCGCGATAGCTTTGAAGAAAAGCTCGGGGCGATCGGCAGAGTAGACACGGTCGTAGAAGGTCCCTCCGCCGGCGTCTTTGGACTCCTCAATCCGTGCGCTGCGGCTGCGATAGTAGGTGACCCCGGCAGCCCAGACTTCTTGCGTGCCGATCGGTGCGATGATTTCGTTAGCGGCAGGTGGCGTGACAGAGGATCCGGCGAGAGCTTTCTGCGCACGATCGAAAAGGTCGGGTGCCGCGATGATATCGTCCCACGTGACGGAGCCGAGCGTCGCGCAATGCCGGCTCTGATTGTCGGTGACGAGTATCCCTCTCGTGGTGTTGTAGAGCTTCATGCGTCTTCCTTTCGTGCGCAGTCCAGTTTGGACAGGATTAGATCGGTGTCGTAAACGCAACCACCCCACACGCCACCCGAGGCTTGCACAAGTGCGGCCCAGAGACGTGTGTCGTCCGGAAGCGCAGGGTGTGGTGCGAGGTCGGTACGCTGCGGCCGGGCTGCTAGGAGGGCAGCAGATTCGGCGGCGGTGAGAATTTTATCGTTGGACTCGCCAATGAAGTTAACCGAGCCGTGGAGTCGCTCGCGATCGATGACGATTTCGATGATGTCGCCTTCGAGGATGCGGCCGATAGGGCCGCCGGCCAACGCTTCCGGTGAGATATGGCCGATGCAGGCACCGGTGGAGACACCGCTGAAGCGCGCGTCCGTGAGGACCCCGACGTGCTTGCAGATGGGCAGCGCTTTGAGCGCGGAGGTGACCTGGTAGATCTCCTGCATGCCGGCACCAAGCGGGCCTCCGCAGATGAGCACGATGACGTCGCCCTGGCCGACACCACCACTCTTGATCGCGGCGACGGCAGCGGCTTCCGTGGTGAAGACGCGCGCTGGTCCAACGTGGCGATAGGTGTTGGAAGCGTCAACCAGGCTGGGGTCGATGGCGGTGCTCTTGATCACGCTGCCTTCGGGAGCGAGGTTGCCGATAGGAAAACAGACGGTGGGTGTCAGCCCGTTTGCCCTCGCACGATCAGGCGAGAAGATGACATCGTGGGCGTCCACGCCGTCGAGAGTGTGAAGGCGGTGGTGGAGCGTGGCGCGGCGTTCGCTCGCTTCCCACCAGTCGAGCGAGGCATCGAGGGTGTCTCCGGTTACGGTGGTGACGTGGGTATCGATCAAACCGGCGCGTCGGAGATGCAGCATGACTTCCGGGACGGCTCCGGCGAGGAAGACCTGCGCCGTGGCGAAGTTGCGTGGACCGTTCGGAAGGGCGTCGACCAGCCGCGGGACTTCGCGGTTGATGTGGGTCCAGTCGGCGACCGTGGGGCGGCGAAGACCGGCGGCGTGCGCAATCGCCGGGATGTGAAGAAGGAGGTTTGTAGAGCCGCCGAAAGCCGCGTGCAGTACCATCGCGTTGCGGAGCGCGGCGTCGGTAAGAATGTCGCGAGTGCCCAGGCCGAGTTGACTGAGACGAAGCAATGTACGTGCGGAGCGGGCTGCGGCGTTGAGCCAGATGGGCTGACCGGAAGGCGCGAGCGCGGAGTGTGGCAGAGCGAGGCCGAGAGCTTCGGCGACTACCTGTGAAGTGGCCGCCGTGCCAAGGAACTGGCAACCGCCGCCGGGAGAGGCGCACGCCCGGCAACCTACTTCGGCAGCGTACTCAAGCGTTATTTCCTGTTGTGAGAAGCGGGCGCCGATGCTTTGCACGCGACCTGCGTCTTCCGAAGGGTGGGACTCATCGCCTTCGGGAAGGAGCGTCACGCCCCCGGGCACGAGGATCGAAGGGTAGGTGCCGGAGCCAGCGAGCGCCATCATCATTGCCGGCAGGCCCTTGTCGCACGTAGCGATGCCGAGGACGCCGCTACGGGTGGGCAGCGAGCGCATCAGGCGGCGAAGAACCATGGCCGCATCGTTGCGGTACGGCAGCGAATCGAGCATGCCGGCGGTCCCCTGGGTGCGGCCGTCGCAAGGGTCAGTGACGGCCCCGGCAAAGGGTGTGGCACGCAACCTGCGGAATTCGCGCGCGGCTTCGGCAACTAGCAGACCTACTTCCCAGTGTCCGGTGTGGAAGCCCAGCGCGATCGGCGTGCCATCCGCGGCGCGAAGGCCACCGTGGGTGCTGAGGATAAGGAATTCGGGGTCGAGGAGTCGCTGCGGCTCCCAACCCATCCCGGCATTCTGCGAGAGGCCGAACAGATTGCCGGAAGGCGCGGTGAGAAGCATCTCGGCGGTGATGGGTAGCTGGCCCTCCGGACCGCGCGTGTGCGTGGTGGCGGAGGCAAAAAGATCCGCCGGCGAGTCGAGAATGCTTTGCAGCGTGAAGGTTTCAGGCATGGCTCGTCTCCATCCTAGCGGAAGCGACCTGTGTGGGAAGCGCCAGCGTAATCAGTGCGGCGATGAGGAATGAGATCGCCATGAAGAGGTAGGAAGCCTGAGGGTTGTGCGTGAGCGCCTGCAGCAGGCCAACCAGGTAGGATCCGACAAAGGCGCCGAGGGCTCCGCTGCTGTTAACCATGGCGAAGACCTCGCCTGCCATCGCGGGTGGGGTCCGCTCGGGGACCATGGCGAAGAAGGGGCCGTACGACGCATACATCGCTCCGCAGGCCACCACCATGCACGCGAACGCCATCGTGAAGCTCTTGCCACCGAATAGGAACGAGCCCATCATGGCGATGCCTGCGATCAACATGCAGGGCCAGACGAATTCTTTGCGGCGCATGGTGCGATCCGACAGTTGGCCGACAATGATGAGGCAGGGAATCGCGAGGACATAGGGCAGCGCGGAGAGCAGGCCGGTCTTGCCCATGGAGAGCGATGCACCATGGCGAACGATGGTGGGCAGCCAAAGAACGAAGCCGTAGATACCAACACTCCACCAGAAATATTGCGCGGAGAGCAAAAGGCAATTCTTGCTAAGTAGCACCCGAAGGAGGCTAATGTCTCGCTCACCACCGGGGACGAGCGGCTGTTGAGCGGCAATGGCGGCTTCGAGCTGCTGGACTTCTTCCTGCGGCATCCAGCTTGCCTGCTCCGGCTGATCGCGGACGAAGGCAATCCAGACAAAGGCCCACAAGACTGCAGGCAAGCCTTCCACGATGAAGGTACGTTGCCAGCCGAACTGCTGGATGAGATAGCCCGTGACAACCGACATCCAGAGGACCGTGGTGGGATTACCGAGCATGAGGATGCTGTTGGCGCGAGAGCGCTCCGAGCGCGTGAACCATTGCGTGAGCAGCAGCAGAAGCGCGGGGAAGATGATACTCTCGGCGACACCGAGCAGAAGACGGTCGGCGCACAGCCAGAAAAAATTGCGGATGACGCCAGTCAGGGTGGCGAGGCATCCCCAGGCGACGAGCGCGATGAAGACGAGACGTGTACAACTCACACGCCTCGCCAGAAGCATACCCGGGATCTGACAAAGGAAATAACCGAGGAAGAAAAGCGCGCCCAGCAACGCGGTCCGCTGCTCGTTGATCCCGAGCGTAGTCGCAAGTCCAGCGGCCGCACCAAAGCCGAAGTTGGCCCGGTCAAGATAAGCCAGGCTATAGGTGACGAAGACGAGCGGCAGTAGAAGGGCACGGCGCAACGATAGTTCTCCTTAGCCTGGGCAGTGAATGTGCAGCGGAGGTATCGACTGCGGCCGTACAACAATCAGCACCTCTGGATCACACCGAAGAGTAAACGGAAAACGGTCGGTACGCCAAAGTCGTTAGCGGAGCCTCGGCTACTTCTCCACGAACTTCTAATGCGGTTCATCAGCTTTGGGTGCGACGGTTGCGCGCATCGCCCCCGTGGAGATGCCGCCGTCGACCAGCAGCGTCTGGCCGGTGATGTATCGACTCGACTCGGAGGCGAGAAAGACGATTGCGCCGTCGAGATCGTTTGGTGCTCCGGGCCGCTTGAGGGGGATGCGATCGACCAGGGTTTCGACCCACTCCTTGTCCTCGTAGAGAACCTTGTTCTGCGCGGTCTGAAACCATCCTGGCGCGAGGCAGTTCACGGTGATGCCATGCCTCCCCCAGTCGTCGGCAAGGCTCATCGTTAGCTGGCGGATGCCGCCGCGGCTTGCTCCATAGGGCGCGAGTCCTGCATATCCGAAGACGCTCGTCACCGAACCAATGTTCACGATGCGCCCGTAACCACGCGGCGCCATGCGCTTCGCGATCTGTTGAGCGACAAAAAAGCTGCCGCGAAGATTGGTGTCCAGAATCAGGTTCCAATCCTCCCACGTCACGTCAAACGCGGGCTTACGCACATTGCAACCGGCGTTGTTCACCAGGATGTCGACATGACCGAAGCCGGCCTCCGCAGAATCGGCCATGGCCTCGATGCTGTGCTGATCTCGCACATCCAATGCAAGCGGAACGGCGCGCCGGCCCAGTGCCTCGATCTCACCCACGAACGGAAGCAGGTCATCCTTGCGGCGGCTGGTCACGATGAGGTCGGCACCTGCCTTGGCCAGCGCCCGCGCAAGATATTGCCCAAGCCCTCTGCTGGTCCCGGTGACCAACGCAACCTGCCCGGTAAGATCGAAGAGCCCCTGAGTCATTGCTCGCGACCTCCAAGAGCAGGCGAGGAGGCAATCCTGGGATCGAGCACGATCTTCATCAGGTTCGGTTCACGCGCGTGCAGACGCTCGAACCATGCTGGCCCTTCGCTTAGCGGCGCGACCGCAGTGATCAGCGAATCCACCTTGATCTTTCCACTTGCGATCAGATTGATCGCCTGCTGGTATTCGCCAGCCGAGGCGCACGATCCTTGTAGACGGATCTGCCGAGACACGACTTTTTGCAGGGGAAGCATAATCTGCGGCGAGATGTTCCCCACCAGCGACACCGTTCCTCCCTTGCGGACGCAATCAATGGCCGCCACGATCGTCTCCTCCCGGCCCACAGCTTCCAGCACGATGTCCACGCCATTGCAGCCGGTCTCGCCCAGTATCTCTTCGATCAGATCAGCCCCGGAGGCCAGGATCGTTCGATCAGCCCCAAGCTTCTCCGCCAACGCCAAGCGCGTAGCATCCACATCGCAGATAACAACGCGCGAACAACCAGCGGCGCGAGCAGCTTGGAGAAGCAGCAAACCGATCATCCCGGCACCAATCACCAGGACCGTCTCTCCTCCCCTCATATCCGCTACCGTAACACCGTGAAGTGCCACCGAGACAGCTTCCAGCATCGCCGCCTGCGGAAAGGAAAAGCTGTCCGGCAACCGATACGCAATGCGCGCGGGGACTGCAATCAACTCGGCAAAAGCGCCGGGTCGGCGGAATTCCTTGCACGACACGCCGATGACCTGTCTCTGATTGCAGAGGTTCACCTCGCCCTTCAGACAGTATTCGCACCTGCCACAGTAGACTGTCGAATCGAAGGTCACGCGATCACCCGGCTTGAACCTATCAACCTCAGAGCCGACCGCGATAACGGTCCCAGCAGCCTCATGCCCCATAACGATCGGCGGGATACGCCGCCCCGTAGAGCCATCATAACCATGCACATCGCTGCCGCAGATGCCGCAGGCTGACACTTGGATAAGGATTTCATCCACATCTGGAACCGGAGCGGGCAGGTCCTTCACTTCTAAATGGTTGTACTCCGACAAAAGCAACGCTCTCATAACACCCTGGTTTCCGCCCTGATTTTTCAGGTAAACCCTTCAATGGTGTAGAGAGTAGCACGTGATCAGGAGATATTTGAACCCAGGCTATTTCGGTGGCGGGAGGCCACGAGCGGTGACCACTCAGTCTGAATTCCGTATACTCCGCATGGCAGACGAATTCCCCACAGAATTCGTCGACAGCAATCCCTTCAATTCAGCCTGAAGTCCAGGACGGAATCTGACAGCTACTTTTGTTAATTCGTCTCGTCACGAACGGGTGCCACGGCGCCGTTGGGGCATCGCATGGCTGCTCGGTCTTGGAGTTCTTGTGAACTACTTCGATCGGGTCAACCTCTCCGTCTCCCATGCAGCACTCTACACTGCCTTCGGTATCTCCAACATCACCTTTGGCTACTTGTCCGGTGCCTACAACTGGACCTATGCAATGTGCCAGTTGCCGGTCGGCGTGCTGCTCGACCGCTTCGGCGTGCGTCGCGTGGGGCGCATCAGCACGCTGCTCTGGAGCGTCGCCTCGTTCGCCGCTGCGATGACACCGGGCATTCACGGCTTCTTTGCAGCACGCCTCGTCCTAGGTGTTGGCGAAGCACCCACGTTTCCGGCGAACGCCAAGGCCATCGGCCTCTGGTTTCCTTCAAGGGAGAGAAGTTTCGCGACCGCCATCTTTGACGCCGCGGCCAAATTTGCTTCCGCCATCGGCATTCCGGTTATCGGCGTGCTTCTTTTAAAGTTTGGCTGGCGCTGGAGCTTCGCGATCACAGGGCTGGTCAGCTTGTTGTACTTCGCGCTGTTCTCAAAAATCTATCGCGATCCAGATGAAGATCCAGCGTTGAGCGAAATTGAGCGGCAATACATCCTCGAGGACGCGCATCTCCCCGCCTCCCAAGATACGGAGCCGGCAAAGGCGTCGTTGGGATATCTGCTGCGACAGCGGAAAGTCCTGGGGATGGCGATTGGCTTCGGGTCCTATAACTATGTCTTCTATCTCCTACTCACATGGCTTCCCAGCTATCTCTCGGCCGCGCTCCACATCGACCTGCTGCACTCCTTTCTCTATACCAGCGCGCCTTGGCTCTTCGCGACGTTCTGCGATCTGGCGGCAGGACTAGGTTCTGACGCACTCATTCAGCGCGGATGGGACGCCAGCCGCGTGCGCAAAACCGTTCTCGTCTGCGGAACCACCTTCGGCCTTGGCATTCTGGGTGCGGCTCACGCTCACACCGCAGCCCAAGCTCTCCTTTGGATCAGCCTATCGATTGGTGGCCTTTCGGCAGCCGCGCCCATCGGATGGTCGATACCGTCGATGATCGCGCCACGCGGCAGCGTCGGAACTGTCGGTGGAATCGTCAATCTCTCCAACCAGATTTCAGGAATCGCCGCTCCCATCATTACCGGGTATGTAGTCGCTGCAACCAGATCCTATGCGTGGGCGTTCCGCATTGCAGCAATCTACCTGTGCCTTGGAATCGGCAGCTACATTTTGCTGCTCGGCAAGATTGAACAGGTCAAGCCCCAGCGTTCGATGTAGGGTGACCAACGGTATTCTTCAGCACAAAGGCGACCAACTCTTTGCAGAGCTTCGCCTTGGGCGTAGACTGACCGCGAGTTGCAAGAGGAGGCGTGATGGTTGGAGAGTTGAACCGGCGGTCGTTTCTGCGTGGTGCTGGAGCAGCTGGATTGTTGTCGATTGCACCGGAGGCTGGAGCGGCGGCAGGCCCGGCAGGCGAGCACATTGTGCATGAGGTGGTGCAGGCGACGGCGGAGGAGAAGCCGAAGTACTCCATCAAGTTCAGCGTGTGCGGGATGAGTCATGACCACATCTATGGCATGATCGGCGCGGTGCAGCGTGGCGGCGGCGTGCTGGTGAGTGCGTGGGCCGGTGAACCGGACAAGCTTGAGACGTTCAAAAAGCGATTCCCGGACGTGAAGATCGTTGCCACGCAGGATGAGATTGTCAACGACAAGTCGATCCAACTGGTACTTAGCTCGCAGGTTGCGAATGAGCGCGCTCCGCTGGGTGTGCGGATGATGAAGGCCGGCAAAGACTTTCTGAGTGACAAGCCGGGCATTACGACGCTCGAGCAACTGGCGTCAGTACGCCAGACGATTGCGGAGACCGGGCGCATCTACGCGATCATGTACAGCGAGCGGCTGGAGGTGAAGGCCGCGGTGAAGGCGGGCGAATTGGTGCAAGCCGGGGCGATCGGTCGCGTGATCCAGACGATCAATATTGCACCGCACCAAATTGTGCAGGGCCACGGGGATGCAGGCGGCGGCTCGGGTGGCCGACCGGATTGGTTTTGGGTTCCGGAGCAGTACGGCGGCATTTTGTGCGACATCGGGTCGCACCAGGTGGACCAGTTCCTGTTCTACACAGGGTCGACGGAGGCCGAGATTGTGGAATCGCAGATCGCAAATGTTGCGCATCCAGGGCATCCGCGGTTTCAAGACTTCGGCGATATGGTGCTGCGCGGCAACCGCGGCCTGGGCTACGTACGGTTGGACTGGTTTACGCCGGATGGGCTTGGCACGTGGGGTGACGGACGTCTTTTTATTCTGGGTACCGAGGGATATATTGAGGTCCGGAAATATACGAACGTTGCCGTGAGCAAGCAAGGCAACAACCTTTTCATCGTGGACCGGAAGCAATCGCGCTATATCGATTGCAATAATATGACTCTTCCGTTTGGTTCCCAGTTTGTCGCGGATATTGTGAATCGCACGCATACGGCGCAGGACCAGACGCAGTGCCTGCTGGCTGCGGAACTAGTGATCAAGGCGCAGATGAATGCGAAGTGGGTTCACCTGAGCACATAGGTTCCATGAGGCTCTGCGTGCTGGCCAGGGTTAGAAGGATATGCGGCCGCTGAATTGCAGCGAGCGGGCACCCTGGGTCGGGGAATAGGCGGGGCCGAAGCTGGTGATGTAGCCAAAGGTGCCACCACCGACCGTTGCGTTGGGGTTGGAGTTGAGCAGCGCATGGTTGAGTATGTTGAAGGCTTCGATGCGAACCTGGAACTGGAGCCGCTTGTAGATGTTGAAGGTACGGAAAACACTGGCGTTGATGAGCGTAACACCGGGGCCGCGGAACTCATTGCGGTGGGTGTTGGCGAAGACAGGCGTCGCGCCGCAGACCTGGCCTGCGACGCAGACTACGTAACCTGGTGCGGCTGGATTGGTGAACTGCGGCTCGGTTGGGTTGGCGAAGGAGGTGGGGTCGAACCAGGCCCCGCCACCGGGGCCGCCAGAGGTACGGCTATGTCCGCCCAACTGATGGTACGGCTTCACAAGCTCAGCGTAGAGTGTATTGCCCGGGGAGTTGAAGCCGGTGGTGCTGGACGGGCTGACCGAGAACGGACCGCCTGAGATGTGGCTGATCTGCCCGTTGAGCTGGAGGCCGCCAAAGATCGCATTGGCTACACCGTGCGTAGCGTATGCCTGTCCACTGCCGAAGGGCAGGTGGTAGATGCCCCAGAACTCGAGATTGTTCGTGCGATCGTAGCTGGCGGTCGCGCGGTTCCTCTTGAAGTAAGCGGGATAGGAGAATGCCGTTCCGTTGGAACCAGTGCCGGCGCCGTTGTCCTCGAAGTCGATTGCGTGGGACCAGGTGTAGACGAGCCCGAACTGCGCGAGGCGCCCGGCGTTGCGTGTCAGTTGCGCCTGCAGGCCGTTGTAGGAGGCGCTGAACATAGGCTGGTTCATGGTGATACCGCCGGTGTTGTAGCACGTGTAGCCGGTAGTGGCGCTGCAGCCAGCGTTGATGTTCACCAGCTCGTTGGCCGCGAAGTTGCAGGTCCCGGTCAGGCCAGTCGAGGGATTATATTTTCCGTTTGCCATGCAGATGGTTGAGCCGCTCGGCAGCGGGGCCGCGTTCAACGTGTAGCCGGCGGGCTGTCGCACCTGGTGGGTGCCCACATAGCCAAGGTTCATGACGAAGGCGCTGCCGAGATCCTGCTGGACGAAGAGGTTCCAACTCTCGATGTAGCCGCGACGGAAGTTCTTGGGCACCGTGTTCGTCGACCCCGCTACGGGTAACGACGCAAAGCCGGTGGAGGTGTTCGGCGGCGCCGGATTGGGGATGCCGACCGCAAGCGTAAGTGCCTGACCGTTGACCGGATTGATAGCAATTGTGTTGGCCGCCTGACCTCCAAAGGCTGGCGCCTGGTCGATTGGGAAGGAATCGCGTAGGTAGCGCATGCTGTCGGCGTCCGTGGTGATGCCTGCGCCGGTGCGAATCACAAGACGATCCGTGGCCCGGTACGCGATGCCGAGGCGTGGGACGAAGTTGGTATACGGTACGCTTATGCCGGCGTTCTCAGGATTGCCATTCACGCCCCCAATCTCCACGTTGGCCGTCTGGGGCAGCGTAGGGTCGAGGCGCGACACGCCGGTGTGATCGCGATAAGCTACCGGGTAGTACTCATAGCGGACGCCGTAGTTCAAACTCAGCTTCGGGGTCACGGTCCACTGATCCTGCGCGTAGCCTGAAAGGTTAGTCCAGCGGAGTGTGTTGGGGTTCTCCAATTGGTAGGGGTGGGCGACGGCCGGGTTGGTGCCATTGTTGGGCGTGCCCAGTAAAAAGTCGGCCAGCGAGTTGTAGCCGTTTGCCGCAGCGCTGTTCGTCGTCATGCCGCCGGCGAATCCGAATCCGCCGTGGACCGTATTAATGTTGGCGCCGCTGGTGGGCTGGAAGTGATTGAGGTCGAAGTGATAGTAGCTAAACCCGTACTTCATGGAGTGTTTACCGCGGGTCCAACTGACGTTGACGTCGGCGGTGAACTGATTGTCGCGAAACAGGAACGGGTTTGCGCCGTTGGCGTTGCCGAGCGTGCTGAAGGTGGTACTGCCGTAGTTATTGTTCGAGAACTCAAATGCAGGCTGACCGACATACTCCGGGCCGATGCCGTTGGTGCCCGGAATCTTCAGCACGTCCAGGCCGAAGTCGCCGACGGAGATGTCAATGAGTGACTGCGCGCCGCTGCGCTGCCGGGTGTAGCCGCCATCCGCATCGATGACGAGGTTGGGGGTGATGACGTGGCTCATGCCGAGGCCGACGTTCTGGATTCGACCAGAAGCGGCACCGGGCTGACCCCCATCAAAGGTTCCACCGCCGGCCTCTCCTAGTTCCTGAGGGTCAAGGACAGTGAATGGCTCAATGCTATAGCGGCCGAAAACCGTTGTGCGGTCGGTCGGGACGTAGGTCACCTTTGCGTCATTGGTGTTGCGGTTGTAGGAGAATGTTCCCGAGCCGTTATAGTCGTTCGCAAGCTGATTGGAGTAGTTCGGATTAGTTACTTGAGCCGAGATGGGTTCGAGGAGAGGCAGCATCGTCATGGCCGCGAAGCTTTGGCGCGAGACTGGGATGGCATTGCTGCCGTACTCGGAGAGGAAGGTGGGACGGAAACCAGGGTTGAGGTATCCGCTGGTTGTGTTGGGGCCTGTCTGCACGACGCCACCGGGCTGTGGGTCATACAAGGTTGTGCCCGTGGCGGAGAAGTCGCCGCCGAGCATCGCGGTCGTCGGGACAGTGACCGTGCCGGTGATGAGTTGGCGGCGCGTGGTGCGCTCGAAGGCCTCGAAGAAGAAGAGCTTCTTGCGACCGGTCAAAACTTTCGGAATATAGACTGGGCCGCCAATGGATCCGCCGAACTCGTTGAATACGTTCTTCGGCACGGAGCCTGTGGGATCCAGCGCGGAGAGGAGCGAAGCAGCCGTGGCCGTGTAAGCGCGGGCGTTGATCGCAGCGTCCTGGTAGTACCACCACCCGCTGCCGTGAAAAACCTGCTGTCCGCCCTTGATGGTGACGTTGACCTGGGCGCCACCGGCCATGCCCTGCTCGGCGTTGAAAGAATTCGTAACGATGTTGACCGACTGGATAGAGTCGGCGGGTGGGACGTAGGCGGGAAGGTAGGCCAACCAGCCATAAATGTTGATGGCGCCATCGATTCGGGTGGTCACGCCGGTGTCGGTGAGGCCGTTGACGTTGGCGGACTCAGCACGCGACGGGTTCGATGCGGTGGAGTTCTGCTCGGCGACCGCGGCGAAGCCGGGAATCAGCGTGTACAGAGCCTGGAAGTTGCGGCCCTGGCTGGAGGTGATGGGAAGCTCTGAGATTTGCTCCTGCGAAATTTCGTGGTTCACGTCGGCCGTTTCGGTCTGCAAAGTGGGCGCGGCACCGTTGACGACGACCTCCTGCGCGACGGTGGGCGGCTGCAGCGTGATGTCGACGCGGGCCTCGCGATTGACTTCCACGTTGACGTCTCTCTCCGTGTAGCCCGCAAAGTTGGGGCTCGGCGCTATCTTGATGGTGTAGCGCGCAGGGAGAAGATTTATGAAGAGATAGTCGCCGTGCGAATCAGACTGCACGGAGCGTGCGTCGCCAGTGTCCTGGTCGGTGAGCGTGATGGAAGCATTGGGGACGATGGCGCCGGTCTTATCCTGCACCGTACCTGTGAGCGTGCCGTACAGGACCTGCGCCATGAGCGAGACCGAACACACAGCGCCAATGATGCAAACAAGGAGACAGCAACGAAGCCAGTTACGCTTCACGATGGATTTATTTGTGGCCGTGGCGAAATCGCGGTGCATGTGGTCCTCCGAGAGTAGGAGCCTGGACCGTGCGGTTGTTTGCGCTTGGCTCTGCGTGATTGCCTATTTTTTACGCGTCGCAAACTTTATCCATGGGAGGAAGACAATGTCAAGCTAATTTCGTAGTTTTGATCCCATGCGCCAGCTTCACGCCTATCGTTTGCCTTCTGGAGAAAAGGCAGGTTTCAATCGCTTTACAAAATCCGACGCCAAACGCGCTGCGCCGACGTCGCACCGAGATCGTTTGCAACGTCTCCTTCTAACTTTTGTATGCAAATCAAGAGAGGCGACTCGAGCGGTTTACGGATGTCCAGACGCCCCGCGAAAGATGCGCATTTGACGTCGCGCCGCCGGATGGAAGGCTTAGCGTCCTACTTTCGTTTTGGCCGTGCGATGCGCGGGGCGGCCTTGCGCGCGTTGGCGTGACCCGAATGCCGCTGCAGAACGACGGCCG